>Ga0131853_10002919_pt1 | contig 30664 bp, 29 predicted proteins | sample TergutLab28metaG_FD_92764 | JGI IMG/M metagenome (GOLD analysis project Ga0131853, IMG submission 92764) | Labiotermes labralis P1 segment gut microbial communities from Petit-Saut dam, French Guiana - Lab288 P1 (version 2) (version 2) | ecosystem: Host-associated > Arthropoda: Insects >... | reverse complement strand
CATCGCCCTTTTCGCTGCTTCGGCAATTAATCTTTATACCCCGATCGTCACAAGGGAAATCATTGCAATGATGGAATCCGGCGAATACATAAACGGGATGGATACCGTTACCAAACTGGCACTATTTTTATTATTGCTTTTTGCGTTACGAGGGGTTTGCCTGTTTTTAACCGGTTATCTGTCACATGTGGCCTCATGGCGGCTTGTTGCGAAAATCCGCAGTATGTTGTACAGCCACTTTCAAAAACTTTCGATGAATTATTACCATGATAAGCAAACCGGCCAGTTGATGTCGCGAGTTGTTGCCGATACCGCTACTTTCGAAAGTATGATCGCTCATGCCATCCCCGATTTGGTTACTAACATAATTACTTTGGTTGGTGTTCTCATCATAATGCTTATTATTAACCCCCTTCTTGCCGCCCTTATTTGCATCCCTATCCCTTTTCTTGCGTTGATGCTCTTTATTTTACGTAAGCTCCGAAAATATTTCCAGATGGGGCAGGAAAAAATCGCTGAATTAAACGGGATGTTACAAGATAATTTTTCCGGAATGAAAGAAATACAAATTTTCAATAAACAAACCCATGAATATGAACGTGTAGACCACAAATCCAATGACCACGCCACAGCATTAATCAAAGCACTTTTTTATTCAGGCATCCTCAATCCGGCGGTTGGTTTCATTGCCTCAATCGGCACAATTATTGTTCTTATTGCCGGCCCGAGGCTCGCTATTACCAGTGGTCTGAAAATTTCCGACATTGTTGCGTTTCTTTTATATTTAGGTTTATTTTATGCCCCTATTTCACAGTTAACGCGGATTGCCGAAGATATGCAAATGGCTTTAGCCGGTGCTGAGCGGGTTTTTGAAGTGCTGGATACCGAGCCTGATATTAAGGATAAATTAGGAGCCCGCAACGTTACGGAATTATCGGGGCAGTTAAGTTTTAAAAATGTATCGTTTGGGTATAAAGATGAAATGACGGTACTTGATAATGTCAGTTTTGACATAAGCCCCGGTGAAATGGTGGCGATTGTCGGGCCAACCGGAGTTGGCAAAACAACTATCTCGGCTTTGATTACTCGTTTTTATGACCCTGATAGCGGAAATATTACAATGGATAATATTGATATAAGCGAGATGAAACTATCAAGCTTAAGGAATCATCTTAGTTTGGTTTTGCAAGATGTCTTCTTATTTAACGGCACTATTTTTGAAAATATTGCCTATGGCAGCGAAACTGCTTCGAAGGGGCAAGTCAAAAAAGCGGCAGAAACTGCCTGTATTGCCGATTATATTGAATCCCTGCCGGAAGGATATGATACCATTATCGGCGAGCGGGGTGTCCGTCTTTCCGGCGGGCAAAAACAACGGATTTCGATTGCGCGGTCGGTATTACGTAATTCGCCGGTTTTGATTTTGGATGAAGCCACTTCGGCAGTTGATACAGAAACAGAACTGGAAATAAAAAAGGCCATCAACGCCATCGCCGGTACCCGGACACTTATTGTTATTGCCCACCGGCTTTCAACTGTACGTCAGGCGGATAAAATCATTGTTTTGGAGAATGGCCGTATCGTTGAGCAAGGTAATCATGAAGAATTGCTGAAATTGGGCGGAACTTATGCGAAATTATGCGGGGTACAGTCGTGAGTGACATTCTGATTTCGTGTGCAGACCCTTAAAAACGTCGTTACTAGGTTTCGTATTTCAGAAACCGTAAGTAACACAACTATTTTTCACGAGCGAGAGTGCATCTGTCCTGCGACGAAGTGCAGAGATGTCATACGCGGATAACCATTTGCGCCGCCAACTTTTTCTTACAATAATGATAAGCAGGGACAAGGAAAATATCGGCAAAAATCCATGCAAGCGGGCTGGCAAACGCGGCGGCAGTGAACCCGAAATAAGGAACGAGGAAAAAAGCCGCAAATGCCCTGGCAATCATTTCGCAAATCCCGGCAACTATCGCAAGTGTACCAAAACCCATTCCTTGAATTAGGAAACGGTATATAACCACTAGGGCTAAAGGGATATAGAAAGCAGTCATAATCCGTAGAAATAAAAGCGAATCATTAAGAATATGCGTTTCTGATTTATCAATAAATAGCATTATCAGGTCTTTCCCAAAAATCCAAATGATTATATATGCTGTAAATGAATATACTACCGCAATTATAACGCTTGCTTTAATTCCGGAGTTAAGACGATCCAAGCGCCCGGCCCCGACATTTTGCCCGCCGAAAGTAGACATCGCGTTGCCGAGGGCATCAAAAGCGCAGCTAAAAAAGATACTTACTTTTACAGCGGCGGCGATTGAAGCAACAGCGGCTGAACCAAGGGTATTAACTGCTGATTGAAGGATAACCGAACCAATCGCCGTAATCGAATATTGCAGGCCCATCGGAATCCCCATTCCGCACAACGTGAATGCCAAAGATGACTGCCAGCGCCATTCATCTTTTTTTATTTGCAGAATCGGAAACTTTTTCATTAGAATAATCAAACACAAAATACCGGAAGTAAATTGAGAAATCACGGTTGAATATGCTACTCCGGCGGTGCCGCTATTTAAACCAACGACAAATACTATATCCAGAATAATATGTAATACCGAAGAAACGATTAAGATTTTCATCGGCGTTTTCGAGTCACCGATTGCCCTCATTACCCCGGCTAAAAGATTGTAAAGGAATACAGTCGGGATACCAAGGAAAATAATGAAAATATATGAATAAGCATAGTCATAAATATCAGCAGGCGCTTTCATTATCGTTAAGATATTACCGGCAAAAGTTGCGGTTATAATCGTTATTACGATGGCAAAGGCAATTGATAACCATACGCTGTTAGCAATAAAACGGCGCATCATCACATAATCACCGGCGCCGAATTTTTGGGCGACCGGAATCGCAAAACCGCTGCACAGGCCAATACAAAGGCCGATAATCAAGAAATTAATCGCACCGGTCATACCTACGCCGGCTAAAGCACCTACACTAATAAAACGTCCGACAACAATCATATCAACGATAAGATAAAGCTGCTGCATCCAAAAACCCAACACTAAAGGGACGGAAAAACTCAAAATAAGGCGCATTGGCGACCCTTCCGTCATTTTTCTTGTTGTGTCTTTTAACTTTGTCTGTTCTTCACTCACTGGGATTAACGCTTTCTAAATAGAATTTTGACATCATTATTCGCCGCAATTGTTCCGCGAGGTACGGGCGATTTGTTTGGCGGCAAGGTCGGCAATTGTCACTCCATCGATAACATTGCTAACTGCAGCATTCAGTTGCTTCCAAACATCAAGGGTTTCACAAGTATCGCAACCCCCGCACTCACCAACGTCGTTTTCAACCAAGCATAAATTCCCCTCGGTCAGACGAAGAATCATACCAACAGTATAAAATGAAGCATCCTTCGCCAGCCAGTATCCACCCTGAGCACCACGGGTGCTTTTGACAAAACCGGCTTTTTTAAGGATACTAATGATTTGTTCGAGGTATTTTTCCGATATATCTTGTCTTTTTGCGATTTGGTTGACCTTGGTCGCTTCGCCGGTATTATTTGATGCAATATCAATCATGATACGTACTGCATACCGGCCCCGGGCGGTGATTTTCATGGCCGCTCCTTTTACTTGTTGCTTCGGATAAAATACCTTTACCCGAAACAAACGCCTTTGCTTTGATTTCCATCTTACATTTTAATTCCTGCTATGTCAAACAGAACCAACGTTCTGGCCGACATGGAAAAGCAGATTACTAAACGCAACTCACCCATTATTTAATGCAACTAACCTGCCATAATTGCCAAGTCATTGTTTTGCCCTTGCATTATACCGCTCATTAAAACTATTATAGTAAGTAAGGCAGATAATTTATCTCGCAGGAACCTTAGGCCGCCTTCTTCTGAAACATAGTAAGGAAGGCAAAAACATCTTGCAGTCGCCTTAGGCCGCCTTCTTCCCAAGACAAAATGTCCGCTATTACCGATTAGGCCGTAGCGACGGAAAGAGTTTATTGCCTGACTTACGATATTAATAACTTACGATATTAACTGATAACGACATTAACAGACTTACGACATTAGCTTAAAAAGCAAAACCAAAGGAGCAAAAAATGGACTCAATTATCACTATCAAAAACCTCAAAAAAAACTACGCCACTTTAACCGCAGTAAACGGAATTGACTTTTCGGTTGAGCGCGGAAAATTGTTTGCTTTCCTTGGCCCGAACGGAGCTGGAAAAAGTACGACAATAAATATTATCTGTACCCTGTTAAAACCTGACCACGGCGAGATTTTGATTGATGGGCTAAAAATAGGAAAAGACGATGATGCAATCCGGCGGCGAATAGGCGTAGTTTTTCAGGACAACGTTCTGGATGACCGCCTAACCGTCAAAGAAAATTTGACAGTCAGGGCAAAGTTTTATATGAAAAACCGGGGGCAAATCCGCGAATCAATAAAAAGAGCCGCCCAAGTTGCCGGAGTCGATGATTTTATTAACCGGCCGTATGGTACACTTTCCGGCGGCCAGCGCCGCCGTGCCGATATTGCCAGGGCTTTATTGAATACACCGCAGATTTTATTCCTTGACGAGCCGACCACCGGCCTCGACCCGCAAACCCGCAAAAGTGTTTGGGACATGGTCTCCCGCTTACAAAAAGAATTGAATATGACCGTTTTCCTCACCACCCATTATATGGAAGAAGCCGCCATGGCTGACAATATCATTATTATCAATAACGGTGAAATAGCGGTTAGCGGTACACCTTATGAGCTGCGGGAAAAATACAGTGCCGATTTGCTGAAAATCAAACCGCACAGCGATTTTGTAACTGACTTGCGTGAGTATTTGACTTCCAGCGGATATGAGTGGTATGAAAAAGAACAGATTATTCAAATTAAAATAAAAGACAGCCGGCAAGCGATTGAGATTTTGGGTCACAGCCGGGACTGGATTGCCAGTTTTGAAAAACTTAATGGCACGATGGACGATGTTTTTCTTAACGTCGCCGGCCGGGAATTAGATTAGGAGGATGATAGAAAAATGATTAATTTAGCAAACCGAAACTTAAAAATGTATTTACGTGACCGAAGTGGTGTCTTTTTTTCTTTGCTTGCGATATTGATTATCATTGGACTATATGTTTTATTTCTAGGCGACCAAATGAAATCCGGTTTCATCAGTGAAGTGCCGGGCGGAAGCCTTTTGATTGATATTTGGGTAATGTCCGGGATTATCGCCGTGACAACATTTACGACCGCCCTAGGTGCTTGCAGTATTATCGTTGAGGACCGGGTTAAAAAGAATTACAAGGACTTTATGTCGTCCCCCTTACGCCGGTGGCAAATAGTCGGCGGATATGTCCTAAGCGCTTGTGCCGTTGCGCTGATGATGTGCGTTGCTATCTTTGTTGTGGTGATAATTTATCTCACCGCCAACGAAATGCCGCCTTTATCCTTAAAAAGCATTCTTAAGATACTTGGCATCATGTTCCTTTCGGCTTTATCCTCAAGTTCAGTTGTGCTTTTTGTCACTAGCTTTATAAAGACAAACGGCGCTTATGGCAGTGTCAGTGCTTTGCTTGGAACCTTGATTGGCTTTCTTACAGGAATGTATTTTCCGGTTGGGATTCTTGCGGATAATATTCAATGGTTGATAAAACTGTTCCCGACTTCTCATGCTTGTGTGCTTCTAAGGCAAATTATGATGGAAGGACAGATGGTACTGACTTTTGCCGGTGCCCCGCCGGAATATCAAAACGATTTTGAAAAAGTTATGGGGGTGGTATTCACCTATGGAAATTATACCGGAACGCCGGGATTTCATATCGGGGTTTTAGTTGTAACAACGCTGATCTTTTCGGTACTTGCGATAATAAATATGTCGCGCAAAGCTAAAGTCTAAAACGGCTGCCCGGCAACGACCGTTTTTGAAGAATTGCACCTATTGTAAAGCAAGATTAGCATTATCCCCTTAAATGATTTACTTGGCCCGCATAATGATATATCATAAGAATATGAAAATTAGTATTGAAGAAATCCCGGGCGCCCGGGAAGAGGAAATCGTCATCCGATGCCATGCAATTGATGAAGGGATTTACCAGATTATCAACCGCATAAAAACACCCGAAGATACGGTTATCGGCTTTCTGGGCAATCAAATTCACCGGATTAGCCCAAGGGATGTCTTCTATTTTGAAGCTGTCGATAATAAGGTTTTTATTTATACAAAAAACGAAGTTTATGAATCAAAGCAAAAGCTTTATGAAATTGAAGAAATGTATGGAAGCCGGTTTTTCCTGCGGACATCAAAGTCGATGATTATGAATATAAAGAAAATTAAATATGTCAGCCCTGCTTTTAACGGGCGTTTTGAAGCTTGTTTTATTAATGACGAAAAACAAATTATTTCCCGCCAATATGTCGGGGCATTGAAAAGTAAGCTAATGTTATAAAAAACTGACGCTCGGCGGCGTCAGTTCTAAGAGAATTACTGCGTAATTCTCCATAAATGGTTTATGTTGTTGCTTTATATTTTATGAATAAAAAAAGGAAGAGTTATGACGATTAAAAATATTTTACGCAGTATGCTAAACGATTATTTCATCATCTGCACCGGTATTATTGCCTGTCAGTTAGTATTGCGCTCGATTTACGCCCCTGATAATGACCTTACTTTAAATGAACTAGTCTTTATTCTTTTCGGTGGTGCAATTTTTACCCTGCCACATTTATCCTTTCTGTCAAATAAAGAACTTAGTATAAGGCAATGGAAAAAACGCCGGGTTATTCACTTTATCGTTTTGGAAATCACTGTCGTTTGTTGCGCTTATTTATTTGGCTGGCTTGAAGGTGCCAATCTGCTTGAAGTTTTAACTTTGATGCTTTCCGTTCTTGCCGTTTATGTTTTAGTCTGGCTGATTAGCTGGCAGATTGATAAAGGCAGCTCCGAATTGATTAACCGTAAACTTGCTGAATTTCACGAAGCCGATGAAGAAACTGCAAATATTGAACGCCATTTCGATAAATAACAGGTGTTATTTATTCCTGTCCCTTGTAAATATTGAACTCAAAATTACCATAAACCAACCGGCAAAAATTGCAATGTCGCCAAGATTAAAAACGATATTCCGGATTGCTTTCGGATAATTAAAGCTGAAATAATCAACAACATATTTTCGCATCAGACGGTCATAGGTGTTTGAGTAAGCCCCGCCGACTTGCAGTGACAGCCCGGTTTTAAGAAGCGGGTTGTCTTTTTTTATCAATACATAATAAAAATATAATTCCAGCATACCGGTCGTGATAAAGGAAGCTATCGCGATTTTCTTTTGATGGGATTCCGCGATATTCATCGGAAGGCCGCGGTTATGATGCTTACTTAAGGTGATAAAGCGGCCAAAGGGCTTTTTCCCCTGCATACCCTGCTCAATACGATTTTTGAAAAACATATCGGTAAAAAATACAATTATGGTAATAAGGATATATTTTAGGTTTTTCATATGGCATCCCTTTCATTATCGGTATTTATTATTGTAAAACCACTTCAATCACAACCGGTTCCCCCTTGCATGAAAGCAATCCGCCCTCAACACGAACTTCACTTCCGTCAATAAGGTTTGTATATGTTCCTTCCGGTACATCGATACGACTAATAGATGCTCTTCCTTTCCCGCTGAAAACGCCGACTAATTTTTTTCCAATCCCTGTGTGGGAAGCAATGATAATATCGTTTCCTGGGGTGCTTACCTGATAGTTGCTTTCTGCAAATAACGGGTTCTTTTTCATTTGGTATAATTTAAAAAGAAAGGCCGACAAATCGGTTCCTGTATTCCAATCTACTTTATCCTCATCAAAAAGACTTGGACGGAACACATTTCCTGTCTCCTGGCCGGCATAAAGAAGTGTCATTCCTTTTTGGAAATAGTTAAAAGCCGTCCAGTTGCGTAAAGAGATTTCATCGGGAATAATAAATTTGGCGCGGGGGCGGTCATGATTTTCTAAAAAACGAAGTTTGACATAATTGTCAGGATAAATATGTTCCTGCATGTTTATCATCTTAGCATAAAATTCGAGAGTACTTTTTCCTTCAAGATAATCAACAAAGTCATTAAAAATATCATAATCATAACAAATATCGAATGCCTGATACAGTTCGGAGTCTGAAAGGCTAACCATTCCACGGGAACGATTATCCAAAGTGAATGCCGGTTCAACCGATTCGGCAAGCCAAATACAATCAGGATTTATTTCTGCTACCTCTCTTCGGGCGCGAAGCCAAAATTCAAGCGGAATTAAAGGCGCGACGTCACAACGGAAGCCGTCTACAATATCAGCCCAAATCTTCATCGTATCAATTAGATAATCCCACAGTGCCGGCTTATTAAAATCAAGGTCAATAATATCGTACCATTCGCCTATCTTATTACCGAAATTTCCGTCTTCTTTTTTGTAAAACCATTCGGGGTGGTTTTTGGCAAGCCATGAATCCGGCGAGGTATGGTTGTATACAATATCAATTATACATTTCATCCCGCGGGCATGTATTGCCCTTACTAATGATTTAAAATCAGCCAACGTCCCAAGTTCGGGATTGATTGCCCGGTAATCCTTGTTGGCATAGGGGCTTCCCAGAATACCTTTTCGTTTCACTTCTCCAATTGGGTGAATCGGTAACAGCCAAATAATATCGGCCCCTAAACTGCGGATGCGGTCAAGGTCTTTTTCTAAAGCTTGAAAAGTACCCTCTTTGCTGTGATTTCTGACATAAACGGAATACATAATCATGTTGCGAAGGTCTTTTGATGTAGTGATAGCCATATTTTCACCTGCTTCTAAGAGCACATTATATTTTGCCCTCAATTTAATTTAACATATTTTTTTGCTTTTTAGCAAGCGAATTAAAATTCTTGCTTTTGGAAAATAAAAAAACCGGCTATAAGACTGGGAAAGGTAATTGAACTAAAAAATATAAGAATATCGGCCGCCAGTTTATCATCTTGTACAGCTATATTAATTATCGCCCGATAGTGCAAATCAAGATAAGAAAAATAGTTAATCAGGTTTGCAGGGATATCTACTGCCGACAACCATCTAAACAATAAAAACAAAACTATTAAAAAGGCGGTTAAGTGGGAATATTTTTTTAATACTACGGCCATAAATATCAATAACGACATAATAGTAATTAAAATCACCCATTGAAACATAAGGATAGAGGCCATTTTTGATATCCGGTTCCATAATATCCCCATGTTTCGCATATTGACCATTATTATCACTATACTATAAAGCAAGTGCATTATTGTGACGGCAAAATATGTTATGATACTTTTTGCAATAAATAGTTTTACCCGGCTGCCGCTTGTTATCAGCAAATATCTTAGTTTATTTTCAGCATACTCAGTACACCAAATATATCCTACTATTAAAAAAGTCAAAATAAAAAATATATCTACCAACGGTATTGTTTGGTCAATAAATGATTCCGGTATATCACTTCCTAAAGCTACGCCAACAGATAATGTTAAGATAAAAGTTGCAATCAGTGAATATCTATAAATATTACTAAGAAATAATTTGTATCCTTCAGATTTGATGTGATTTATCATGTTATGCCTCCCGTTTTCTAAATGTAAGATACCCCATCATTATAAAAAGGACTGTTAACAGTATTGTTGCAGCTAAAAAGCTAAAACTAAAATCCGCCCCCCAAGTATATCGCTCGCTTAGATAGTGAAATAGAAATTTCCCATTGCCGATTGGCCAAAAACGAGTTATGAGTAAGCTAATTAAAACTAAGGCATTCAGCAAATATCTTTGTTTGAAAAAGCTTGCAAGAAACAAGATAAATCCGATATTTACTAAATTTATCAACAAATGAATGATATAACGGTTAGCGTATTCGGCAAGTTCTTGGGTGCTTGGGAAAGCGCCGTTAAATAAAAGCGTATATCCCACACCGAACAAATAACAGAAAAATTGAAAGATTACCGCAAGGATAATAACCAAAAGCCATTTTGAGAAAAACACTAATTTCCGGGGATAATAAGGTAAAATATCTTTCATTGTATCATTAGAATAATCCAACGCAAATACCGAAGTCGCGACAATTGCTACGAATAGAAATATAATGCCGAAGTCAGCGGTTGAAAGTTCGATTATTTCTTTGCTGCTTAGTTCCCTTGGATTAATTGCCGGTGATACCCAAGTAAGGAGGCTAAATATAAAATAAGCAATTATTAATAATATTGTTTGTTTGTCACGCAAAAGTTTGTAAATATCTGATTTTATTATTGAACCCATATTTCCCTCCTTTAACGTCCTATCACGCTTAGAATATATTCTTCTGCGCCAGATGAAGTCGTTTTTACGTCCTGCACCTCAATACCTTTCTGCGACAAAGATGCAAATATTTTCCCCATATCAATATTTTCATTACTCATTAATATTGAATCGTTATGCTTATTGTAGTGAACATCATTAAATAATAGTTGCAAGGTTTCCAAACCTAAAGCAATGTCAGATAATTTAATTTCCAATGATGAATTTGTTTTTTGTTTAAGCTCACCGGCTGTAATTTCTTCCATAATCTGCCCATTCGCAAGAAGGCCAAAGCGCGTACTGATTTTTTGCAACTCGGTAATATAGTGACTGGAAATAATGAAAGTTATGCCGTTTTCCTTGTTAAGCCGGTCAATTAGCTCTCTAAATTCAACAATGCCATTCGGATCCAACCCATTAGTTGGTTCATCAAGAATAACAAATGATGAATCGCCGCAAATTGCCCGCGCAATACCCAATCTTTGCTTCATGCCCAAAGAGAACTTACCAACTTTTTTTCTACCAACCCCATAAAGGCCAACTTTTTCTAAAGACGGTTTTATTCTCGCTTTGTTGATACCTCTTAAATAACAGTAGGCCGTCAAATTCTCATCAGCAGACATATGGGAATAAAATGCCGGCATTTCGATTATCCCTGATATAGATTTGCGGTTATGATAAAGTTCCCGCATATCTTTTGAACCAAACAATGAAATATTCCCGCGATTTGCGTTTGCTAAACCAAGCAAAATTCTTAAAAATGTGGTTTTGCCGGCTCCATTCTTTCCTACAAAACCATAAACATCACCCCGGTATACTTTCATATTAAAATCATCTAAAACCACATTATTTTTGTATGACTTGCTTATACCCCTTGCATCCATAATCAAATCCATAAATACCTCCAAGCTATTATTGCCCCTTATAGTTTATCACTTATTTTTGGCCTTTTACACTTTTCATAATCAATGTAGTTATCTTACTGATAATACCTATGCAGATAAAAATTAAAATATTTATATTGCTGCTGATTGCTTGCCATAGAGTTGCACCCGAACCCAATTCACCGATGAACATAATAACCAGCCGGTTAATAAGTATGCTTATAAAATACAATAGTACACTGACAAAAGCAATGCAAAATAAGATATATACAATACTATCTTTGTTAATTTTTCCTTTGAAAAGGTTGAGGACATGAGCAAATGAACTCTTCCGCAAATTCGGGGCTTTAAGGATGGTGGTCAAAATATAATAACCGTCACTTATAAATATAGGAAATAAACTCATGATGCCCAATACTAAATTTACAGTTACTGCTGTGATAAAAAATAATTGCAGATAATTAGATGTAATATTTGCTAATGCAAAACTCACTATTCCCAGGAAAAGATTCATTACTGCCCCGGAAGCCCAAATTGCGATTCTTTTCTTTGGCTCTATAAAATATAAACCGGCCAGCCTGACATAAACCATTGGTGTAACATAAGCGTATAGCGCAATTGTAATCGTCTCCGGCTTTATACCATATTTGTACGCTGTAACAACATGGGAAAACTCATGCAAAAATACGCTTATTAATGACACAATTACATAGAATACGATTGCCGTTGCATTTGTCAAAAGCGGTGTCCAGTTTATTGTATTAAAATTGATATTGCTAAATGCAAGCACCCCGGTCATAACAGCGCAAATCACTGCCATTGATAAAATTACTGCCCGCATATGCACCGATAAAAACTCTACATATTTTTGTATTTTATGAAGCTTTATTGTGAAAATATTGACCATAAAAATCTCTAATTCTTTGAAACTTTTTTTCACAAAAACCTCATCAGGGTCATCATACTTTAGGAAACCATTTTCCTTGCAAAGTTCATATAGTTTTTCAACATCAACTTTTATGTTATATTTATTCACTAAGGCATCTTGAATTTCTTCAAAAGTAAGGCTGCCATCCATATGTTTTAGGACCGCTAAAATCGCATCCTTTTGCTGTTCATTAACGAATATATAATTATCAATCTTTTCATTTCCAATACAGTAGGTAGTAGTATCTTTTTTTTGAAATAAAATCTCACATCTGATATTGCCTATCGCTTCCGGATAAGTTTGCATAATTTCACCTCGCTTCCGATAAATATATGAGTGTCTTTTCAAGACTTTTCTTGACCATACGGCAATGTGTTTCTGAGGGTTTATATGGATCACCCGTTTCAAAGTAATTCACCCCTAAACATCCATAACAGATAGAATTTGCAAAGCAAGTTGAACATTCCGGCAAATCATGGGTGCTTTTACCGTAATAATATCTGCGGATTTTACCTATTTGCGCTTTGACATCTTCCAATGGGGCATTTACATTTGCAATATGAAAATCTTCTTGGTCTGTAAAATAAAAACATGGGTAAATATCTCCGTTTACAGACACTGAAATTGTACCATAACCCGCTGAACATACATTTGTCCTAGGCTGTTTTTTTTGTAAGCTGTCAATCATCCGCCCAACAAAAGAGTAATCAGCTTTTTCATTAATATCAGAATCAATAAAGGCATCATCTATTGATTGGATAAAAGCATCTTCGTTTTTTAACTTCAAGTCATTTTTATCCGTAGAAACAGGTGTCAGATGAACAGGTAATTTACCAAATTCAAATTGAAGCTTTTTTATTACATCGGTAACTGAAATCTCATTATCAACGTGAGCTTGTGTATAAACAACTTCCAATTGCGAAGGCTGCTTTGCTACTTCTCTTAAAATATTTACATTTTCTTTTATTTTATCATAGGTTTCATTCCCATTATTGAATGGGCGTAAGTTATTCTGCATATCTTTTTGGTCAATACTCAAGGTTACGCTTATATCATATTTTTGGATTAATGCTGCAAGCTTTTCGTCCATTACAGTCCCATTTGTAATCATACCGATTTTGGTATTTAAACCATTATCGGAAATATATGCTGCGACCCTTTCTATTGCTTCAATGTTTAAAGTCGGTTCACCGCCAAACAAGCTGATGACATCTATTTTTTCAAACATCCCAAAAAACGTATACAGGATGTTATCTAGCATCTCCATTGTTATGTTACCTGCATTTGATAAATAATTGCCTCCTTGCGCATAACAATACTTGCATTTCAAATTGCAATTATTACTGATGTGTATCACCAGCCTGGGTAAATATCCGTCCCATTCATCAGTTGGATATTTTTTAACGGCTTTTTCATTATTAACCAGCTTATTATATATTGATTTGTAAATGTCTTCGTTAACGTCGGGAAATATACTCTCTACTTCGGAAAGGCACTTTCCTTCACATATTAATTCTGATAATTTTACAACGTTTTCATTTGCTTTGAAAAATTTTAAAGTATCAGGAAGGTAAAGTAAATATTTATTCTCGTCATAATTTATTGAGTGCATTCTCACAGCTTGTTCCTCCTTTTAAGTTGTACTGCTAAATTACAGTTGCTTTCCGTGCCGCCGCCAAAGGGAATCGCAATTAAGACAATTCCCCCTGCCGTACCGCACTAATACTGATATTAATTTGTTATGTTTACTAACCGCAAACAACACCCCAATGACCGCTAGTGCAACCAGCACACCATATTCCAAAAGTAGGGGCGATAGTATCTTCTAATGTTTCAATACCATCGAGTTCAATTTCAATAAGTTCAAACTTTTTATCCATGGTTGTCTCCTTTCTGAGTCAATGACTCTTTTCCAAATCAGTTCAGGATTCCGTTACTGTTGAACTTATGGTATCATGGTTTTTTCTATCTGCGGAAATCGGGAAGCAATTGTATATTTTCTTGGAATGAAATGTCAGAAACACAAAAAAACCGCCCGGCTGGAGGTTAATTACTAGAATTAAGAATTAATCATGATTGATATATAATAGTAGACGGGACGAAAATAAATTATCGGAATGGGTTATATTAATAATACCGCTATATTTTTCAATTGATTTACGTATGTTTTTCAGACCATAACCAAGGCTTTGATAGTTCCGTTTTGAAGATAATAATTCACCGCTTAAACTTACAATTTTGCCCGCGAAGGAATTTTCCAAGTGTATTATAAGCCTGCCTTTGTTATAAGAAATTTGCAAAGACAATTGCTTTGCTTCTGATTTGCTTGCTGCATATATTGCATTATCCAATAAATTTCCTAAAATTACGGCCACATCAGATACTTCGATGTTTAAATTCGAAGGAACCATAACATCAACTAAAGTCATTATTCCACTCTCCTTAACATCACGCAGTTTGTAATTGATGATGCTATCAAAAGCTATATTTCCGGTTTTGCTGTAACCAACGTCAGTTGCAACATTTCCGATAAGTGTATTAACATAATTACTAGCATTATCCAACTGTCCATGATTTATATATTCTCCGAGGGCAGACAAATAATTAACAAACTCATGTCTGAATGATTTAAAATCTTCTAATGAATCTTGCATTAAATGACATTGAGAAAAATAATATTCTTTTTCTTTTTCATTAAGAATTGCCTTTAATTTATCCTCAAAAGACTTTGACAGCAAATCGTGCAGATAAAATGCCAGTATATTTATCGTGAATATCGCTATTATTGCCGATATTACAATAAAATCGCTTTTGCCTGACAAACTCAATACTATGACCGTTAAATATATTGAAATCAGCGGTATGGCAAAAGTCGAAACCCAAAATATCATATTTAAAGTATTAACTCTTCCAATAGAACGCAAGTTTTGTGCTATGATAGATACTAGATAAAACAAAAGCCCCATTGTTATAAAACCAAAAATCCCCGTATTGACAGCCCCATCCAATGTATCTGTAAAAAGTATATCTGACAGGCTCATCACAAAAATATCATTACCAAGGGCGATTAAGTATATCAAAGATACAGCAACCAGCCGCATAAAAAGTTTAGATTTATAATTAATCGTTATCACAAATAAAGAAATAAAAGTTAAAATCAGATTGAGAAAAGGGGAGCTTGATAAAAAATAAATAGAACTTGCTATCACCGGATAAGCAGTATAGGTTGTTAAAAAAACAAGGATTGAAGTTCGTCTTTTTTCAAAAAATGCCCGCATAAATCTCTCTAACGCAAACATAATGAAAATATTTGAAACAATAACAACCATATATACAGCCATTTCATCTCCTCCTTACTTCTATCTCACTTTGCAGCTCCCTTATTTTCTTTCTTTTTGGTCTGCTAATTGGTAAAGTAGTTTTGTCCGTTAATTCAATCTGTTCATATTCAAATACCGCGATATGGTCGTAATTGACAACATATGATTTATGGATAAAAAGGAAATCAAATTTTTTAAGCTGCTCCTCAAAAACGGAGCCAATACTTCCATAAAATTCTTCTGATTTTTCATTCCTAAGGTGGATAATAATCTTTTTCCCCATGCTTTCTAAATACAAAATATCTTTAATTTTAACTTTGAATGTATCATGTCCATACTTGTAGGTAAAAACATCAGACCAGAAGCCTGCTAACTTTAAGAATTTTTGCATAACCTTTTCTATCATTTGGCCGTTTATCGGCTTGAGTAGAAAATTAAGCGGATTATTTTCAAACAATTCAAGGGCATAATCCGGCTTTGCTGATATGTAGACAATTTGAGTAAGTTCATCTTTAAGTTTGTCGCGAATGATTTTGCCTACCTGCACACCATTTATTTTAGGCAGTTCAATATCCAAAAAAATAATCTCAAAGCAAGTTCCTGATGTTAATACTTTGCACAAAGATTCCCCTGAAAAATAAACTTCTGTTTCCAGCTTTATCCCCAACTGTTTACAAGTTTTAATCAATAAATCTTCAACTTGAAACGCCGTCTTTTCTTCGTCTTCGCAAATCGCAATATGCAATATCATAAGCTCCTCCCGGCTCAATTCTCTGTCTTATTTTTAATTGTAACACATTTTGACAGAAAGTAAAGCAATTAAATGACAACTTATTTTTAACAACAAAAAAGGCCGCCCAATTTTTCAATTCAAGCGGCCTTTTTATAAGCAACTATGCAAATCATTTAAGGAGAATTGCAACTCTGCGAAGCTGAGTTTTCGCAATTCGCTTAGAACTGGTGCCGCCGGGCATCAGCTTTTACGCTTTCGCTGCAATCTCTGCTTTAAGTTTTTCGGTTAACCCGGGCAGGATTTTTTTGTAGTCGCCTACGATACCATAGTCGGCAACATCAAAAATCGGGGCGGTTTCGTCTTTGTTAATCGCGATGATTAAGTCGGACTCTTCCATTCCGGCTAAGTGCTGAATCGCACCGGAGATACCGACAGCGATATAAAGATTGGGGCGGACGGTTTTTCCGGTCTGGCCAACTTGGAAATCTTTGGCTTTCCAGCCCGCATCTACAACAGCGCGGGAGCAGCTAACAGTGCCGCCAAGTTCTTTCGCAAGGTCTTCCAGCATATAGAAGTTTTCCGGGCCGCCAATACCACGGCCGCCGGAGACGAGAATCTTCGCATCCATGATATCAACGATATTTGCTACGGATTTAACGATATCGAGGATTTCGACGTAGTTGACGTTTTCTTCAAAGGTAAGCTTAACTTCTTCGATAACGGCTTTGGCATTTTCATTTTTTTCTAATTTCTGCATAACACCGGGGCGGACAGTCGCCATCTGCGGACGGTGGTCCGGGCAGGCAATCGTAGCGATAGTATTACCGCCAAAAGCCGGACGGGTCATCAGCAGTTGGTTGTGTTTGGTTTCCTTGCCGGGAATCGGGTTAAGCGGGAAATCACCGATATCAAGTTGGGTACAGTCAGCGGTAAGGCCGGTGTGGATCCGGGCACAAACGCGGGGGGCAAGGTCACGGCCGACTGCCGTTGCACCAACTAAAACAACGTCAGGTTTGTACTGATTAATAACAGCGGAAAATGCATGGGTATAAGGTTCGGTACGGTATTCCTTTAGAACCGGGTCTTCGACAATGATGACTTTGTCCGCACCGTAAGCGGCGAGGCGGTCAGCCTGCCCTCTGATATCGGCACCGATTAAAACCGCAGTAACATCGCACTCTAAGTCTTTGGCAAGTCTTTTACCTTCGCCAATCAGCTCAAGGCCAATCCCTAAGGCAACATTATCAACCTGCTCCGCAAAGACAAATACGCCTTTATATTCTGATGTGTTCATATTTTATCTCCTTTAAACGACATGTTTTTCTTTGAGTTTCGCGACAATGTAATCAATCGATTCGCCCGGGTCAAGATTGACGGTTTCGCCAACACCTTTACGGACTTTGTCCGATGCTTTGGCAATTTGAGTCGGTGAACCCTTAAGGCCTAAGTCAGAATCTTTGACGTCAATCAGTTTGTCCCGCCCCCATACCGTGATTTCGGCTTTGCAAGCATCAAAAATACCGCCGGGTGTCATATAACGGGGCTCATTCAGTTCCGCAAGCGCGGTCAAAAGGCAAGGCATTTTCGCTTTAATGATATGATAACGGTCGTCATATTGACGGTTAATAATAAGGTAATCGCCTTCAACTTTGATTTCCTGGGCATAAGAGATGACCGGGATGTTCAAATGTTCGGAAAGCTGGGGGCCGACTTGAGCGGTATCACCGTCAATAGCCTGACGGCCGGTAATAATCAAATCGTATTCGAGATTGCGGATTGCTCCGGCTAAAGTCTGGCTGGTCGCCCAGGTATCAGCACCGCCAAGCATACGGTCGGTGATGAGGATACCTTTGTCGGCACCCATTGCCATTGCTTCACGTAAAACATCTTCTGCTTTCGGCAGACCCATGGTAATGGCGGTTACTTCCGCGCCAAGTTCATCTTTCAGCCGTAAGGCAGCTTCCAAACCGGCTTTGTCGTCGGGATTCATAATCGCCAACATCGCACTTCTATCGAGAGTACCATCGGGGTTAAACTTTACGCCGCCCGCTGTATCCGGTACTTGCTTGATGCAAACTATAATTTTCATGTTTTTTTATCCTTTCATTTACCTTTTATTTTTAGATACCTACGGATTACTCCGTACTCCGTACTCTCGTAATCCTAAAACACTCGCAATCCGCTCTAATCGAGCTACTTACTCGTGTTTTGCGGGTCTTAATGTCATGTCTTTTCATGCAAGCATGAAATACATGACCTTTGACCCTGGTATCATTTTATGATGTTGGCCGCAATTACCATTTTTTGAACTTCTGATGTACCTTCATAAATCTCGGTAATCTTAGCATCGCGCATCATTCTTTCGACATCATATTCACGGGTATAACCATAACCGCCGTGGAGCTGAACGGCTTTGGTGGTGATTTCCATCGCTACTTCGGAAGCATAAAGCTTTGCCATCGCCGCTTCTAAGGAATAAACTTTCCCGCTTTTCTTAGCTTCGGCGGCTTTGTATACCAACAATCTGGCGGCTTCAACTTTGGTTGCCATATCAGCAAGCATAAATTGGGTGTTTTGGAATGAAGCAATCGATTTACCGAACTGCTTTCTTTCCTGAACATAAGCAATTGTTGATTCAAGCGCACCGGCGGCAAGGCCAAGTGCCTGGGCGGCGATACCAATCCGTCCGCCGTCAAGAGTGCCCATTGCGATGCCGAAACCTTTACCCAATTTACCCAGAAGGTTTTCTTTGGGAATGCGGCAGTCAGTGAAAATCAATTCATAAGTAGCTGAAGCGCGGATACCCATTTTCTTTTCTTTCGTGCCAAATGTAAAGCCGGGAGTGCCTTTTTCCACGATAAAAGCGGAAATCATTTTCTTTGAACGGCCTCTGGCATCAGTTACAGTATCAGTAACAGCAAAAATAACATAAACATCTGCTTCTTTGCCGTTGGTGATAAAAATTTTCGTTCCATTTAAAATATATTCGTCACCATCAAGGACTGCTTTGGTTTGCTGGCCTTGGGCATCGGTTCCGGCCCCGGGTTCGGTAAGGCCGAAAGCGCCGAGTTTTTCACCTTTAGCAAGGGGGACGAGGAATTTTTGTTTTTGTTCTTCTGTCCCATATTTGAGAATCGGGTCACAGCAGAGTGAAGTATGAGCGGAAACGATAACTCCATGCGTACCGCAAACTTTGGATAGTTCTTCAACACACATTGCGTAGGCTAAGGGGTCACAGCCTTGGCCGCCATATTCTTTGGGAATATAGATGCCCATAAAACCGGTCCCGGCCATTTTTTTCGTCGTCTCAACCGGAAATTCTTCGCTCTCATCAATTTCCTGAGCGATTGGTTTGGCTTCTTTTTCTGCGAACTCGCGATAAAGGGTCCGCAGCATTTCATGTTCTTTGCTTAACATAAAATTCATTTAGTAATCCTCCAAAATAGTTTTATTTGTGCCCGCGTGTGACATCTTTGCACTTCGCTTACAGACACACTCTCGTTCGATGTAAAACGTAACGGTACTATGGTTTCTGAAATACGAAACCTAGTGCCGACGTTTTCCAACGGTCTGTTTGCGAAGTCAAAATGTCACTCACGACCAAATTTTTGTGTATAAAAAGCTTTATTTTTATCTATTATAGTCGTAGAACCCGGCGCCGGTTTTTACACCAAGCAGGTTGCCCCTGACCATTTTCTTAAGCAAGCCGGCAGGACGATATTTGGAATCGCCGGTTTCGCTAAAGAGAACTTCCATAATCGCAAGGACGATATCAAGGCCAACGTAATCGCCTAATGCCAACGGCCCCATCGGGTGGTTGGCACCGAGTTTCATTGCGGAATCAATATCAGCAACGGTTGCAACTCCGGCTTCAAGCACGCAGATTGCTTCATTTATCATCGGAATCAAGATGCGGTTGACAACAAAACCGGGGGCTTCATTGACTTGAACCGGGGTCTTGCCGATTTCTTCGGAGATAGCTTTGATTTTGTCCACTAAATCATTGGGGGTATTGAGGCCGGCGATAACTTCGACGAGCTTCATAATGGGGGCGGGATTGAAGAAATGCATTCCGATTACGGGGCGGTCAAGTCCGGCACCGATTTCGGTAATTGATAAAGAAGAGGTATTGGTTGCAAAAATACAATCTTTCGGGCAGATATCCTGCAATTCTTTGAATGTCTGTTTTTTGATATCCATTACTTCCAAAGCAGCTTCGACGATTAAGTCCGCATCGGTACAAATCGTCTTGACTCCGGTTGTGATTCTAGCAAGGATTGCATCAGCTTTTTCCTGCTCCATTTTGCCGTTGGCAACCCGTTTGTCAAAACCTTTTTTGATTTTATTTTTGCCGTTTGCGGCAAATTCTTCATTGATATCACAAAGATATACTTCATACCCATCAACCTGGGCAAATACTTGGGCGATTCCGGAGCCCATTGCTCCTGCGCCGATTACTCCAACTTTCATTTTAATACCCTTCCTTTCATGATTTAACTATACAGAAGAATGGCATCTTTTTGACATTCTTCCCGAACGAAGCTATAGATTTTCTTTGTTTGGGTTCTAATGGACACAAACTTAGAAAAATCTCTTCGTTTTCTTATTTATTAAGAAATGCTTCTACTTTCCTTTTTTCCATAAATGCCGTCATGCCTTCGACTTGGTCATGAGTCTCGAAACATGCGCCAAACATTTTTTCTTCAACAACTAAAGCAGTATCCATATCAACATCAAGGCCGTCATTGATTGCTTTTTTCGCGTTGCGGACTGCAATCGGGGCATTTTTCGCGATTCCGGCCGCCATTTTTTCAGCGGCCTCCATCAGTTCGGCGGCGGGATAAACCGCATTAACCAAACCAATCCGGAAAGCTTCATCAGCTTTGATATTGCGGCCGGTATAAATCATTTGTTTCGCCATTCCAGCCCCAACCAGACGGGCAAGTCGTTGGGTCCCGCCGAAACCGGGGGTAATGCCAAGGCCAACTTCGGGCTGGCCGAAAATAGCATTGTCAGAACATAAACGAATGTCGCAACTCATCGCGATTTCACAGCCGCCGCCAAGGGCAAAGCCATTTATTGCAGCAATAATCGGAATCGGAAAGGTTTCAAGGCGGCGGAAAACATCGTTGCCTTTTTTGCCAAAGGCTTCACCTTCTATTTTGGTAAGGGAACTCATTTCGCCGATATCGGCGCCGGCGACAAAGGATTTTTCCCCGGCTCCGGTTAAAATAAGGCATCTGATTTCATTTTGATCCACATTGTCAAGAACTTGTCCTAATTCAGTCAGGACAGTTGAATTTAAGGCATTTAAGGCTTTTTCGCGGCTGATGGTGATGGTGGCGACTGCGCCTTTTGTTTCATATAAGATGTATTCCATTTTTTCTCCTATTCTATATTCCGCGTATGAGTATTCTCTGTATTTCACCGCAGTTGACACTTTCGCTCGATGTAAAACGTAACGGTACTAAGGCGGCATAGTACGCCGCCAAGTGCCGACGTTTTCCAACGCACTGCTTGTGAAATCAGAAATACTCATTCACGACCACGATATCTCATCTTTCTACTATAGCCGCGACGCCCATTCCGCCCCCGATACAGAGGGTGGCAAGGCCTTTTTTGGCATCAAGTGCTTCCATTTCGTGGAGCAGGGTAACAAGGACACGGCAACCACTTGCGCCAACGGGGTGGCCTAAGGCAATCGCCCCGCCATTGGGGTTAAGCTGCTTGTCCACATCGATACCTAAGTCTTTGCCGACTGCGATTGACTGGGCTGCAAAAGCTTCATTAGCTTCGATAATATCAAAATCGGCGATTTTCATCCCGGCTTTTTCCATGACTTTTTTGCTTGCTGCTACCGGCCCGATACCCATAACGGACGGTTCGCAACCGGTTAACGCCCCGGCAACCCAAGTAGCCATTACTTTGGCACCTAATTCTTTTGCTTTTTCTTCGCTCATTACTATAACAGCGGCGGCACCGTCATTAATTCCTGATGCATTACCGGCGGTGACGAAACCATCTTTGTTAATCGCCCGGAGTTTTTCTAAACCTTCAATTGTTGCCCCGGCCCGAATACCTTCGTCTTTGTCAAAGATAACAACATTTTTGCGTTGTTTTACTTCAACGGGAACGATTTCTTTGTCAAATGCACCGTCAGCTTGAGCTTTTTCGGCTTTCAACTGACTTTTAAGCGCAAATTGGTCAAGCTCTTCACGGGTTAGATTCCAGCGCGGGTCAGCACAAATATTGTCAGCAGTTTGGATCATATGATAATCATTGAAGGCATCCCACAAGGCATCTTTAACCATGTTGTCCACCATGGTGCCATTACCTAAGCGATAGCCATAACGCGCCTGGGGGATGGAATAAGGCGCAAGCGACATATTTTCGGTCCCGCCGGCAACAACGATGTCGGCATCGCCGGCAATAATCATATTGGCAGCCATGTTTACTGCATGAAGCCCCGAACCGCAAACTACGTTGATTGTCAGGGCCGGTACTTCAATCGGCAAACCGGCTTTAATTGATGATTGGCGGGCAACGTTTTGCCCCAATCCGGCTTGTATAACACAACCCATATAAACCATGTCTACCGCATCCGGGCTAACCCCGGCCCGGTTAAGGGCTTCCTTAATCACAATTGCGCCAAGATCGGCGGCGGGGATAGTGCTAAGGGTACCGCCCATTGTGCCGATGGCTGTCCGGCATGCACCTGCTAATACGACTTTTTTCGCCATTTTAATCCTCCTGAATTAAATACAATTTATCTATCTGAAAAATGACACGTTTATGCGGCATTCTTCACAAACGAAGTTTTAGTAATTCAAGATAGATGTTTTTAATCTTAGAATTACTCTTCATTTTCTACAGCAGTAACTATTATAGCATAGGGAGAAGCATTAAGCAATGAGGAAAAAGGGCGAATATCTTTCAAAGCCGCGCTTTCTTAAAATTATCGCTTATTGTTTACTTTTTTCCACGGCCGGGTCCCTCATTGCAAAAACACGCTGCCATTCCCGGGTATCGCCGACTTTTTCGGCTTTGGAGCGGTTTTTGTAAAGGAAACGGGTTAAAGCATAACAGTCGACCCAAATTTCGTTGTCACTGTCGCGCTGTGATTCGTCGAAAATTAGTTGCAGGCCCCAGTGAAGATGGACGGTCTTAATATTGTTGACATTTTCGGTTTTTGAGTAACCGGTGTGCCCCATATAGCCAATTACATCACCGGCAGTGACAATATCTCCTTCACTAAGTCCTTCAGCATAGGGATAATTCTGACGTAAATGAGCATAATAATAGTATCTTTTACCGTCAAAACTACGGATGCCAATCCGCCAGCCGCCATATTGGTTCCAGCCTAGGTTTTCGATTATCCCCGATTCGATACAGATAATCGGTGTCCCAATCTGCCCCATCATGTCATGGCCTAAATGAACACGGGAATAACCATAATTGCGGGAAGAGCCGAAATCGTCATAATCACTGTAGGGAAAACCATGGGCGATTGGCGAAAATGCTTTTAAACCATAAAGTTTTTTCCAGGTCTTTACTCCGTTTTCATCTTCTCTTTCTATTTCAAATTCGCCTACCATCCCGCCAAGGACCGCTTCATAAGCTTCATAATAATATTGGTATTGATTAAGGTCTTTCGTCAGTTGCGCGATTGTCGTTTTGCCGGCGCTTAGTTCGGCAGCGGCTTTTTTGATTGTAGTTACCGTACCCTTGCCAAATTTGCCGCCATTTTTTGCCCCGGTATAGGCAAGCAGTTCAATCCAGTTTATCCGGACCGGCTGGTCATAGCTCGCAACATCAAGCTCATATGCAGCGCTTAAAGCTTCATATGATATATTAAAATCTACCCAGGTGATAAAGGCGCTGTCGGTTGCAACCAAGACTGCTTCACCGGGTGCATAACCATCATCAGCAGGCGCTTTTATCCTCTCTTTGCTTAATAAGGTTAAAAAAGCAGCCGTCATTACCAGGCAAAAAAGGAAAACTGCCTCATTCATTTTAATTTTCATAGTCACCCGCAAAATTGTGTTCATGTAAATATATGCTTGAGAATTAAAGGGAAGCACTAAAAAAAAGAGCCGCTTTTCGCGGCTCTTGGATTATTAAGTTAAATCTCGGGTTCAATTAACCCATATGTATTTCCTTTGCGTTTGTAAACTACGTTCACCTGGTCGGTTTCCGCATTAACGAAAATAAAGAAACCGTGGCCGAGAAGTTCCATTTGGATGCAAGCATCTTCCGGATACATCGGCTTCACATCAAATTTTTTCGAGCGGGTAATTTGAATCTCTTCTTCATCAACAAATTCTTTTTCAATAAATTCTTGTTTGAAAACGCTGGTTGCATGATGTTTTTGGTCAACCAATTTGGTTTTGTACTTTTTAAGCTGTCTTTCAATAATTTCTTCGACTAAGTCAATTGAAACATACATATCGCTTGAGACTTGCTCGGAACGAATGATATTCCCCTTTACCGGGATTGTTACTTCGATTTTTTGCCTTTCTTTCTCGACACTCAATGTTACATATACTTCCGTATCCGGTTTAAAATACTTTTCCAGCTTTCCAATCTTGTCCTCGACAGCACTGCGGAGACCATGTGTAATTTCAATATTTTTACCGCTAATAATAAATTTCATAGGCATCATCCTTTCGAAGTATGATTTTGTATTTCTATTATATCATACACGGATACTGCTTTGCAACTAATGTAAAATGAACGTTAATATTACGGTTTCATTCAATTATTTTGACAACTTAAAAGTCAATAGTTTTTAGAAAAAATACCATATTTTTGTCATTTTCATTAATTTTTCACAAAACGTTTGTTCATTAAAATTTGTAAGTCATCGACAGATAATGCTATCTTTTCGGGGGATAGGGTGGATAACTTCGTGCATAAGTCTATTTTATCCCTTTCTTTAGTTATTTTTGTGTGGATAAGTATTTGTCAGTTGATGATGATATAACTTATTATTTTGGGATTAAGTGAAAAGTTTGTATAAGTTATACAAAAAGTGTCGCCCGGCGGCAAATTAAAACGGCTACCAAAAGGTAGCCGCAATAAGAATATTCCATATTTTTCCTTGAAAGGATTACGTAATTGTTTTAGAAAATCCGGCGAACCGCGAGAATCCTACGGTAATGTACATTCGATATCTTGATTCCGGTTTCTCTGGTTGAAGCATGGACAATCTGGCCATTTCCAATATAGATGCCAACGTGGCCGGAGTAGCCGATGATATCGCCGGGTTGAGCGTTAGCTATACCACCCTCAACCGCTGTCCCGGAACGGCGCTGGGTACCCGAGGTACGCGGAAGCGATACACCAAAGTGTTCATAAACAGCTTTTACAAAACCGGAGCAGTCGGCGCCATTAGTTAAGCTGTTACCGCCATAAACATATGGGTTGCCAACGAATTGCAAGCCGAAATTGGCAACTGCATTTCCTAAGTCACTGCCGCCGCCGGTTGCATATACGACCGGGGCATCGTTTGTTTGCTGGGGTGAATTTTGGCGGACGGCACGTCTTGCGGCATCCTGGGCAGCCCGGCGTTCAGCGGCTTCCTGTGCTAATCTTTCCGCTTCTTCTTCTCTTGATTCGGCACTGACAAAGTCAGTTGATAAATCAACAAAATCGGCATGGACAAAACCGTCGCCTTCTTCAACGCTGACCTTTACCCAATCACCAAGTTCTTCAAGGACGAGAAGTTCATCTTCGATAGGGATAAGGCCGAGTACTATCGCTTCGGTACTTGGTTCACCGCGGACTTTTAAGGTAGTGGTATTAACCGTTGCCATTCTGGTGCCGACTTCCTTAGCAAGTTCAATTGCTTCCTCGCCGGTGACACAAAACTCACCTTTAACATATCCAATCACGGAACCGGATTTGATTTCAAACCAGCCATCTTCTTCCGATAATAAATCACCAACGGAATTATTGTATAGTTTTCCGAGTATTTCACCATCTTCACTAGGTACACTGCGGATATTTACATAATTTCTGACTTGGGCAATAACGAGGTTCTTGAAATTCTCTTCTTCACGCCTCCGCTCAAGTTCTCTTTCTTTTTCCCTTAAGGACCTGTCCAAGACAGTCAAGTTCGTTTCTTCAGCTATTCTTTGCGTATTAATTAATTCTTCCGTTACGCTGCCGGGGGTTGCGGTAGGTAAAGCTGTAACGCCGAATCCCGGGCCGTTAGCCCAACCTTGGTTCTGATTCATTTGTTCCAGTTGTAAGTCTCTCAAAGAAGCGGTATTGTCACCCATTGTGAAATCAATCCCCGCCGATGGCAGAATTGAATTAAATGCAAAAGCAGATAATTCAAAAGTAGTTGCAATGACAAGTATTACTAATATGTAAGATATGATTTTTGCAAATTTACTAAATTTTTTTATCTTCATAAATCCTCGGTAGTTTGAATAATTGTGACAAAATTGTTACGTGCTTAATAAATATATCATTAATTTTTGCTTTTGTCAATAATCGACATCAACTTTTTTTATTAATTTTCTTTGGAATTAAAGCCTTTTCTGGAATTAAAAGGAAGGCGGGAAAATTTCCGCCTTCTTTAATATTTTCGCAACATTTAGTACTTTAGTCCAGCCGACTCCATAGATATTGTTGTACGCTGGTCACAGCAGTCGCCCCATCAGCTACAGCAGTAGTTATTTGGCGTAATTTTTTCGTCCGGATATCACCGGAAGCAAAAATTCCTTTTGTTTTGGTAATTCCGCTTTCGTCGGCAATAATGTAACCTTTTTCATTTAAAGGCACTACTTGATTGAAAATTCCGGAATTTGGCACCATGCCAACCGCAATAAAGATTCCCGCCGTCGCGAGAGAAGATGTTACATTTGTTTTAACATTCTTAATTTTTATTTTTTCGACTTGGTCTTCACCATTGATAGATTCAACAACTGTGTCCCATAAAACTTCAACATTTTTTAGTTTATGCAAGGATTCAGATAGTATTGCTGCCGCGCGAAGTTCATCACGGCGATGAATTAAATATACTTTTTCACAAAATCTGGCAAGGAAGATAGCATCTTCAACCGCAACATCTCCGCCGCCAACCACAGCAACGGTACGGCCGCGGAAAAAAGCACCGTCGCAAGTCGCACAGTAGGAAACACCCATTCCGGCCAGCTCGATTTCACCGGGAACGCCCAATTTGGCATAAGAAGCCCCGGCGGCAATTATGACTGTCCGGGTTTTTATTTCATCCTGGCCTGTTTTAATTATGAAATAGTTTTCGTTAACTTGACTAATTTCGGTTACTTCGGCAGTCATAAATTCACAGTTTAAGCGGTCGGCATGTTCGCGGAAGCGGGTGGCCATTTCAAAACCGCCGGTACCGGGCATTCCAAGATAGTTATCGACTTCATAGGTATTCATTATTTGTCCGCCGGATAGGGGGCTTTTTTCGATAACGAGGGTATCTAAGGCCGCCCGTTTGGCATATACGGCGGCCGATAAGCCGGCGGGGCCGGCGCCGATGATGATTAAGTCGCGCATGTTGTTCCTCTTTCTATATAATAGTACGTCAAGCAATAATGTAATCTGTAAGTTAGGCAATAAGCAATTTATACGTCAGGTAACGCATCCGTAAGTCAGGCAATAAACTCTCTTCGCCGCTATGGCCTAATTGGTGTAAAATAAAAATTTTCTTTGGGGAAGAAGGCGGCCTAAGGCGACTGCGAGATGTTTTTGCCTAACTTACTCTTAACAGTCCTAGCCGAACCATTTATAACATCCCGCCATCCATTCTGACAACCTGGCCGGTTAGGTAGGCGGGGGCATTGATAATCTGCAGTATCATTAAGGCGGCTTCAGCCGGGGTGCCGGCACGGCCGGCGGGAATTGCTTCACAGATATTTTCCCAATCCGCCGCTGATAAATCTTTATTCATATCAGTATCAATTAAGCCGGGGGCAAGGGCATTAACCTGAATGTTACTTGGTGCAAGTTCTTTAGCCAGCGCTTTGGTAAAGCCGGTTAATCCCGCTTTTGCAGCCGAATAAGCAACTTCCATACTAGCGCCAACCTCACCCCAAATCGATGAAATGTTGATTATTTTGCCCGCTTTTTTCGTAATCATACCCGGTACTGCTTCTTTGCAGGTATAAAAAGCGCTGCTTAAATTTGTATTAATAATCCGGTGCCAGTCATCTACCGGCATTGCGGGAAGAAGGCCGGTATAAGCAAAGCCGGCATTGTTAATCAGTACATCAAGGCCAGGGATTTTACTAAACATTTCGCGAACGGCCAATGGGTCAGCGCTGTCGCAGAGAAAGATTCCGACGTTTACGTTAAACCGGGTTGTTATTTCATTTTTTACCTGTTTAAGTTTTTCTTCATTAGATAAGGCGGTCAAATATAAATCGTAGTCATTTTCGGCAAGTAATAAAGCAATCGCTTTTCCGATCCCCCGTGATGCGCCGGTGATTAAAGCTTTTTTTCTCATATCAGTGTTTTAATCCCTTCGCAAATCCGCCTTGCTATTATTGGTTTGTTCATTGTATAAATATGTATCCCGTCAACACCGGCGGCAATTAATTCAACGATTTGATTAATCGCATATGCCATTCCGGCATCAAATAAAGCCTCCGGATTGTTTTCATAACGGTCAAGAATCCGTTTAAATTTAAGCGGAAGAGATGCCCCGCATAATGATACCATGCGTTCAACTTGTTTTTTATTCGTAACCGGCATAATCCCCGCGGAGATAGGGACATTAATCCCGGCAATCCGGGTTTTTTCATAAAAATTATAAAATACTTGGTTATCAAAAAATAACTGCGAAATCAGGTGGCCGGCACCGGCATCTACTTTCATTTTCAAATTGTGAATATCCGTCACTGCATCCTTAGCTTCAAGATGTTTTTCCGGATAACATGCGCCGCTAACCGAAAAATCGCCATGGTTTTTAATAAATGTTACCAGTTCACTGGCATACTTAAATTCCGCTTTGGGTTTTATATCGGGAGATTCATCACCGCGCAGGGCAAGGATATTATTAAGTTCCTCTTTATGTAGTTTTCTAAGAATCTCAAGAATTTCTTCTTTATTATAATTAAGACAGGTTAAATGAATAAGCGGTTCAATACTGTAATCGTTTTTTATCTTTCGTCCCAACTCGATAGTTTTGTTGTCAACCGTGCTGCCGCCTGCACCAAAGGTAACACTGATAAAATCAGGTTTTAACCGGCATAACTCGGCCAGGGTTTCGTCGATACTCTCAAGGGCTGATGCTTTTTTGGGCGGAAATATCTCAAAGGAGAGGACTGGTTTTTTTTGGTTAAATACTTGGGTGATATTCATGGGGGCTCCTGTACATTATTTTGGGTGGGGCCGTACTTTTGAATCGCACTCTCACCCACCCAATTACACTATATATTATAACTCACCTACCGAATGCGGTCAACTATCTCCGCTATATCACCCCAGCTATCATCATCACCAACCCGGCTTAATATCTCATTTATTTCCTGGTCAGAGTTGGCATCTTTGCATTTCATGATGACTTCTTCTTTTTCTGCTTCTGACATTTTCGCATTGTCCCAGCCATTCACCGCAAGGCCGGCTAAGCCAACACCGCCTAAAAATATATTATCCATACTAACCTCCAAAACTCAATAGTCATGAAGAATGGTATGTTAGTGCCATTCTTCCGGAACGAAGTTTAGTTTTCTTAGTCAGCGTTTTTGCTGATTTAGAAAATCTCTTCGTTCTAGTATGTGTAATTATATTACTATTTTTCTGCCAAATTATGGATGTTGATATAATCTTTCTAATTTTTAAATAACCGTAACACCGGAAATGATATTTTTGTAATCATCAAGATTTTGCTTTAGAAGAAGCGGTATATTCAAACCGTAGGGACATTTTTTAGTACATTTATTGCAATTTGTGCATTGTTCAATTAAGTTCATCATTTTTTGACCATCTTCACTGACCCAAAAAGCGGATGGACTGCGCCTGATTAACTGCGACATCCGGGCACAATTGTTGATTTGGATATCAACCGGGCAAGGCATACAATAAGCACAAGCCCGGCAAAAATTATCCGAAAGCAAAGCGCGGTCTGTATTGATTATTTTCGTTATTTCTGCGGAAAGTTCCGGCGGGGTTGCCATAAAACTAATAAATTCATCTAACTCGCTTTCTCTTTGTACACCCCAAATCGGCAAAACATTGTCATACTCCGCCAAATAAGCATATGCCGCCGCCGCGCTGGTGATTAATCCCCCGGCTAAAGCCTTCATTGCAATAAAACCGACATTTCTTTCTTGGCAAAGTTTGACGAGTTTTATTTCAGTTTCTGAAGCAAGGTAACTAAAAGGGAATTGAAGAGTATCATATAAACCGGAAAGAACCGCTTCTTCGGCTATTTTTAAACGATGGTTTGTAATGCCAATGTGGCGGATTTTACCCTCCTCTTT
>Ga0131853_10002917_pt1 | contig 30677 bp, 8 predicted proteins | sample TergutLab28metaG_FD_92764 | JGI IMG/M metagenome (GOLD analysis project Ga0131853, IMG submission 92764) | Labiotermes labralis P1 segment gut microbial communities from Petit-Saut dam, French Guiana - Lab288 P1 (version 2) (version 2) | ecosystem: Host-associated > Arthropoda: Insects >... | reverse complement strand
TGAAGTTGTGTGTTTCGAGATTTTTCTAAAAAAACACAATTGCCATTTGTATAGAGGCAAAAAGGGTGGAAAATAAAAATTTTTGGGGGGGGGGGGGGGGGGGGGGGGAGTCAAATGTAAAGTAAATGAGAAGTAACTTCAAAAGAAATTGTAGTTATGTTTATCTTCATTCACTTAATATTTATTTATATATTGTTTATTTGTTTAGTAGGTTGTTTAGTTAAGAATGTTGGCCAAACTGTAGATTATGTACTTGTTTCCTGAAACTTACACAAGCCTTATGTTGTTATGAAGCAAACATGGATGATTCCTGCAGCCTTTGGTAAAACTGGTACTTGTCATTACTTCTGAGAGGTGTGATTACTGTGCAGGTAGCGGGATATTTTGTGACCTACTGTGTTGGGAAACTCAATTCTGAACCCCTAATTTTCATTACATTCACTTCAGAGTGAAAGATTTCTTTTGTTTACTGTCTGAAGTCTAACACTAATGTAAATTTGCTGTTATGTAATTAGATTAGTTTATTGGATAATTAATCACAGGTGTGTAGTTGACTGAACTTCTGTAATTCTGGTAAATAGTTTGTATCTGATGGTAATTTGTAACAGCTATATTTATAGTACATTATATTTAAAATATTGTACCTTCTATTAGTGTATTAGTACTATATTTTTTATAAACTGACCTCAGTGTGTACATGACTTTCTGCATATTAACAAGTCAAATGTTACCACGTAACTATATGGACATGAATAAATTAACTGTATGGGCTGTAGTCTGTGTTACGTATGTGTAAGGAAACAATTTGTAACTTGCAAAGAATGTAGTATGCTTCCATGAGGAATGGCGAATGGTGTGTTTGAAAATGTTGGTTGTTTGCTGCGAGAATTGTACAGAACATACAAATACATTATGTGGACAAATTCAGAGTTTTTAGTTTTAAACCTGGCAGCATGTATATTAGCCACTGGGCTGTCAAAGGGTTACGTATTGTGTAGCAACAGATAAGTTATTTTTATGGAAAATTAAATATATTTGCAATGTTGATCTAAAGAAATGTAGAATAAACTGTAAGTATGTGATTTTTCAGATCTGGAATTTGATTTAGGAGTTTCAGCAGTGCCTCTAAGTCACAGCGCAGCAAGGCACAAAATGGCTGTAAAACCAAAACGAACCCATGGTGCACCACGCAGAAGACGCATACAGCAGGTGAGTTTGAGGTAACAGTAGTTGTCTGTGTGTATTGCTTTTAATTTGAGTTATGGAAATTACTTGTTTTCATTCGATTATGATGATCAATTTGAGTTTCATATAGTGAGTACTGCTGCCATATCAAATTACAAAGAGTTAACATGAAAATCCGCATTGTATGTCACTCTCTCTTCACCCACATTATCTGTCGTGACTTTCATGCTGATATTGCATCCTATCTGTTGTCATTAAATTCTACATTTATATATATTAGCAGTTTGTTATAAAAACCCCAACATTTTGCAAGTGAATCCATCCATTATCAGGAGATCCTGTTATCATCTCACATACCTACTAACATACTTTGCATTTACAGTAAAAAATAACTTTAAATTTGTTAAAGAGTAACTCCACACATTTACTTTGTGCCATTACATTATTCACATTTATGAGCTACTTGTACTCGTAAACATGTTCGTGAACTGGGAGCGTATCATGCGTGTACCGAAATCAGTGGTGAAAGTTAATATTATTGTTGTTATAATAAAATAGTTATGTGTTTTCCATGTTGTCAAAATATGGTTTTCTCTGTATTGTTTCATTTTATTGTTTTCTCTGTATTGCATTATTAGAGCAGATAACTGGTACTGGTGAATGTCTGTAACAGCTTCCATTTAGACCTGTTGCTAGACATTCCATGACACATCACTGACTGTTTTGTGAAATTAGTTACAATTAATTGAACCTGTAGTTGTGACTAAAATTTTAGACATTGTCCAAACGCCAGGAATTGAGGTTAGCTCTTTATCAGAATTAAGTTCCAAAACTCGTGCCTTGTGTGCAGAAACTCATAAACCTACAAAACATGCAATATTTATTCATTGTTGATATGTAGGTTTTGTCACTAACATTACTTGATGGTGTACTGACATTAAAGGTTCATTTTTAGTTTGTTCTTTAAATTACTAGACCACATTTGACCAAAACTTAATTTAATTGATTAATTTTAGAGAAAACGCCAAAGCTTCTTTTTTTTTTTTTAATATCTAGAGCAGAGTTATGTCATGCAGAGTGAAATCCAGGCTTGCTTAAAATATACGGCATTTATCTAATTCCAGTAATGTGCCTATGTACTATATGCATTCATAGACAGATTATCTATTTTGTGCTTGTTACTTTCAGCTGGCAGGTGGCAGCCCGTTACCATCAACGCCAGAATTAAATGAAGAAGCCTCAGGTCGTAGTGCGAGTCCAGATATCAGATCGTTAGGTCAAGGTCAGTGTGTTTCTTTAGCATATCATATTCAATATACACTATTACAATGGAGCTCTGAAGTAGCTCAGTCAGTATAGTGTCTAGGCAACAAGCTGGATGCCTAGAAAATGGAGGTTTGATTCACAGCAGAAAGCATACAGACTGGCTCTGGGTTTCACCCAGCCCTATATCCATTGAGCACTAGTAACTCTTTTCTCTGTGGCAAAGCAGTCGGCAGAGTGTGCAGGTGACAAGTTGCCTGCATCTAGTGCTAAGGTTCAGAAGAGATGCAGCTGTGCCTCCATTCCTTCATGTGTCTTATGGCATGTTGTTTAATAAAACACATGGAAAACTTTTTATACCAGTATGGGGAGTTTGTTTGTGTTGTTATCTTAATTATTTGAACCAGATGTGAATTAAGCATGTTGCATACTGAGGACAAGCTCTGAAATTTTTGTGCAGTCTGGGTGCTTCAGCATGCAAGCCAAAGTAATTTGCAGTCAGTATTTCTGAGGTTAGAAGCACGTGTGTCTTCATTTTTCTGCACAACGTACCAATTCTATCATAATATATATAGAAGATCCTGGTAATCAGAAAATCCTACATCCTTTTATCAGACATGGCTTAATTTAATTTATAAGCATAAATAATATAATTTCATTGACAATGAAATTCATTATAAATTCATGAACACTTAATTTATGATATTATCAGTTCTGGGACAACAGAAACTCTGTCAGTACTGTGATATCATTTGTGTGCCACTAGTGTCAGGTATTGTACTTTACAATTACTGCTGATTTATGTTAATGCCTATGATACATACTCGCTTCTATTGAATTTTCTTTCAGCTCTATGTATAAGGCATTATTTCTCACCTGTATACTGATTTATGCAAACAGTTGATCTAATTCTGCTCTAACAGTTTTGAGCATATGGCCATGCAATACATTGCATGCTTAATGTTTCATGAAAGAGTCATAAATTGTACACAGTTACATCTGGTGCAGATTATTTATGCACTTTGTAAATTCTTTAATAATGTCTTTTTGGATTTCTTGACACTGAAGATGGAGGCTATACTCATCTCTGAAACATCTGTAACTATTTACATGTTTATACAATATAACATCCCTGAAGACTTGAATCTGCAGTAATGATGAAATGCTTCCCTGATTTTGTTGTAAACAAGTAAGAATGTTTTACATTGTATACAGAGAGTTAGGGAAGGAGACATATAAAGGTCTCCCATATATATAGATTATTATACTGGTAGTAATTTGTTTCATTATTCTTTTATTGGTCTCAGTTTCAGATCTGGCTATAATGAATGCAGGTTTTTTTTTTGGTGTCAACTTCCTTAACACAAACATCTGATAAATTATAAATACCTATATTATAACTGATCTGAATCATGGTTTAAAAGTTATTTTTTATTTTAAATCAAGCTTAAAACTCGTCATTCTGACAAAAAGTAGCAATATTGCCTTTAGAAATGATTTTTTAAAATTTGTCTTACCAGAAGGTGTTAAGCATGAATAGATTTACCACATTAGAGCACCTCAGCCATTATAAACGCCCTACACTCTTGTCATGAAGTGACCACATGGTACAGTGTAACACAGCATAGAACACTAATATAAACCCAAGTCTTTGTGCATGTGTGTGTTGCATGGCTTGACTCTGTCTCCTGTTTGCAGAATTTACTGGCACTGATGAGCTTTGCACTGCTATTGCTGCTGATGGCACTGATCATGCCACCGCTTGGCCTTCAGCACACCCTGTTGCTAACCTGCTGCCTGCTGAGACTCATCTGAAATCTGCTTCTCTTCCTCCGGGATTAGCATTAACTCCAGAGATGACAAATGCTGAAACAGCCATGTCACCGATAGTTCCAAAAGTAAAACGGCATCACTCCAACATAACCCAACGCCAAGCCGCTACTGTCCATCAGTTCCAGCATTCCATCACAGAGCATGACTATGGCCACTCAACCAGAGTAGCCAATGTGGTAGGGTACCAGTGTAATTCAATGGCTGTGACAGAAACCGTCATCACCTCAAAGAGTCTGAGTAAAAGTGGAGTGAATTCTGAGATGCAGAAATGGGCATGTGGAGTAGTTGGTGAGGAGGATGAGGAGACAAAAGGGGAAGATCCTAATGAAGATATGCTGGAAAGGGGGGGAGACAGAGATGATAAGAAGAGAGGTGATGTGTCATTCTTCAGTAGGTTTATGAGAAGGAGTGGTAGAAAGAAGAAGGATATTCCTCACGATGCTGCTTCAGTACCCATCTCTGATGCACTCTACAGCAAACAAGTTTCAGAAGTTCTGCCTGTAGTACCAAAACGCATTGATCTGAAAGGACAATATGCAAGTGAAACTGTAAATGATTATGCTGTAAACATACCACCATCACAGATGAGGCAACACAGTGGGAAAGTCGGAGGTTCTCGAAGCACACCAGCTTCAAGACAGAGAGTGATGCCTATTAACATTCCAGCTAGTCCGGAAGGCCAGCGTAAGGTAGAAACCAACAGGGAGGTTGAAGAGCTGACATACGGGTTGCCTATGCCTTCTAGTCCTTGTCCTATTGGAACAGAACTCGAAATGACAGGCAAGAAATCCCCTCAGGAATCTGTACCATTCAACCGCTTGCAAGCATCATACAATACTTCGCCACCTAAACCTACTTGGCCAGAGCCATCTGTGGGCTTGTACAGTACTAAGCCACCAGACTTAAATTCATATGCTGTTAATAAAACCAGCAGTTGCTCAGAAATCCTCCCTGAATCAAGAGACGGTTTGCAGGCAAGGTTGACTGCTCATGCTTGGGCCCATGACCAAGAGCAAATCATACCAGAATCACGACATTTCAGGTCAAAATTAAAGATCTCTGGATTGTCACCTTATCAACAGCGATTGATTGCCAATGAACAGAATTGTGATGAGCGTGAATACAGTTCCATGATTGACAATGTGTGCAGTGAAGGTTCAGAAGAACATAGGAAGCATGCAGTGAAGAAGTCGAGGAGCTTCAGAACGGAGCCAGAAACCTCTGCGTTGTCACCAAACTTCCCTGCTTTCATCAGTCACACTGAAAGTGATGAGTCAAACAGATCTTCACTAGAATGTACTGTCAAGAGTGAAATACCATGGAAATTCAAGATTGAACAAACAAACACTGTCACTAGCCACAAGAAGAATGAAAGTATAAGTACTAATGATTCTTTGCAGGAGCCACTGTATGTACGATATACAGCTGAAGACTCTAATATGTTTTATGGTCACAAAGTAGATGCTGATAAAACTGACCCTTCCTCAGATGTAATTGGAAGATGTGTTATTAAACATACATCAGTTACCACAAGAAGTGTAGCAAAAGAGACATCAAATACTTCAGATTACAGTCCTGTGGCTGTGTATGATACCAGACACCCAGATCTCATTATGAAGAAATCAGCCTCTTTGGATAGCATTGGTAGTTTAACTGAGTCAAAGAAGTCTCTGTCACCAGAACCTCAGCAGACTAGTAAGAAATCATCTTCTACTGAAAGTATAAATAGTGTTACACAACAGATTTTAACCCCAGTTAGTTCTGAAGCTTTTGGCATCATTCAGAACAAAAAGCTAGCAGAAGAGAGCATGACACTTCCTGATATCAGTACAGAAACCATTTCTGTACCAGCAAGCCAACTGACAAACGCTGATGAAGTAGACATGCTGAAACCTTTGATGGTACCTGTTTCATCCAAACCTTCACTGCCCGAGACGTCCAAGCCTGTAACAGATACCTCTTCCAAACCTCCAGAGACTTCCTCCCAATTATCTGTAGCAATTCCTAACCAACCTGTTGAAAGAGCTACTAATAAGATGTCTCTTGAAAAAGAACATTCACAAATAACAACCCCTCTTCGTGTGCAGGGTGTAAGAGCTCGTATTTTAGGACCCTCCTTGTCCACAGAACAAGTTCCGGAATTTCTAAAGGTTCATTTGAACAGAGTTGATAATAAACCTGCAAGTAATGTGGTGTTGTCTACAACTGTGAATTTTGATAACTCAGAACGAAGTTATAATCCTCTAAAATTGTCTGATGATAGACAGACAAGACCAACAGGAAATGACAGTCAGGGAAAATTGACTGAGAAGACAAATTCTGAAGGAGCTGAGGTCACCCTGAATGGATTATCAGTCACAGGCACACCAGCCACTCAAACATCACAGACATCTAGCATAACAGATACTAAATCTAGCAGGGACATTGTGTTTACAGCAGGGACTCTAGTGTATGATAGTAAGGCAGCCCCAGAATCATTTGCACAGAACGGAGTGGAGATCTGTACCTCAGGAACAGTGGTACAAGAAACAGGCCAAAAAATTGTTGCTGGTTGCAATAATTCTTCAAACAAAGTCGATGATGTTACCATATCTGCATTAGCCTCGTCCAAAAAAAGGAGCAAGTCATTTCCTTCTGCCAGTGTAACAAATGTGACCAATGGAAAGTATTCAATTGTGTCTATATCATCGAATGTGGCGTACTGTTCACCACGAATGGTATCCTCAAGACCAGCTCTGCAGAAACAGGCAGTAAGTATTGATTCAGCAGATAACTGCAGATCCTACACGCAGAAATATTTGGGTGAAGACTGTGAAGATATTATACTTGCTGAAAAGTTAATTGTTCCAAATGTGCAGGAGGTGTCCAGTAAGGCTCCAAATCCTGAACTAAAGAAGTCTGTTTCAAAGGAGTGTGCATCATCAAAGGAAGGCAACATTGCAGCAACAGAAAAGATACCGGAAACTGGGTCTATTGAAGTAGTTCTCCGTAGCAAGAAAGTAATCTCTGCAAAAGACTTTGGGAATAAAAAGGAAGAGGAAACAAATGTAGTAGAAAGGCGTTCTGTGGGAGGAGTGGCCACTGTAAGCAACCATGAAGGGAGGAAATCTGGAATTTGGCGAGAGGAGGAGGTGCAGACAGAGAGGAAAACATCTGGAGGAGAGACCATTAGCATGCAAGAAAACAACATGGGTACATGTGAAGTGGTATTGCGTAAGAAATCTGTGTCTCGGGGTGATATTGGAAGAGGAGGAAGTGGGAAGGATGAAGAACCAGAACTTCTTAAGGTTTTTGCACGTCGTTCTTTGAAACTAAAAGACAGTGAGAGTGATGCCTTTGGACAGCAATTTGCAACTAAGGCTCGTGCTGAATCAGTCTCGGAGCAACAAGGAACAAAGTCAAGAGACAGTGACAAGGAAAATGAGGGTGGTGATTCACCACGTGAAGAGAGGAAGAAACAGGTTATTAAAGAACCACTTGGTGAATCAAAAATAATCATTGAATCCAGTGAGACAATACCCATCTTCAGAGCTTCTACCACAGGTGTATGTCTTTCTAATTCCCCTCGCATTGGAAGTATTGTGACTATAACAAACAAATACTCACGATCTGTCAGTGGTGGAGGGACTATGAATAATGAACATACTGTTCAGAACAATGATGTAAATGTCGTACACCGCAAAGAGAATCCTCTTGTCAGCCCTGACAAGCGACAAAGGAACAGAACTATTCCAGAAAGCCCGAATACAGAATTGAACTTAGATAAGATGCCTCATCGAGCATGGGCAAATATTTCCAAGGAAAAGGATGTGGACATAAATCCTGAGACAAAAAGAGCTAATGCAGAGAAAATAAATTCAGAAGTTGAAAACAAGACAGTGTCTGGCAATAGTGATGACAGCGGTATGCCACGATTTAAAAGGATTCAACAAAGGAAAGAGGAGTGGGAAATGCGAGCCCAGCAGGCACTGAAGAAATTATAGGTAAGTGTACACATTAACTAATGCTTCCACAAGAAAATGTATTAGTAATGAGCAGTTTCTAATATTCATATCAACGTAACAAATTGTGATTAATGTTATAAAAGGCCATGTCATAGCTCAGGCAGATAGTCATATGCTTAGCAATGTTGAAGCCCAAGTTTGATCCCAGGACAGCTGTGTGGGACTTGTGTTGGACAGAGTGGAACTGGGACATATTTTTCTCTGAATACTTCAGTCTTCATCTCTCACCATTCTTCCACCAATTTTCTGTACATGTCCATCTGCCTTTAGCACTATGCCATCTGAGTAATTGACATCGTCACTTATTAAAATGCAAAAAATCATAAAACTTACGGGGAAATGCCATGTATTCATATGGTAAACATATTTGTCATGCACTGGAACCAGAGTAACTTGGTATGATGACTAGACTGTGGGCTGTGCAGCTGGGATTTGATTCCCAGCAGAGGCAAACTGCTTCCCGACTGACTCTGGTCCCATTCAGCCTCCTGCTGTATTGGTACTAGGGCCCCTCATTCCACAGGGCAAAGGCATGCAGCTGACCACTCATCTCTATCTACTGCTGAGTTTAAACATCTGTGGAGCTGTATAACCACTTCCCTGTACGCCTGTATGGTGGAGTGCTTAATTTATAGAATGGGTACAGTGGGTTATTACTGGAGGGGGGGGGGGGTTGTAAAGCACTGGGATTGTGTTGTTGACCACCTACCCCCATCTAGCGCTGAGGTTAAAGAAAAAGTAGAGGTATATTTCTTCTCCCCCTCTGTACCTTCATGGTGTGTTTTAGGGTGAAATGTACCTTTATTTTACTTGGCTTGTTTAATTCAAGTACTCCCATTACAGGCCTGGAGTCAGCCTTACACACCGGCCGCCTTTACCCCCAGGAAATGTTCCTGGTACTCATTTCTGTTAGAGGCTGAGTCGACCCCAGGGCCATAGTGCGATCGGAAGGATTTTATATCAATGAAAAATTCCAATGACACTAGCTGGGATCGAACCAGCGATCTTCCGATTTGTAGCACAGCACCTTAACCACTGTGCCACTGCGACCCCCACTTGTTTAATTACAGGGACAAATTTATTTATACCTCTAACTCTACAGGTAACAGATTTCTCTACAGTGGGTATTGGGTTCTCTCCTGAGGGTAACATGGCTAGGATGTGGCACTGACCACCCACTCCCATGTAGCTGTGAGTTTAAGAGTGAGTACAGCTGTCCCCCTACTCCTCTGCCCCCTCTTCTCTACCAGTCATGGCATGTTATGTGACTGTTTACATTTATAAATGCAGTGCTGAAGATTGTGTTTGAAAATCATGCCATTTAGTTTCAGGTCTGTCAAACCCAAGTGACTGCACCCACCATTCTAATTTAGTATAGTACTGTATTGTAATATACCAACTGCTGATTGCTGTAAATATTTTACAGTCATATAATAGAAATGTTATTGATACTCCTAAATTTTTATGAATCATGTAGAGTTGTGAAGATGATGTAGATTGTGTTCGTAAATGCAGGCTTGCTTTCCAAGTTACATTTAAAGGATATGTATCCAAAATGAACAAAGTAGAAGTGTTACTCAGAATGATTTATCAGATTGGAACCACTAATTGCATATATGAGTATTATATATTTTAATTACAGTGGACTCTTATGAAGATAATTGTACATTTGGAACATGTGCGGATTTGTACATAATTTTATGTAATGGCAAGTTATATGAATATTTTGTTGTTTAATACATGTATGTACAGAGTGACAACTTAATGCTGTTACATCATGATCTTATTCCCGAGGTCATTCCTCATCGGGAATGTCATATAAACATAGGGAGGTCCAGCTCTCAAGTGCTACCATTACTATTACCTGAATGTTGAACATAAAGAGTAAGTGGACAAGCACTTACACAGAGTATTTGTTGCTGAATTTACAATAAAAGTTCCACATGATGACCCTCAGCCTCAGTACATATCCTGGTATGTACATGAACCCATGTGTACTACACATCAGTCCATTAGTATTGTCCTTACACAGGCAACAGCATTCAGTATGTGTTCAGGCATTGTTGCTTTGTTATTTTTCATACTCAAAATAAATTTGTTCACCTCTTGTACTGTAAAATCATCATCTAGTTCATGTGTGTAATCTGGGCCCAAAATCTGAACCTCGTTTAGTACTAACCTCTTATCTTCTTTTTTAAACAACAAACTAAATTGTTTTAAACAACTGTCTAACTTCAGTGTCTCAGTATTTAAACACTTCCTTAAAATGTTTTACTGTTGCTCAAAGTTTTCTTGTTATCTTTTTGTTTGATCAAATAATTAATCTGTTCTCATTTCTTTTCCAACCATCTTTGTTTCTTTTCTTCTAGAAGTTTTACATATTTCTTCTTACAACTACAATACCGCTTCTGCCCTTCTCATCATTTCTCTTTTTGTACCCTTTCAGTGCCATTTTAACTTCTCTCTTCTGTCCTTTACATTGCTTATCATACTGATAATCCCATTTTTAAACTTTGTAGTTTAAATTTTCATTTCTCTTCTAGCTGTCCTAATCATACCATTTAACATATTTACTGCTTCATCTACTTTACCTTTAGTAATAGCATCTTATGTACCATGCACGTATATTCTCCCTGCAGTGTTAGTCAATCTCTCGGTAAAAACACATTTATAGTTATCATTCCATTTGTACCTTATTAATTTCTGTAATTGTGTCTAACAAGTAATATTCATATTATTATTTGTACCTGCTATTATGTTTTCTAACCATAATAACAGCAGCATATGGCTACTAATTATCTCTACCTCAATATTAAAGTCTAATATTTTATTTATTATGCCTTCATAAGCTAATGCATAGGACTAATGCATAGTCTATCACACTACTACCCAATTTATTAATAAAAGTAAAATCGCCTCTTATATCAGATCCAAATTTTCCAATTAACACATTCCCTGCCAGCTATTTAAATACCCAGGGGCATTAAAGTGCCAGCCATTTAAAGGGTCCACAACCCCTTCTTTCAAGATTTCAGTAAAAAAATAATTACACGAAAACTAAATGAGATAAAGACTTGAAATATAGAACATATCTTCAGTAATTTTTCAGCGTGTGATATCGTGTGTAGCAGCCTTCCGGATGCAGAGGAACACCACACTGAGCACAGAGAAATCTAGTTTCTTTCTTGATGTTTTTTTGCACACACACTCGACATTTTCGTGTCGGCATTTTATCATTTTTTGTGGGTGGAATATGGACCAGTTTGTGATTCTTTAGTTTTCCATCAAGCCTGCCAGGGGGGGTCTTTTCTGGGGCAGGTTTTGTTGGAATAGGTGTAGGTGTTCTACTCAAACCTTTGCGACTCATCAGATGATGATGACGGTGATGATACAGCATCTGATGTGTGTATCAGATTTTCTGTGATATCTGATATGAAATCTAGGAATGATTTGCTGGAATTGGGATTATTCTTTGAAAAGGTAACATAACTGTTGAAAAGGCAACATTGGAGAAGATAGAAAAATACTTTCTTAGGCCACTTGACAGTTTTATGAATGAACGGGTAGTAAGTCAGATACTGGTCCTCTGTATCAACACCGTGCATGTGAGTGTTGTAATCTATGAAGCATTTAGGTTCCTTCTTTGCCACACCCATTGTTGTTTCAATTAATTCAGCCATTTGGAGTGTTGAAATCATATTTATGATCCTCTTATTTTGGTGTGAGATGAGTAGTATTTCCTGGCTCCTATGAAAAGTTACCTCGCCTTTCTTCAACTTTCAACTTTTTTGCCTCTTCTGTCATGTCTTTCAGTAATCTACGATTCATCTGATTGTTCCACAGACTCTAATTCATTTCTGTAATAATTCATTCATTTGATGGACACTACTGTAATAATTGTCTTGATATAAGTGGTAACCCTTCCCTTCATGAGGCTCAAGTAGAAGACCCACCATTTCAGTCAAAGGTCCACATTTACCATCATAAATTTGCAAGTTACAAATATATCCAGTTGAACTTCAACAAACCATCCATACCAGTATGCCGTACTTTGTAATTTTGCTGGGGTTATACACAAGAAATCACAAAAAACCCCGCCAACCAAGCATACTTTCATCAAGAGAAATTTCCCTGTCTGGTGTATAATTAGTTCTGAAATTATTTACAACAATGCCTAAAATTGTACGGATTTTGTACAAATGATCTTTGTTTGTTCCTCCTGCATTATTGTCACTCAAGTGAAGGTACCTTTGGATAAGTTTAAATCTGTTCCTAGACATTGTTTGTGGAAATAATGGAGTCTGAAAAATTTTTCTCGTTGACCAGTACAATTCTAATTTTGGTTTTCGGACTATACCAGTTACAAAAATCAAACCAAGGAATTTTTTCATTTCGATTATTGATACTGGTTTCCATTCTTCACTACATGCATGTTTTGTAACGGGGCGAGGCATTTTCGCGATCTGTTGTGCATATAAATTTGTCTGGTCAACTACTATTTCAGTGAGTTCAGGAGAAATATAATGGTCAAAATAACTCATCACATCTGCTTCATTTTCAACTGCAAGTTGCACGCACACGCGTGTGCACAAGCGTGTGTGTGTGTGTATGAGCGCATATGCGTTAGTTCTTGCGCGTGCGTGCGCGTGTGCGTGTGCGTGCATGCGTGCGTACTTGCGTGTGTGTATGTGTGTGTGTTTGAATCATGTTTCATTTATCATTTCTGAATTCCAAAGTAGATTATGACAAACATTCTGCATCATGTCTCATAGTGTTTATGTAAGGTATCAGAAAAATTGTATTGCTTTTCTTGTTTTATGCAGGTTCTCAGTCTTCAAGAAGGAAACTTAAACTACTGCTTCGGTGTTGGCGGTGGTAGCATAATACCACAAGGACCAGTAGTGAACCGAAATTAACATCACATCAGTTTACATACATCTACCAAAAAACTTAGGGTTAATTAAAAATAAATTTACTTAATGCAAGAAGCAGGTTTGTTAAGAGTACTGATGAAGGCTCATAAAAAGTGAATGAATTATACAACAGACATTGCTGGTTCTTCACTTGTGATGATTATTTTGCATTTCTGTTTTATCTCCTTAGTATATCTATTTTAATTACTGTGTGTAGAGTAAACCAGTTCTTAGAAGCAGACAATAAGATTCTAGACACAGTTTTGGTAGAAAATGTGACCATGACCAGAATTTTCTGTGCAGTGTTTTATAAATTACATTATCTAATGTACACTTTTACAGAAAGGAATCGATTGGTAATTCGCATGTGATGTTGGTAGTTATTTTGATTTGATAGTTGGTAATATTGCATTACAAATAACTGAAATGCAAGATTTAATTTTAAAACTTGATTTATGTGTACACATTTTTAGTATGTTAGTTGATATTTGTCATCATTGTGAAGTATTTATTTTTCCTTGGAGCGTACTCTAACACACTGAGAGTAATATTTTGACTAAGGACAAGAATGTTGTTTATATTGTTGCAGAGAAGTACACAGTAAATATATTTTTGTCACAACTGTTTATTATAGAGTACTATACATGGTGATTGTGAACGAGTTGCAAAGTTCTTACAATTTATTCAGAAATAATTTGTGTGCATACAGAAGCACACCTAGGAACAGGACTGAACAAGTGCATATGTGAACTATCCATCAGGGATTTCCATCCCTGAATTTGTACTTTAAAAAAAAAAAAACTTATTGTACAGAAGTAGCCACAGGATATATTTCATTCATCCATCTTCCTGGGTGTTGGGCTGTTAATTTTGTCTGTGAGGAACAAAGAACATTACATAGTACCGATTTGCCTATTTTAGTGTGTATAAACTATACATAAAAAGATATTTTTGAGTGGCGTGTATTTAATGAAACAGAGAAAAAAAATATATGCCTGTAAAAAGAGAGTCGTAGTGGACCGTGTTGAAATTAAAAAAAAACATTCACAACATCAAGTGTGTGCTGTGTATTCAGTATCACCCATAATTATCATGGGATGCTGAGGTAAGAGATATGGATGGATATACACTGCTGTAGGGCTTTTTCAGTTTTAGGCATTTTGTTTGTAATGGCTTGAACTCTCAGCCAAGTGCACCATTTCATTTATAAACTTCTAGATCAGTGATTCTGGACAGGTGGTGCATGTAACTTCATGACATATGTGGAGTTGTACACAGGTCTAATAGCATTAAATGAACAAATTGTCATCTTATTTTGTACAGCATTTTCTGCCCATGCAATAAATAAAGGTTGTTTGAAGTGAAAAAGTCATGTTTGTGGTGCTGTAATTATAATTCATGATAAGGTGTGGTTTCAGCTGAAAATGAAGTTGGTACTGCAACAGGATAAGTGAATTTTGCACTGAGACTAAGGGGCACATAAATGAAATTTAACACTTTACACCAATAATGTTTCAGCTAAAGAGGTTTAAAAACTGCTGCTCTAGATGCTAAGTGGTTGTTTGTTGGGTTCAGAACTCAGCATGCCATGAATACTGTATGGAACTGAGTCCTCATTGCAGAGTTTGGAGAATGCATTTGTATATAATTAAGTTTGTAAAGGTAATAGATTTTTGTTATGTTTGGAATGCAACATGTTTTATGGGTACACATGGATTCTCCCTTGTAAAAGTAGGAACACCACTGTACATAAAATCTTGACTATTTTATGGCCCAGTACTTGCAGGTGTTTCTTTCTTATGTCATAATTTCAGGCCTTGGCACTGGAAAGCATCAGTTCATGTTTGCTGTGACTTTCATAACAACACGTGTTGAGGAGTTGAGTTAACTTACTGATGCATCAGCAGAATTTCTTTCCCATGTCAGGTTTCAGGTTTTTGCATTCTGTGTTACTCAAGTGATAATCATCTGAGCTTTTATGCCATTTAGTTTAATTGGTTCTGAATTTTCAGAGAACTGTGTTGTATCCTCAGTGACTGAATTTGGTTCAGGTAGTTACTTAAGTGACTGGGATGAGGAATTACATTGTTTATATAGGCAGGTCTCCAATTGGCCAAAGCCTTGACATCTTCCTGTATGATCTACATGTTTTCTCCTCCTAATTACATCAGCTTCCACATCAGCCCAGTTCTGGCACACTGAAGATGGAGGCAGCACAGTCCGCTGAAAAATCATAGTAAATATATTGTACTATATGATGTAAAAGTTTGTAAGATAGTCATTTATTTCACATGTTGGCCTTTTGTTCCAGAGTTATTGTTATTAGCATGAAATTGTGGAACTTAGTTGTATGTTATGAAACTGTAACAGTAAAATCTGGTGTTATATTCTCTGAATAGTGCTGGATGGAGATTTAACGGACTTCCTGGGATATATAATTTTGCGCTGTCCAAATAGGGAAGTTTTCAATTGTAAATTGTGGAACCAACTGCTACAAATATTTCAAGCCACATTACTTTCTAGATCATTTCTTTTTTCAAAAAAATGTTTACTGAAATTGTAGACTTGAGGGATTGAGAGAGACTGTTTCTAATGGGCTCCCCAGAGGATGTTCTCCCCTCTCTCTATTTGACATTCAGACAAAGGCAGACCCATCCTCAACAGGTTGTGGGGTTTTTATAAGCCTGAGATGAAGGAGAATGTTAAACATTCATCACAAGAATGTTCATATGCCATTATCAGATTGGGCAGTGTTGGTTTCTGTGGTATTAACCCTTAGTTTATTTTAGTTTAGTTTATTAGTCCAAAATATCATACATATGATTGTGGACTCGTCAATTTCTAGCACTATACAAGAAGTGAGATAAGTCCAGTAGCAACGAACATAGTATTCTACAAATGATTTCAGAACCGCTTGTATATAGTGTAATAAAACTTAAATTAGACACACAGCTAACGAAGTCACATAGTTACAAAGCTACAAATTCTTCCGCTGAGTAAAAGGAATGCAAAAGAAGAAGTGATTTCAGTTCCTTCTTAAAGGTCTTGTAATTATCTCTTTCTTTTATGTACCCAGGAAGTTTGTTATATAATTTAGTCCCCATATTCCTTCCTTCCATAAAGAATCCCTTCCTGCCCTTGAGGCTACATTTAAATAGCAGAAAGTCCCAGCCATTGCTCTGATATCATGGTTTTAGATGTTCGATGTTTATAGACAAAATGCATTCTGTGATCCAAAGAAGGGAATCACACTGTTGTCTGTTAAAGACAAGATAAAATACTCTAGTTCAATTTGAGTGTGAACCTTAAAGTGGAGAAGTATGGATGCTTGAACAGGGTGATCAACCATGTCTTGCAGACAGTGTTAATTGACAGTAGGTTAAGTAACTTGGGAGGCATTGTACAAATTCCATTGAAAGACTCTGTGACTGTTTTGATTGCCTTAAGAAGTCCTCCATTTTGCAGGCACCTTTGCTTCCATTACAGAACACTTACAGTGTAATTTTCTTTTGGTAGACATTACAGCTCAACATGATAAAGTGTGTGTTTCTTTTTTTCTTGAAATGTGATTATTTTTTCTTGTTTTCTGAGTGTCATGAAATAAATTTTAAAACTCATAGAGATTGTTTTCAATCTGCATTTCAGAAATAAGTTCCTGACTTAATTGTATTCTTTTGTTATTACTGTATCAAAAAGTGAAAACTGTGTGATACAAGCTGAAAGTGAGATATTTTAATAGTGTTGACAAAGAATTTTGAAGGCAGTACAGAGTTTTGTATGATGATGTCACAAGAGTGCTGAAGGCTGCATTTGTGAGTAGTAGTTATAGAGTTTGTGATTAATATGCATGTAAATATATATTTTATTCTCTATCTAAAGTTGAAATAAGTGTGTTGTGCTCTCTTTCTCTTTGTCTTTCTCTGTTTCTGGTAAAGTGTTACAAGAAAACACTATGAAAGATTGTGAAGAAAAATATGAATGGCATGTTCTTCCAGTTTGGTGCTCAGTGATGTTTATTGTTATAGTTGTTAGGTAATATTGTGAATTATTCGTGTATTTTTGCCTTGATCTTGGTGTTGTGTTTCCTTTGAAAGTCAGAAGCTTTTACAAAATTGACATAATGTACAGAAAGAATGTATTGTATGCATTTAAGTCACATTTTCCGAATTGTGAGACCACCACAAGTATACGAATTATCAGTCAGTCAAATGGATCTTTCAAACTGAATGTACAGCAGAAAAGCTAGACAATTGGTTAAATATCCATGATTATATGGAAGATTCTGAATTGTATGTTTCTACTCCCTTGTCAAGAACAGCATCCATCATGTAATTTCAGGTCTGTAAGAATTACTGAATTTATAAAACATCGGAACAGGAAATCAGAAATTTTGTAACATGGTGAGTATATTATGCTGAATAAAAGCAAAACATAAAATGTGTAATATACTACAGGTGACATATTTAAATACAACACATGGGTGGATGTCTCTGTGATCCTGTTATATATCATACATAAATATTGTATGTATAACCTTATATGCAGAAGTTACTACTACGAACAGAACTATTCCACCATCCTTTTATAGCTGCATGCATTCAGCAAAGTTTTGCTCCCCTTTTATGTGCTGGCCTTGTGAAGAAACATATATGAATTGATTGTTTTTAATACAGTCAGTGTTAGGTACTAATGTAATAAGTTTTGTAATTTTATGAACAGGCCTGTAGAAGAGTTTGTGCCTCTGTTTACTGATATTATGTGGGAGTCACTGTGTATATATGTATGTGTGTGTGTGTGTGTATATATATATATATATATATAATATATATATATATAAACACTGTATATAATGTGAGTGTTTACACAATTCCTCCATGAATGTTATTTAATACATCTAGATTGAATTTTCAATAACTCTTCTATTAGTGATTACTAGTAATAAATGCCAAACTTTGGCAGTATGTACATTTGTGATTTGATAATCCATATATTTCATTACTTTAACATATACTTCTTCTAATAATATTAGTAAGTGTGTATATGTTCCATCAGCATTTCTAGCAGAGATGGAATCGTTATAATGTGATCATACAGTTGTTTGTATTATGAGGTGGTTCGGGAGTTGGATATACTTCCATCCTCAGGTGACTGGTTGTTTTTATAATAACAGCTCATTTGGTATGTTCTTTAATTGTGGCATCAGTGATGATGTAAATTGGTACCCTTCTGGTATTATTGTGGCCTGATAACCGTTAGGCAACACGAAGAGAAGCGGGGAAGGAAAGGGGCATATAAATGCTGGCCTTTTGGGAGGGAGCTTGCTTGAGCCATGAAATAAAATATATTATTGATAATGAAGCAGTAAGTCACTCATGAAACGTCAGTTTGTCGTAACCCACACAGTTCATTAAACTGAGATTGCTGCATTAGTAGACAGTTGGGTTACAATCATACCTTCTGTCAAAATGTAGTCACAAAAAAAACTTTGTATTTACATTTTCATGAAATGTAACGCACTTGTGTGTTGGCCTAATGAGGATCAGTCAAGTTTTTTTTGTGTCTGTAAAACTGTGTATTTGTGGATTGCGACAAATTACAGTGTTGTGAGGTAATTGATGCTGAGTTTTGTGGGGGGGGGGGGACAAAACCTTTTAAATAACAGCCACCTTTGTAACTGTAATGCAGATATACGGGTGACGTTAACATTGCTTTGAACGAATTACTGGGCTGTGAGGATGGGAGGTGGATAAAACTGGCTCAGTGTTATGTTCTTTGATAGGCTGTGCTGTTTGTGAATTTTGAAATGTTCATTCTCTTTTCTGTTTATGGAGGCTAAAATTAAGATATTATTTCTAATAATTTCATATTTTCTTCCCTTTCTGATGTTTTAAAGATTTATTTTTTTGTTTCCACACATAAAAACGGATACTGCCCACCGCCTTCTTGCCCATATCTGATTATTGGTACCTTTCTTTCTTTGATATAAATGTGGCAGAGCTGTGTGTGTGCCTGACACACATTTTCATGGATATGTGTGTTTGTGTGTATGCACATGCGTGCACATTTGTTTGCTTGTGCACTTCTGTTGGAAAGTGACAGAAATAATTGTCTAAAGATTTGTTGCATGTTATAAAGGTTTTCTTTTTAAATACTGCCCCTTTTTGTGGATGATAGTAAGTTACCTGTATAAAAGAGAATCTCAGTTACCTAAGTAATGAACATTGTGTGAAAAGTTATTTCTCCAGAACATATATAGCAGCATTTATTACAGAAAATTTTAACAGGTAGAGTTGTTTATATAATACAGTTGAATAGACAAATAGTGAATTACTTAGGCTGTAGTGTGGGCTGTGACAGATTATATAACATAGATCAAAATATAAGTCAATATTTTTGTAAAATTATAAGACACATTACTACAAAAATGACTGAAGCAATTTTTATTAAAGTTCTGTGAAATAATAGCTATACCTGTGCTTTTATACAGATCAGACTTTAGAACTTTTAACAAAACCGAAGGTAGATATCTGTTTCTTCTGAGTGGTCACACATCAGAAAATTATGGATCATAAATGTAATGATGAAATTAGATAAGAGATAGAATAACGGACATCCAAATAACAGTAAAAACATACTAAAAAAAGTGATGAAATATTTTGAAAAAGAACCTATCAACAAAATCCCGAGGCTGGCCTATCATTACAAAATGAAGCAGTGTCATAAATAAAGTCATTGTAAGATTGAGATGGATCACTTCTTGGTCTGAGGGCTTGGCACACTGAATTTTTGCTTGAAGCACTCAAAATTTTATTTTGGTAAATGCCATAAGAAACAGCAGCAGTGGCAGTAAAGAAACCAGTCACATGAAGGTGAGAATAGATCTGGTTCCTGAAACACTGAATGTATAAAATGTACCTCTTACAGTGGACACTGGCTGACATTGATATGTTATAATGAAGTATGTAACATTTTGTGTTGATTTCAATGGTAGGGTGAGGGGATGGGTATTTTGCATTTAAATTCTCTTCACTTAAGTGCCTATGTAATTCACTTGTATAGTTGCAGCGGTACTCTTGTTTTCTTCAGTGGCACAAGATTGATTGTTCTGTAGACCAAGCTATGCATGACAGCAATGTCTTCAACCAATATAGACCACAGAAAACATTGGTTCCAACGTGTACATAATAATGTTGTGGTGTGTGGTAAAATTGTGCTCATAAACAAAGCATAGAATTCTCAAATTAATTAATCATAGAATTTGTATATGAACTCTGACAGTATGTATGAGTTTTATTCACAGAAGGCTGTGTGTGTTTGTCTTAAAGGACAATTGTTTATCCTTAGCTTGTTGCTTTTCAACAGTTTAAAAATGTATTTTTATGGTATCATGATTACAGAATTGTAGCCCAGTGTAAATGGGCTTTGAATAGCAAGGTGCATTTTTTGTAATACACCCAATAAAGTTGTAGAATACCAAATTTACTAAAGTGTCGATTGTGTGTTACTTCCTTTGTCAATATTTCGAAGGATTAATATGTGGAAGACCAGTAAAAACACGTAGGAAGATAGTGAATATGCAGTTGGCTTGTTTTTTGTGTTGAGAACATCAGTTAAGTCTAAAAATTTGTCAGTATGCTAGATATTTTTTTAACTGTACTCTTAACACCCTGGATTCAAGAAATGACCGCATTTAACATGTAGTTGCGGCTAAAATATCCAAGGTTTTGTGTGTGTGTGTGTGGATGGGTGTGTCACCAAGAGCATGCAAAGTATATGCGGGTATTTAAATTCTCAGCTTTTCTAGAGTACACCCTATGTTAATATCTGATGCCAGAGGATTAAAGAATTTGTAAGTGAGTGCTTGTCTGAAGGAGGAATGAAATGCATATGAAATGTTTAGTTCTGAAATTTCATAAGGAGACATAATTTGCCATATTTAGGCATGCATAAGTGAATAGTATTATATTATTGGAAATTATGATGTGGGGATGGATAGGACTTGCATAGAGTAGTACTCAGTTGTAGGCTCTTGTGAGCATTTTAATGAACTTTCATGTTTCGAGAAAGGATTTACTCTTAATTAACCATTTCTGTTGGGATGTGATTTTATATGACCCTTTCACTTTCAAAAATGTTCGTTTTGAAAAGTAAGCTGCAAAGAATAATGAAATCTGTGGACCACAAAGATGAAATCAAGTTTCTTGATTGTCACTGGATTTCAGTGTCAAGTGTGATTCTCAACACATCAAAATGAGATAAATGATGTCATAAACACTGGACATCACCAGCAGATAAACTGATTCACCAGCTCCCCAAATATATATGTCAAATTTGTTGAGAATGTGAGCCTGGGAGGAGAAGTGTAAACAGCTTCCTGAACTTGTATCCAGGAAAAGGAAATGTGACAGTCAGTACATCAACCAACAAATGTACTTAATAAAATACAGTGCATGATAAATATCAAACTCCTGCATGTTTCCACACTGGGGGGCCCACCATGAGGGAACCTAGTATGGTATATCAGTGCTAAGACACCTAAGAGTCTGATACCTGTGAATTGTATTTTATTAAATGTATTTGTTGGTTGATACATTGGTTGCAAGAATGTATGTGGTATTGGTAACATAAAATTCAGAAATGTGACAGATCCAGAGAGTTAGGGGACCACTCCTCCCAAGTTGAAGAATGCAGTGCCTCCATTGGTCTGTTCCGGGAGAGAGAGAGAGAAAAAAAGAGTGCTTGTACAATATGTGTTTGGCAGTGTCTTTGGACTCAATGGAATGATCTTCCATTTTATGACAAATTTCCAGGCTCAGTGTCTGCAGATTGTAATTGAGAGTTCCTAAGGAAAGAAATGTGTCTTCATCAATAAATACATCGTTGGAGAGGGAATAGTACAAGTCTACCTTGAATGTGGTGGACATAACCTCAAAGTTCGGTGTTGTTCAATATTTATTACAAACTTACAAAGATTATTCCTAAACTAAAGAAAATAATACAATTATAGTAGAAGCCCAACAAAAAAGGAGCACTTGTGATATATAAAATATTTTATATATATATATGTTGTGCTCGTGTTGGTCTGGATAATATACTGTACAAGATGCATGGTACACACATCAAAATAGTAGAAGCTCAACAAAAGGAGTACCTAGACGATACATAACATATTGTTTATATATATATATATATATGTGTGTGTGTCTGTCTGTCTGTCTGTGTGTGTGTGTGTGTGTGTTTTGTGCATTTGTTGGTCTGAAAAATAAACTGTACAAGATGCAGGGTATATATAAGTTGTCTTGTTATTTTACATTTCAGAAAAATCATATTTTAGGGAAAGTTATATACTTCCCGAGGGTTATTATATATAATTTTTGCACCTAAAAGTACCCCATTTCATAAGGTCGGGTGAAGCCTGGGTTGTTAGTACTGACTTAAGGAAAGCAAAAATTGCATATTTTTCATTCCAATTTCCTGAAAATATGGCAGCTGGTCCAACAGTTGAGTACTAGACATTGTGGTGATCATGAAGACCTACTTTCTTTAAATTCTGGGAGAGAAGGTAGGCCAATGCGATGGCAAAAGTCTTTGTTGTTGAAATAGAGAGATGTAACTTCATACTTTGAAATTCCATTGTTCAACTATTAACATTTAGGTCGGTAATGAGGAACGCGTAATTGTGAACTGCAATTCAATCCAGTACGTCTACACAGGTACTGTACAATAATGTACAATTAAACACCTTTCCCTATCTATTATATACATGCCATGCTGATACTGACAAAACTTTAACTCAGTTTATGTTCAGTTTTAATAATTCACGATTTTTGTATACTTTCACTATGCATTGTAATATCCTTCATGACTGGTTCAGAAACACTCCCTAATTAACCTGCCATGGGCCAATATGTTCGGTTTTCAACAGCCTACAAATCACATGATGACAATTCGGGTTACGTTGTGTAGTGGGGTGGTTTATTCGCAGGATCATAGTGCCTTTATCTTCAAAAATATTGAAGGTCAAGGCACCAGTTATTTCAATGTATCCTTACGCACGCCAGAATCTCCTAACCCCACCCCGCGGAATACGCCCTGACTGTTTAAACCACATATGTTATGTTGCCTGAAGATGTCAGCACGGTACATGTATTGTTCGTGCTACTCATAGTCTGTAGTGTCATCTGTACAGTGAAATCTATACTATCTTAGCGGCGTGTAACTATGAACAACTGAAAATAGTTAAAATGTAATTTAGTGTACCTACAATATTTGTAAATATCATTATGTCGAGGAGTATTTGTGTTATTAACAACAGAAAATATGAAGCCATATAGTAATAATTACAATGGGAAATTACTTTATCTGCGGGATATTTTACTGTCACATTGGGAAGTTTTATATGTTGGACTACCTGATTTATTTGATCGCTAAGGTAGTGGTTAGTGCTGAAGTTTTGAGTAGATGAAGGTGTTCCCTTAAGTGATAAAATCGTTTGAATAGACAGGCGTATTATTCTGACTGCTTCATGAGTGAGTAAATGTTGTTTTAATGTTTAATATGCCATGCTGAATACTGCTTAGGCTTTCGTCAACTATTTGTGCCTTCACCTTTGCCACTCCTACTTCAGAGTTGTGGCTGAGGTTTTTAAACTGACATTTGTGTTATTTTAAGAACCGTGTCATGTATATATTTCAGCGTAGTTTTTGCATAGAAATGGGCTTGGTATTTTATATTTGACTTAAAACATAATCTTTACTAGGTCATTGGAAGGCCGGAAGAAGTCTACAATAACTACTATGAATTAATACAGTATGCCCCTTCCGGAGGGGCGGGTCGTTGTGGATAAGCACTCTTCACTTTTAAGATTTTTAAAAAATGTACCACAGTGCACTGTTGTATGGTAACTAATTATGTTCATAGATTCTACATGTTGGGAAAGTTGGCACAATTAACTAGTAAACTGACGAGTTTAGTTGCCACTTACAAAAGAGGTGGTGTTCCTGTCCACACCATGAAGGCATAGAGGGGAAGCAAAGGTATAGCTTCACGCATTCTTAACCTCGGCACTAGCTGGAGATTAGTGATGAACTAAATGCCCTGGCCGTTTTACCCCCTTTTCCGGAACCCCGGTAACTATGGAGTAGGAGTTTGGGTGGGTCCTAGAGCCAGTCTAGACGTTTCAGGTGGAGAAGGATCCCTTGCATCTAGTGGGATTCGAACCCCAGATCATCCAGTCTGTAGCCGAGTTAATGTACTGATTACATATTCCAGCTCCTGTTGCCATGTATTTTAAAAAAATATGTACCCTAATTTGGATAGGCCTTTCTGCATTGTGACGTGGACATTCTATAGAGGTCTGGATTTTATATTCATTTTTCAGTTCCATTGCCTACTTTTTAGTGACTTGACCATCATGGTAGTGCATTGTAACCATAGCTGCTGGCATTGACCCATCATTATTACATGAATAACAATATGTAGTTGCAGTCCCATGTTCAGCATTAGTGTCCTGTTTGTAATTAAATTGCTGTGCAATGTTGATTAGGAAACAAGTATTCCTATGGTTTATGATGATAGGAGTGCAATTTGAAATTAGTTCATGTTTTTATATTTGTTGCAGAATGACCAGATTCATCTGAGCAATTAGATTTTTGTGTCCAGTTTGGTTTTAAATATTTGTAACTGTGTTGTACCATAGTTATGGGGGAATTTTCTTTGGACCCATTATTCAGGTTGGAAACACATATGACATTTCACGTGTTGAATCTGCGTTAGGCTTCAAAGGAAACTAGTGATTATGTACCCTGTGGGACCCATTGTTTGAAATTAGTTCTTTTAGTCGAAGGAAAAAACATTCTTCAGTGATATATGCTCATAATCCTGGCTGAAATTTTGGACATTGTCCATTTTCTCAGGCCAAAAACCCAGTATGTTTTAAAGGCTGGATCTGTGTCTTCAAGTGGAACAGGAAAATACAAGTAACTCCTCTGATGGCCCAATTTGATAGAACTGGTCTCTATCTCAGTGATTAATCAACTGAATTATTGCAATAAGATTTGTAGTCTTTATACTAAGTCACATGTGTACATCCCCTTGTTAAAATTTTGTGCATGATGTTTGGACAAGTATGGCGAATCTTGGAGGTAGGACGAAAGTCTTGGATTAGTAATGTATTTGAAAACACATATTATGCAGGTTTAGTAACAAAGAGTAAAATAATGCGTTGTGCAGTAGCCTTAAATTGCGTATGTCTTGTGTGAACAGTGTGACAGTTTGATCTTCAACTGGAATTTGAACAAGTTTATTGGGTCTCATTTTATTCTTCATTCATTCTTTGGTTTGAAAATAAATTAGATGTTTACCACCTGTGTGTCCTTTCCATGAACATTGTTATATTGTGAAACTGAGTCTGCAATTCTGCCAGCATGCTTTCTATTTTTATGGTTTGTATTAGGCATGAGATAGCATAGTAAATTTATTAAGACATTCGTGTAGGTGATTATGATTTACATTTTTCGTGTAATAATTCTTTGATTGTCTTTGCTTTTTAATTTTTGTTGATGTTTATTGTATCTGATGTTGCAATTTATACTTGTAATGTCATTAATTTTTCTCTCTCAGGATATGAGGCCAAATGATGAACTTACAGAAGTTGTTTGTGTTGCTCAGTGAACATATACTTCAGATTCAACTGACTTTATCTTATGCTTAAAGCTAAATGTAATTTGCCTCATTTTTTGCCGTTAAATATTGACTTGCTTAATAATAAGTTCTGGTAAGGTTGAAGCAATATTTTGATTTTAAGTAGACATTGCTTTAATCCAAAATAATGGATATATCAGATTTAGAGTATTTGTTTAACTTACAATCGGACTGGGTCTTTTAGTATAAATTTAATTTTTCTTGGTATCACAAATGTAAAATCAGATATGCACAGATGCAAATGTATATTCCTTTTTTAATGGCTGAGTTTGTACCCCGGTATTATATGATCTGATAAAATGAACATGTCTGCATGTAAATAAATGTCTTACTCTAGAGGGAGATTATTGGTTACAAATATTATAAAAACGGTAATTAGATTTTAAAAAGGTACATTCAATATTATGTTATAATGTGAAGTTGGCATTTCGGTTCTTTTTCTTGTTAATGCATTGTTTGATTTTGCATAGTATAGTAAGATCCCTTCAAGACAGCTTTGCTATCTACTTTGCAGTAACTTTGATTCTCTTTTACCAAAATTTTAAGCGGTTTTTTGGTGCTAGTAATATTGTGATCAATCCCGAACGGATTAGAAGGTTTTGTGTCTTATAAATCGGTAATAAGAGAGTGATAATCTTAATACAATATGAAGACATGTTTTGGGTAACATCCAAAGACGTGAATGAATTGAGATGTACACCAAGGTCTATTGTATGCCCGTTTCTTACAATGTTTTGCTTCAACGCCCCTTACCAGTACACACCACTACTTAATTTACGCCCATTCTTTTTAGTTTAGCGCCCTTTGGCTGGATGCTTCCTATTGTGTTGTTCTATGTTGTTCTTGTATGTAAGTGTGTACTGCCACCGGGTGACCACCCAATTGCAGTTAATAAAAAAAATATATATAAAAAATATATATTACCCCGACCCCATATTTATTATGGGACTCTCATTTTTTATTTACATGTTTCAATTACGCCCACTTTTTAGGAATACAACAATGGCGTGAAACAAGGTCTTGGTTTACTACATGGTTTTTTTTTAACACGGTACTGTTGACTGCAGAAGGGTCTTTATGCTGGTATGCCATCCGCTTTACGATTGTCAGTGCTTACTTAAGGAAACTCTCCGTATTTCGGAAGACCTTTGGTAATGTAGCACACTGTTTTATGTCGCATAGTTGGAGGTTAGTTTGTACTCTGAGTTTGAATATTACTTTTTCAGCTTATGTGAAGTAGTGGATGATTTACTTTTTCCGCCAGTGAAGTTCTGCTTAGAATATAAGTACGTAAAGCACTACTGAAATTTAACATGAACATTTTACTATACAAGACATATACATCGCTTGCCGGATTAAAATGCCATCACTTGCTATTCCTTCACAGACCAGCGTAAGAATTTTACATCCCAAAGTTTCATCTGAAGAATGAAGGAATAGAGAAAAGTCTGTTATGTTTTTATGTAGTTTCTGTTGATGGTATACATTATACGAAATGCTTCTCCACAGTGTTCGTATTTCTAGCTTGTGGCAGTAGCTGGTTAGTAAGGAGGCGGGGAGTGGATAATGGAATTGCGATACAAATATCTTTGATGTAATGGCGAAACTCTTTCTTGCCCCCTACGTGACGTGTATTGACCTACCCGCTTGTCTTGCCAGTTCTCTGAAGGGGAGACAAGTGTGTCTTTTAGAGGGTAAACAACCCACATTAACACCCAAGGCTATTTGATGTGCTTCGGCCGTGTTTTGAGTTTATGAAGCCTGCCTTTGAAGTGTAGTCTTTGGTCTTGCAGATCGTGTATGACCAGAAATTCTGCATGTGTTTGTTGTAGCGTAATAATAGTAGTAGTAGTAATAATAGTAATAATAATAATAACAACGAGACAGAGAATTTACAGCAAATAGGCCAGATATAATGATTTAAAACAAAAAAGTGAAATCATGCACACTGATAGATGTGGCAATACCCGCAGACAGAAATGTCGTGCAAAAGGAAGCGGAAAAGAATTTAAAATACAAGAGTTTATGTATGGAAATACAACGAATGTGGAACCTGAAATGTACGATTATTCCAGTAATAATTGGAGCAACTGGAATAGTAACGAGAAGATTAAGGAAAAATTTGGAAACTGTACCAGGAAAACATTCGATAGATTCACTACAAGAGACAGTTATACTTGGAACATCACACATAATACGGAAAGTACTGCAATGTGAAGCTTGGAGACTGAGCGGTGGGGATCACCGCTGGTTCAAGAGAAGTACCGGGAAGAAAAGGCCTGTGACAAGAGACATCCATATCGTGTAATAATAATAATAATAATGGTCGCGTGTTTAGTGCAGAGCCGTTTTGGAGAGAATTACTGAAGATGGTTTAAATTGCCCTTTAAAGTTTGAGTTTAATTTGAATTGTACTGTACATAAAGATTCACCCCATACTGAGCAGTAAACGTGCCCCTTTACGGTTATGAAAACCAGTTACTTGTAGGGATATAATTGCTTTTTGTTCTGACGTCCATACGAAACACATAAATAAAGTCTGTAGACAGGATCTATAATTTTTTAATGTTAAACCTGGTGATACATTCAATAGTAACCACTGGGCTGTATCGGGTTAATGAAGAATTTCACGGACAGTGTTGTTGTGCTAATTATTTTGATGATGGCAGAGTGGCCCTTGAGCAATAAGTAAGACTAGATTCATCCAGTGAGCCCAGCAAAATACATAGCTATTCATTTACTTGAAAACCGATTAATGCTTTCCAATAGAAATGTGTGCAATTCATATTTTCCCCCTTCACGCATATTCCATGTCCATGCAATTTATTCTTTCTGACTGTTAAGTGAAGGTAAATCTTCAAGCTGTCCGTTATTAATCATTTCTATTTTTGCGTTGCTTCATTTCTCGTAGTTTCAGATTTATTCCTGAACACCTTATTCTTAACACACGCATTCTAAGCCTGCTGTGTTTTGCCCCTATGACAGACCTCCACATGGGCGTACCTCATTAGTTTGTCTTTTTCCTTTTTTATTCATTGACCTTTTATTATAATAATAATAATTATTATTAATCTCCTTTATGCAGGGTATTTATACTTACATATTCCTGAGACAAACTATGTCCCTAGGGAATACAGTGTTGCAGCTATTCTGTTGTTACTATTCGTGGTGCTTATATCGTTAGGTCCAGTGTTGAATCTATTGTACTTTTACATTAGTACTTTCCGAAGTATGTGTGCAGTGCCCAATATGGCTGTTTTCTGGAGTTCCTTGACTTCATGTTTTCCTGGTATGTTGCTCGCGTATTTTCTGAATGACTTTGTTGTTATTATTATTATTATTATTAGTATCATCATCATCATCATCATTTTCCAAAGTATTGCATTAACTTCCTTAAAAAGTTTATCACGGCTTCTAATAAATCTCTGTCCCGTAAACAGAAGGAAGAAAACGCTGGAATTTCAGTCTAGTAATAAATTTGGTTGCCGCTTTCGCTGAATAATTTGTCAGGTTTCCTCTTTTAAGATAGGATGTGGGAACTGAATATTTTCAACCAGACACGCACATTTCAGTGACACGACATTCAGATTACCGGATTACTGCCACGTTTGGGGAGCTACGTTTTTTAAGTACTTTGGTCATGGTGGTTTGCAACAGATGGTGTTGGCAGGAGACGCCGTTCTGTGTGACTTGTTGGGGGCATGCCGTTCTGGTAGGTTATGCTGAATGGTTTCTCTAGTTTTTGTGCCCTTTTGTGCTATTCTAGAACTTATTAGGCTGGGTATTGACCCGTATACAATGATTTACACGAGCATAAGTCGCATCTGCGTAGAATTTCACTGAACTTTCAACAGACGATATAAAAAAACACAAGAATATAGGAAACTTGTTGTTTTAATGGTGCCAGAATTTATCAAATAATTGAATATTTTATTACACATTTCAGAGTTCTCGGATTATGTTTCATGATCACGTAGACTGGCTTATATTATGCTAGTTATTGGGACTACTAAACGTGCATCGGAATATAGTACTAAAATGGAAGGTTAATATTGTGAGTGGTTTGGATCCAATTGGTACGGAGTAGAGTGTAGTGACGGACTGTTGTGAACACTGTAATGACTGTCATATTCACAAGAAGGACTCTTCTGCATAGTGTTTGTTAATGGAGACCGTGTGAAGCAGGAGGACAGTTGTCCACTTTTGTTTACGTATCACACCCCTATATTCGTTTCACAATAAGGTGTAAATATTCATTCTCGCTGAAATAGAAGTCCAGCCTGAAAACTAATGTGGAAGGAGAATAAAGTGACCTCAAAACAGCGATATAATAATAATATTTATTAACTGCAGTTGGATTGTCACCCGGTGGCAGTGGTTATTTTACATGTATACAGAATATGAAATTGGTTACTAATAAATTTAAGTCGGGAGGGATACATGAGAAGCATGTAGTGGCAACTTGGAATCTTGAGAACCATCTCAGCATTTGTTTATAGACACAGGGAAACCAAGAAAAACCTGTGTCGAAGTGGCCGGTCGCAGGACCTTCCGAATACTGACTTCTAGCCAGCAGTCCGGCATCTAAAGTAAAAACAGCAATACACACACAGTACACATATGCGTTTGTCGTTATGTAAAGTAAGAGATATAAGAGATATTTCTCTGGATTTTAATTAGTTTTTGTGGTTTGCAACCGACCCCCCCCCCACCCCTTTTTCTTGTAAACCCCCGTAACAATATAAAACGCTGGGTGGGCAGAGGGTGTCGGTTACGT
>Ga0131853_10002916_pt1 | contig 30679 bp, 35 predicted proteins | sample TergutLab28metaG_FD_92764 | JGI IMG/M metagenome (GOLD analysis project Ga0131853, IMG submission 92764) | Labiotermes labralis P1 segment gut microbial communities from Petit-Saut dam, French Guiana - Lab288 P1 (version 2) (version 2) | ecosystem: Host-associated > Arthropoda: Insects >... | reverse complement strand
TGCAAAAACTATCCGTAATGCATTAAAAATATAACTTTACCGACATTATTCTGTCGGTAAATCATGAAAAATCCTTGTTTACGGATAGCTTTTGCGAAAACTATCCGTAATGCATTAAAAATATAACTTTACCGACATTATTCTGTCGGTAAATCATGAAAAATCCTTGTTTACGGATAGTTTTTACGAAAATTATCCGTAATGCATTAAAAATATAACTTTACCGACATTATTCTGTCGGTAAATCGTAAAAAATCCTTGTTTACGGATAGTTTTTGCGAAAACTATCCGTAATGCATTAAAAATATAACTTTACCGACATTATTCTGTCGGTAAATCGTGAAAAATCCTTGTTTACGGATAGCTTTTGCGAAAACTATCCGTAATGCATTGAAAATATAATTAGGGCCGTATCAAAATAGCCCAAAACACGAAAAAAGAGCTATTCTATTTTGATATAGCCCCTTTGAAATCAATCAAATTCACCTTTTAACTTCGCAAAAGCATCTGCAAAGGCATTAGTTTCTGGCTCAGCTTTCTGCTGTGACTTAAGATACTTAGCTACATCTTGTTTGGATGCCTTCCCTTTTTCCGCAGCGCCACGCCGTTTCTGGAACGCAGTTAATTTTTCCCGATGGCCGCATTTGCAAACAAATAGCTGCCCTTCTCCCTCACCAACCATTGACAATTTTTTATGGCAGTTCGGACAGCGGGCATTGGTCTCCCGAGAAATACTTTTTCTGTAACCACACTCCCGATCTTGACAAACACGCATTTTTCCTTTCTTGCCATTCACTTCTAGTAACGGCTTGCCACAGTCAGGACAAGGTGTTCCGGTAATATTGTCATGTTTAAACTTCTTTTCACTATTTTTAATGCTAGTCACAATGCCTTTTGTGTGACCAACAATTTCAGTTAAAAATTTATCTTTCACTAGTTTACCTTTGGCAATTTGCTCCAGCTTTTGCTCCCATTCTGCTGTTAAAATCGGTGTGCATAGCTCATCCGGTGCCAAATCAAGCAATTGCTTGCCTTTTGAAGTGACATGAATCCCCTTACCACGTTTTTCGATTAAAAATGTATTGAATAATTTTTCAATAATATCTGCACGCGTTGCTACTGTACCAAGCCCTCCTGTTTGTTTCAATGTTTGCACATGATCACGATCTTTTACAAACTGACTTGGATTTTCCATTGCTGATAATAGACTCGCTTCATTTAAAGGTTCAGGTGGCTTTGTTTCACCTTTTGTCATAGTGATTGCCACCGGAAACTTCATTCCTTTTTCCATTACAGGTAGCTGCTGTGCTTCATCGTTTTCATCCTCTGATGAATGCTGATAAAATTCCTTCCAACCCGAAACAAGCACTCGCTTCCCTTTTGCTACAAATTTTTCAGTACCCACTTTTGCCTCAATGGTTGTTTGTTCATATTCATGTGCAGGTGCCAAAACGGCCAGAAATCGAGTCACAATTAAGTCATATATTCGACGTTCTTTATCAGACAACTTATGCGGTTGTGGTCTCTGTTCAGTTGGAATAATTGCATGATGATCAGATACTTTACTATTATCAACAAAAGATTTATTTGCCACAATTGTTTTAATGACTTTTCGGCCCTCTGGATACATATTTGAACAAGCTACAATCCGATCACGTAAAGTTGCCACGATATCCGTTGTTAAATAACGAGAATCAGTTCGTGGGTAAGTCACAACTTTATGTGCCTCATAGAGTTGCTGCATAATGGATAACGTTTCCTTCGCTGAATAGTTATAACGTTTATGCGCATCTCGCTGTAGTTCCGTTAAATCATAAAGTGCTGGCGCATAACTTTTTTTCATTTTTTTATTAACATTTGTAATCTGTAATAGTTGCCCTTCCAATTGCTTCACTAAATTTTCTATCTTCTCTTTAGAAAATGAACGTATCTCATTTGATTTACTATCATGCCAAGTGAACCCAACCTGATTCACTTGCGCTTTAATCCCATAAAATTCCTTCGGAACAAAACCTCTGATCTCTGCTTCACGTTGTGCGATCATTGCTAATGTTGGTGTTTGCACACGCCCACAAGAAAGTTGCGCATTAAATTTAGTCGTTAATGCACGAGTCGCATTCATACCAATTAGCCAATCGGCTGATGAACGAGCAACTGCCGCTGCGTAGAGATTGTCATACTTTTTCCCACTTTGCAAATTCCCAAAACCATCACGAATTGCTTTATCCGTTACTGAAGAAATCCATAATCGCTGTAGTGGCTTTTTAATATTAGCTTTTTCCAATATCCATCTAGCTACTAATTCTCCTTCACGTCCAGCGTCTGTTGCAATAATAATATTGTTCACATCTTTACGAACTAACTGTGCTTTAACAGCATTAAACTGCTTAGTCGTTTGTCGAATGGTAACCAACTTCATTGGTTGTGGCAGCATTGGTAACTGATCTAATCTCCATTCTTTATACTTTTTATCATACATTTCAGGATCAGCTAGTGTCACTAAATGCCCTAATGCCCAAGTAACAATATAACGATCCCCTTCTAAAAATCCATTCCCTTTCTTCTGGCATTTCAAAACACGAGCAATGTCTCTTGCCACTGAAGGTTTTTCTGCTAAGACAACTGACTTCAAAATAAATCCTCCAAATTATATCTTTTCTTAATCATAACATATTAGCTGATCAGACACCTTTTTGTTGACAAATAAAAAATTGCATAAGCTTCTAAAAAAGAAACTTATGCAATCTATCTACTGTCCAATTAATTTCTAATCAAATAATCAAAAGCACCTAAAGCTGCAGTAGCACCAGATCCCATCGAAATAATAATTTGCTTATAAGCACTATCTGTACAATCTCCTGCAGCAAATACACCTGCTAAGCTAGTTGCTCCATGCTTATCCACAACAATTTCACCCATACGTGTACGCGCTACAGCATCACCTAACCACTCTGTACTAGGCACTAAGCCAATCAAAATGAATACACCTTGAACGGCTAAGTCTATTTCTTTTCCAGTATCACGCTCTGTATAGGTAAGTCCTTCTACTGTACTTTGACCGGAAATTTCTTTTGTCTGTGCATTTGTCACAATCGTCACGTTTGGTAAAGCACGTAAACGTTCTTGTAAAACTTGATCCGCCTTTAGCTCTGGTAAAAACTCAATGACTGTCACATGCTTTACAATACCAGCTAAATCAATTGCCGCTTCCACACCGGAATTCCCGCCACCAATAACAGCCACATCTTTACCAGCAAACAGGGGACCATCACAATGAGGACAATAAGCAACACCTTTATTTTTAAATTCCACTTCTCCAGAAACACCTATATTTCTCCACTTCGCTCCAGTTGCCAAAATGGCTGTTTTCGTTTTCAACACTGCGCCACTTTCCAAAGTAAGCTCGATTAAGTCCTTCTTTTCTAATTTACCCGCTCGCTGTGCTTTGATAATATCGACCGGATATTCTTTTATATGTTCTGCTACTTGTGCCATGAACTTTGGGCCCTCAGTATATTTTGTACCAATAATATTTTCGATTCCTAATGTTTCTAAAACTTGACCACCTAATGTTTCAGTTAATAGCCCAGTACGTATTCCTTTTCTTGCTGCATAAATAGCAGCACTTGAACCAGCAGGACCACCACCGATAACCAAAACATCATAAGGATCCTTTGCATTTAATTCTGAAACATCTACAGAAGACGTTCCTAATTTTTCTAAAATTTGCTCTATCGTCATACGTCCACTTAGCAATTCCTCACCATTTAAATAAACGGTAGGTACTGCCAACACATTCTTTTCCTCTACTTCGGATTTAAACATGCCACCCTCAACCATCGTATGAGAAATATTCGGATTCAACACTGCAAAAATATTGAGTGCTTGTACAACTTCCGGGCAGTTATGACAAGTTAAGCTTACATAGCTTACAAAATCTAACTTTTGATCTATTTTTTTAATTTGCTGAATAATTTGCTCTTCCACTTTCGGTGTACGACCGCTTACTTGGACAAGCGCTAATACAAAAGAAGTAAACTCATGCCCTAAAGGAAGTCCAGCAAAAATGACCCTATTTTCTAGCCCTGTGCGTTCAACGCTAAAACTAGGTGTACGATCTAATTGCGTTTTCTCCCATGAAATCTTTGGTGATAAGGAAACAACTTCTTCGATAAATTCCAGCAATTTTTTAGAATTTTCATCCGTTCCTAAACTTGCCTTTAACACAATATCTTGCTCAATATAGTCTAAGTACGGTATTAACTGTTCTTTAATCTCTGCTCCTAGTGCCATAATCAAGACCTCCTATTTTTCTAATGATAAAAGAGCACCCCATAAATTAGGGTGCTCCGCTCCTTACTAACTTAAACACAATTGCGCTGGCACCTTTTAGATTTTTCCTACTAAATCCAAACTAGGTTTAAGTGTCTCTCCGCCTTCTTTCCATTTCGCCGGACAAACTTCTCCAGGATTTTTTTGCACATATTGTGCTGCTTTAATTTTATCAACTAATGCACTGGCATTACGTCCAATACCACCTGCATTAATTTCCGCCATTTGTATGATACCATCCGGATCGATAACAAAAGTGCCACGATCTGCTAAACCTGCATCTTCAATCAAAACATCAAAGATCCGAGATATTTTATGTGATGGGTCACCAACCATGATATATTCAACCTTGCCAATTGCTTCAGAATGATCATGCCATGCTTTATGTGTAAAGTGAGTATCAGTTGATACAGCGTATACTTCTACTCCCATAGACTTTAATGTTGCGTATTGATCTTGTAAATCTTCCAATTCTGTAGGGCAAACAAAAGTAAAATCAGCCGGATAAAAAAACACTACACTCCATTGACCTTTAAAATCTTCCGATGATACTTTAATAAAACCTTTTCCTTGTTGGAAAGCATCTGCTTCAAAAACTTCAATTTCTCTTCCGATTAATCTCATTATAATTCCTCCTGAACTTTTCTCTTTAAACTATTGTATCCAATTTAAGAAAATGAAAATCATTCTTAATAATAATTATTATAAAGTAATTAAAATAAAATGTCTAGTAATTTTTTAATGATTTTCTACCTCTCCTCTATTTTTGACTGTAGAGCAAATGATTCAATGACTGATATTGTAGCAATTATGGTAAAATAAAAAAGATTACTTATTTTGGAGGTAATGAAAGTGACAAAAAAAATGATGATTCAAGGTCTTCTGATTTTTTCCATTTGCCTAAGTGGTGTATTCTTATATGGATTTAGTCACGCGATTAATTCTGTACTGAATCCTAAAGAAGATGGTACACTTCAAACAAACGAAACACCTAAATCAGAAGTGAATACAAACTTAGAAAAACTTACTTTAGTCGGATTAGGTGATTCTTTGACACGCGGAATTGGTGATGAATCTGGAGAAGGTTATTTTAATAAAACAAAAAATAAGCTTGCCGCTGAGTTAAATCTGGAGATGGCTATTACTAACCTTGCAGTTAGCGGTGCTACCACTACTGACCTATTGCAAGTTTTAGAGCAAAAAGGTGCACAGCACTCGATTGAGTCAGCGGATATTATTCTTCTAACGATTGGTGCAAATGATTTATCCCCTGGTATGACCAATATTTCAATTGAAGAATTGGCGTCATTTCAAGCCGATCCACAAGAATTTATAGTGGCAGCCAAAGAAATTTTAGATCAATTAATTGAAATTAATCCTGAGGCTGATATCTATTGGATTGGGCTATATAACCCTTTTGAGTATATTGAAGAATTTAAAGACTCTTCAAAATTTATTATTAGCTGGAATTACGCGCTAGAGCAAGTGGTAAATGACTATCCGAATGCTAAAGTGATTCCTGCTTATGATTTATTTATTGGTAAAGGAACAAGTTACCTATCTACCGATCAGTACCATCCTAATAGCCTCGGTTACCAAGCAATAGCTGACCGTGTGAGTGAAACGATTCTACTTGATCGAAAGGCTGGTGAAAAATAATGACGACGACACAACCTATTCTTGAAGTGAAAGGGCTTACAAAAGTCATTAAAGGAAAAACGTTAGTACAAGATATTGAGTTCACCGTTAATCCCGGTGAAGTTTTTGGTTTTCTTGGACCAAACGGCTCCGGCAAAACGACAACGATTCGGATGCTTGTTGGTTTGATTAAACCAACTGCTGGTTCAATTAAAGTAGCCGGTTTTGATATTCGAACACAGTTCATTGATGCAATGAAAAATATTGGCTCTATTGTAGAAAACCCTGAACTTTATGGCTATTTAACCGGTTGGGAAGTGTTGAAGCAGTATGCTCGAATGCTTGGAAATGTAGCGGATGACAGGTTACGAGAGATTATAGCGCAAGTGCAACTAACTGATCGAATCAATGACCTAGTGAAAACTTATTCTTTAGGTATGAAGCAACGGCTTGGAATTGCACAAGCGTTAATTGTTGAACCTCGCCTCTTGATTCTTGACGAACCTACTAATGGGTTAGACCCTGCTGGTATTAAAGAGTTGCGAGAGTTTGTGCGCAATCTGGTTGAAACTCAAAATATGAGTGTTTTTATTTCCAGTCACCTGCTTAGTGAAATTCAGCTAATGTGTGATCGTGTGGCAATTATCAATGAAGGAAAAATGATCACTGTACAAGCAGTGAACGATTTATTAGAACGTCATTCTGGAGATTTAGTAGAGTGGAGAGTGACACCAACTGAACTAGCGATGAAAATTTTAACCGAAAATCAGCACGTTAGCTACCTACAAATTGTAGATGAGCAAATTCTTTGTAAAATTGATACCGAAAAAATCCCTTCGCTTGTTACTGAATTAGTGGCAAATAATATTGAAATAACGAAAGTTGCCGAAAGATCAATCACCTTAGAAGATTTGTTTATGCAACTGACACAGAAAAATGAAGTGGAGGAAACGACTCATGCGTGAATTTAGTAACTTAGTGTATAACGAGTTTGAAAAAATTTATCGTAAAAAAAGATTTGCAGTTGTTGCCTTGATTTTATTAGTGCTAATTCCTTTGTTTATTTATGCACAGCATCAGCAAACACTGGAACTAGAAAAGAGATTAGGTACGTCCGATTGGCGTGTGCAGCTACAACAAACCATTTCGGATAGTCAAAATCGACTATCTTCTTCAAGTATGCCGTCCGAATGGCAAAAGTTTCGCAGACTACAAATACAGCAATATCAATATTACTTAGAAAATGATATTAATCCTAATATGCCAGGCGCACCCACTTTCACAAGAGAATTTATGGCTCAGTCAATCAGCCTGTTTATTCCTTTGCTCGTGATGATTATTGCAATTGATATTGTTTCCGGTGAAAGAGCTGATGGTACGATTAAAATGTTGCTAACCCGGCCAATTAAGAGGTGGAAAATCCTATTAAGTAAGTATGTAGCACTGTTATTTAGCATTTCTATTGTTGTGATCATGGCAGCCTTATTCGCTTATTTGCTATCCGGATTATTTTTTAGCTTTGAAGGTTTTAGTCAACCGATTATGACTGGTTTTTCCATTCAAAACGATCAATTAGTTACATCCGGTGTACACACAATACCACAGTGGCAATTTTTACTCATGGCACTGGGATTGGCTTGGTTTGTAGCGATTATTATTGGCACAATATCGTTTATGGTATCGGTACTAGTTCGCAATACACCGGCTGGAATGGGTGCTATGTTTGCTTCGCTGATTGCCGGTGGCATTTTGCAACAATTAGCTACGGAATGGGAAGGCGTTAAATATATTTATAGCGTTAATCTCGGATTGATTAGTTATTTATCTGGTGCGGTTCCGATGTTAAAAGGGTTATCACTTGGGTTCTCTATAGTGACTTTGAGTGTTTGGGGCCTTGTTTCATTATTGATTGCATTTGTTGTTTTTATTCGTGAAGATATGCTAGCTTAATTTATTTTTTACAGTAAATCAAAGCCTGTTCATACATTTTTGGCTACATGGACAGGCTTTGAATTTTTTCGGGTGTATGTTGACTGCATCTAGTAGGCTATCTCAAATATCCGCTCCCTACATTTTTGAACACCTCCAAATGAAGGATGGCGTATGTACGAAGCAGGAATTCCCATTTGATTCAACTTTCGTTCTGCTGTTCTCCCCAATGCAAAAACTTGATTGATCGACGGTATTAACTCCATTAAGTCAGTTACAAAATAACTATACATCGATATTTCTTTTGCTGTAGGCATCCTATTACTCTTAGGATTATCATATTCATGCGGATGAATCGGAAAAATGTTCCACAGTACCGGAAAATATGATTTTTCTAAAAATGACTCCCAAATCACGGTTGCAGAAGCTTCTTTATGAGGCGTTGTAGAAACAATTTGATATCCATTCTGTTGTAGCGGTAAGTACTTTTTATCTTCACTGATCGTTAATCTAAGCTCATCTGTGAAAGGGATACCTGATAGCGCACCACCGAGATGACCAAGTGCTTCACCAACAAGAAGATGCTTTGGTTTGCTTTGAAGCATATATGTCAAATAGATAGAAAAATTTTTTGCCTTTACAGGATTTAAATATGGATTACTAACTGTCGCTGAGTTAGGTATTTTTTGAAGCTTTGCTATGAATTGTTGAATGTCCAATATATCCACTTCCTTTTGCATTGTTATTCATAATTATAACAAATAAAAACATTCACTTGGGTGGGTATTTTTTTGACTGTGATTCAAATCGTCATCATAAAATGAAATACATAACTAAATGATGAGGTGCTATGAATGAAAGAGCAATTAGAAAATTATATTCGGCAGGCTGCAGAACAAAAAATTCAATCTTATCCTAATGGAGCATTAGTAAAAGTAATTGCCAATGGTAAGATTCACCCCAAAATTAACAACGAAACAACTCCTTTTTCAGTCAATTGGAAATTGGTAAAACGTAGTGGAAATTCAATTCATGTTGAGGAACGCCAAGAAAATCGACATGCTTATTATGGTGAAAATGGGCTACAGATTAGTAATACGCTTGATGATGAGAGAGAAAAAAATGAGTTGCGCAATTATCCTGATTTTACATATGAATTGGAGCAGCATGATGAGCGAAATCCATTCTTTTATGATCGACAAAAAGCTGTTCAATATGCGGAAACCTGGTGGAATAGCTTTAATCCAAAGTATCGTAAGTTTAAAGATGACTGTACCAATTTTATTTCACAATGCATCTATGCAGGCGGATTTCCAATGAAATATACTGGTAAACGCAATAGCGGTTGGTGGTATAAAAATGGTAATTGGAGTTATAGCTGGAGCGTTGCTCATGCTTTTCAGCTATTTTTGGCATCGTCTAAATATACCCGAACTATGGATCGTCCTGATCAGCTCACTTATGGGGATATTATTTGCTACGATTTTGAAGGTGACGGACGATTTAATCACAATACTATTGTCACAGGAAAAGACGATAATGGGCAGCCGCTTGTTAATGCACACACAACTAACAGCCGTCAACGTTACTGGGCTTATGAAGATTCCAGCGCTTATACACCAAATATTCGTTATCGATTTTTTCATATTGTAGGCGGTGCGTAAGTTATGGATTCACATAGATCATCAATTTCAAGGAGCACAATTATACACCGCCAATGGCGGTGTATAATTGCGCTCTGTCAAGGTGTATTAATTATTCAGCCTAATGTATTGAAAATTAACTAAAATTCTTCGCCCAAAACGTTGGAACACCAAAGGATGATAAAATTAAAATATTCATCCGGGTTGGCTAATAATTTATCTTGATATCCATCCCAATCCATGCTGATAGCGAGGATTTGCCGCTCAACGCCATCAAGCAGAGGAAGCAGTTCGTTTTTGTTTCCGATATATCTGTTGTTGCGCAAATAGTATATACCCTGCAAAATAAAGAAAGCACCCTTATAAATTTCCCTTAATGCTTGTGCTTCTCCATGTAAATAAGTATGGCAACAAGAATGATACAGGCCTGACACGCCGACCTTCACCCCTTCAATGATATCTGACCGCTCGATTGTTGGCAGTAATCCATCGAGAATACCATAGCAAGGACGTGTGTCACTAACAAATTGGAACAGTTCATGCTTGGGCCAGCTCTGTATTTCTCCCTTCCCACTGATGAAACCACAGGCCTTTTCATATTCTGACATCGTGGAAATGATATCTTTATATTGCTTGAGGTCGTCCAGAGTCAAGTCATCAAGGATAACTACTGCGTCGATATCACTATCTTCTGTTGCTTCGCCTCTTTGATAACTGCCCTGTATCCCCACGAATAGGAGTCGCTCTCCAAAGACCACCTTTAATTTGTCCGTCAACGTTTTCATCCACTCATCTATCACTATCATTCTATCACCCCTATAAACTAAGTCGCCTATTCCCCATCTTACCATACTATTTCGCTTTATAATACTAATTCGACGAGCGACACTATGGAACGCCGTAGGGAAAATCGAAAATCGAATCTATAACATGACATACAGTCGTCTTATTTAGTGTGGTATGATTATTTTAAAAAGGAACAGGAGAACTGTCAAATGAAAATCAATAGAGTAACTGCTGGTGTACAGGTAAGAAATGATTATCAAAAGTGCTTTGATTTTTACGCTGAAAAATTGGGATTAACACCAATATATGGCGACCGCAATGGACCATATACAAGTTTTGCAACCTCTAAAGAAGAAGAACCTTTTTTTGCAATGTATGAAGCTAAAGATGCTAGCGAAAGAGTGAAAGAGTATGTTATTCCTAGTAATATAGAGTCATCAGACACTCTAACAGCAGTTTTTCATACGACAGATTTTGATAACGACTATAATAACTTGCTAGAAAAAGGCGTACAATTCATTGGCAAAAAAAATCTATCTGGTGACGGTTATTCCTTTAATATAGCCTATTTTAGAGATTCCGAAGGTAATTTGCTTAGCTTGGAAGATGGCGGCGTATAGGGAGCAAGTGCACTGTTTTTATCGCCCTACTTAAAATTGCTCTTTTGGTAAAAATAAAAATTCTCAACTATCACGAGAGATAGAAATTGCTCTGTCGATTATAGTATAATGCTAATTAGAACAATTTTATTTTTCGTGCTTCTATGCTTTGGTGTGGACACACGGTAGTATTTATATTTTAAGCGAGGTATTTATGTGGAAGTATTATCTTCTTTACCGAATATAAGCAAGGTTATTGAAAGCAAGTTAAATGATGTGGGGATCCAAACCAAAGAGCAACTTTTCGCTATTGGAAGCAAGGACGCATTTGTTCGTATACGGATGAAAAACACTGATACTTGTATAAATATGCTCTATGCCATTGAGGGAGCTATTGAGGGTATTCGTTGGCATGATTTATCTAACAATAAAAAAACTGAACTAAAAGACTTTTATAAAACACTTTGATGCTTTAAGAATCCACCCCTGTTGTTCAGAAATTATGATATAATGGATGAAAAATTTTGCAGGTGATCATTATGCCATTACACATTGTTCTTTTTGAACCATTAATTCCAGCTAATACAGGAAATATCGCGCGAACTTGTGCTGCAACTAATACGCAGCTACATTTGATTAAACCCCTAGGATTTTCGACTGATGATAAATCATTAAAACGAGCCGGGCTTGACTATTGGGAATATGTCGATATTACTTACTATGAGAATCTAAAACAATTTTTTTCTGTAAATCATGAAGGACGCCATTATTACATTACTAAATTCGCTGAGCAAGTATATAGCGATCCTGATTACAGCAATGTTGATGAAGATATTTTCTTTATCTTTGGTAAGGAGACGGATGGTCTACCGAATGAACTATTAGCAGAAAACCCTGAACGAGGTTTAAAAGTACCTATGCACGATGACTATGTCAGATCACTAAATTTATCAAATGTTGCTACTGTAATCTTGTATGAAGCGTTACGCCAGCAAGAATTTGGTGATTTAAATCAAATTGGATTTTCCGGTAAGGATACTCGTTATCCACATTTAAATTCTGATTAGCTATCAAGCCGCTCACAGCTTATTACTGTGGGCGGCTTTTTAAAGCTTCTTGCAATACTTTTAAACGTGTCAATTTTTATTCACTAGACTTGTCCAATTTACTAAGCTATTATTATTTCGAGGTGTATATATGAACAAAACAGCAAATTTTGATTGTATTGTAATTGGCGGTGGACCGGCTGGATTAATGGCAGGAATTGCTGCAGCGGAAACAAGTGCTAAAGTGTTACTTATTGAAAAAGGCGATAGCCTGGGACGTAAACTCACTATATCAGGTGGTGGACGCTGCAATGTGACCAACAGTCAATCAGTAGACGAAATCATTAAACATATTCCAGGTAATGGGCGCTTTCTCCATAGTGTGTTTGCTCAATTTGACAACCAAGACATTATTCAATTTTTTGAAAAATTAGCTGTTCCTTTAAAAGAAGAAGATCATGGAAGAATGTTCCCGAAAGATAATCAAGCAAAATCTGTTGTTAATGCTTTAACAAAAAGATTTGCAGCATTAAAAGGTACAACCTTTCTTAATACAACTGTAGCAGATATCCTTTTTGAAAATGGAAAAGCAGTAGCCATTCAACTAGAAAATAAAGAAATCATTACAGCTAAAAGCTTTATTATTGCTACAGGAGGAGGTTCTGCTCCTCATACTGGTAGCACTGGTGATGGCTACACTTGGGCTGAACTTGCTGGACATACGATTACTGAACTTTATCCAACTGAAGTGCCGCTTCTATCAAATGAGCCTTTTATTCGTAAAAAAAGCTTACAAGGACTTTCGTTACAAAATGTAATTGTGACTATTTTGAATGCTAAGGGGAAAGCAATTGTTTCCCACCAAATGGATATTATTTTTACCCATTTTGGACTTTCCGGTCCAGCAGTTTTACGCTGCAGTCAATTTGTCGTGAAAGAACTGCAAAAGACTAAACAAAACGAAATAACATTGCAACTCGATACTTATCCAGCTGAATCAGTAGAAAACTTAATTAAAATAATGATGGAAATCAGTAAAAATCAAGCTAATAAATCAGTGAAAAATGCATTAAAAGGATTACTCCCAGAACGACTACTATTATTCCTTTTAACAAAAGCAAACATTGATGCGAATGCTACTTGTGCAACAATTAACAACACGAAATGGAAACAGCTTGCACAAGACATCAAAAAATGGGAAATCAAAGTAAACGGTACATTACCTCTGGAGAAAGCTTTTGTAACAGGTGGCGGTATATCTATCAAAGAAATAGCACCGAAAACTATGGCTAGTAAATTAATTCCTAATCTATTCTTTTGTGGTGAAATCCTTGATATCCATGGCTATACTGGTGGATACAATATTACCGCAGCACTATCAACTGGAAGAATTGCGGGTAAATATGCAGGAAAGTTAGTCAATTGATCTTTCTTTAAGGAATAACGATGAAACCCCATATGCAAATGTTTTTTACCATTTACATATGGGGTATGCTTTTCAATCAAGCATGTACACAGCAGCGCTCATGTTAGTTTGTCCCATCCTCAAGACTAGCTTTTCTTTTTTATCACCCTAGTACTAAAACACAGTAAAAATGGGCAGATTAGTGAAAAGTAAGCTTAGGAGGAAAAATTTTGACATACGGTATGATTTCTTTCGAGTTAGCTATTGGCTATGTTGCCTTGTTATTCATGACTCGTTTACTAGGAAAGACAACGATCACACAAATCTCAACGTTCGATTTTATTGCTGTATTAATTTTAGGAGAATTACTTGGTGCAGCAATGTATGCTGAACATACAACATGGAAAATGATGCTTTTTGCTATGGCTTTTTGGTTTGTTCTAATTTATGGTACTAAGTGGATCACGCAAAAAGTTAGGAAAACTAGAAAGATTCTCGAAGGATCACCCTCTATTGTTATTGCTAATGGTAAAATTGACTATAACGTGATGAAAAAGAATTTAATCGATTTACATCAATTACAGATGTTACTGCGTATCAAAGATGTATTTTCAATTCGAGAAGTCGATTATGCTATTATCGAAGCGAATGGTGACCTCAGTATTTTGAAAAAATATCCATATGCAGCACCTACAAATAATGATATGAACTTTCTTCCCAAAGCACAAACGTTATCTTATTCTCTTATTCTTGATGGTGAAATTATTGAAGAAAACCTTCCAATCACCGAAAAAAACAAAGAGTGGTTAGAGGCAGAGATCAAGCATTTTAATCTTAATCAGATTGAGGATGTACTTTTCGCTGAATGGAATGATAAAAGTGGATTATTTGCACAAGGGTATTAATTGCTTTTAAACAAAAAATTTTGCAATATAGAATTAAATGATCTAGGTGCTTTTTGCTCAAATGTTGATGACGTTTCAATATCGGATGATTGATTAGATTTTTGAGGAGTTTCTGTAAGTAATGTGCTTTCAACAGGTGCTGACGAAGTAGATTCAATAACACTACTAATAGGAATTTTATGCATTGTTAGATTATTGGTTGCTACAACTGAAAGCTCTGTCTCCAAATAAGTCTCAAGTAATTGCTTTAAATCATGTGGTGAGAAATTCTTCTTATTCAAGCAACTTAAAATTTGACTTAAATAACCTTCATTTCCATCGTCATCAACTTTCGCATTTGTAACAATTTCTTTTAAAAAAGATGCTAAGTTAAATGGTTTTATTTCTGTTCGTACCTGTATTGGTAAATAAACAAAATAAATCCTATCTAGAATAGTATCGATATAAATTTTATCATGATCTAAAATTAATTGCTCTTCTGCTAACATATAGTCCTTAGTTGTAATAAAGAAATTAACAATATCCAGTAATAGCCGAACAAACTGCCCATGGGTTAAAGTATTTTTTAAGTATTGATCCAATGGCAGTTTGGTGGAAATATTGTAACAAAAAACTTTGTGCAAGTTAATTCTAGAGAAACTGAATGGTAGAATAGCTTCTATTTTGTTACACTCAATCATCTTCTTACAAAATAAGTCTATTTGATCATTATCCTGCAATCGATAATGCAAATAATTTCTGGTACTTTCCTTTACAAAAGTAAAATCTCGTTTCATAGTTAGCCTCCTAATCTTTATATTCATATAGTTGAATCAATTGCCAGTTTTTTTCTTCATATTGAACTGCAGCTACACCATTTTCAGAAAAAGATTTTGCATTTTTAAAAGTAGGCTCAATTACAATTTGATTATGAACATCAATATAACCCCATTCTTCATTCATTCGTACAGGTGCTAGTCCTAATGAAAAAGAACCCACATCATCATATTGTGGTTTGATCACAATACTTCCTTTTTTATCAATAAAGCCCCACCTACCATCTATTTTCACAGCCGCATAGCCATCTGATGAAAATGGCTTCGCATGATCAAATATTGCTGCTGTTACTGGATTCCCTTTTAAATCAACTAACAAATACCGATCATTATATTTCAAAAAAACACCATGAAAAGTTGAACAAAAGCCATTTTTATCAATTATGGCATCATCATAAATAAATTCAGTTATTGCTTTAGTACGCTTATCAATTAAAGCCCATTTTCCGGAGCTATTTTTTGCGACAGCTACACCATTTTTTACTGTACTAATATAGTTATAATCGAAATTAATCTTGGTAAAATCACGATCAATTAAACCATACTTCCCTTTATACTTAGCAGGTGCCACCCCTTCAGAAAATGTACCTAAATATTCAAAGCGATTCTCACTAACTAACTTGCGCTGGCCGAGCTGATTAACATATATCCATTCACCTTCAGCCTGCACCGGAATAACACCCTCTTCCCGATCATAAACGCCTATAGTTAAAAACTGTGGCACAATTACTACTTGCCCTTCACTAGAAATCAATCCCCATTCTTCACCTTTTTTCACTGGTGCATAACCATTATGCCAATCACCAACCTCGCTATAAGATAAATATAAATTAGCATGTTTACCTTTTAGCTGCTCTAATAAAGCAATAATTTCTGTTTTATTGTCAACTTTTTCTGCTTGTTTCAAAATAGAAATCGCAGCACTCACTTTATTACGTTCTAGAAAATATTCTGCTTGAACTAAATATGGTTCAGCTGCAGATGGATCTAACTCACTTGCCTGTAAACAAGCTTTCAAAAAATCAGCTTCATTAGCTAGTTTTTTATTTACTTCAGCGTAATGCATCCATAATTGATAATCTTTCGGATTCAACTCAATTAACCGATTATAAGTTGCTAAAGCATCAATATAAATCTGTTTTTCCTCATAGAGAAACGCTTGATCAATAAGCGATTGATATTCCTTAGCAGTCGCACTACTCTGAAAAGCAATGCTACCCCATGCTAATATTACTAATCCTGCAAAGAAAGAGAAAACAATATTTGTTCGCTTGCTCATTTTAACCCCCCCTAAAATATTTGCCTAACAACATAGTCAAATAAAGTGCCAAGAAATGCAAAAGGAGCTAAAGCAATCGCATCCCTCCATTTGATTTGCCTCATCATAATTAATACAACCCCAATTACAGCTGATAGCAAAAAAGTATAAAAGAAAACACTTAAAATGTGCTGGCTACCAATAAAAAATCCTATCATAGCAAACATTTTGGCATCTCCTGCCCCAATACTATTTTTAGAAATGATCATTAAAATGACAATCATCCCACCTCCAATGAATAAACCAATCAACGATGGTAAAGCATGTCCAGGTTCAGCAATGATGAAAAATAATCTAGTTACAAACATAATCAAGATGAGTTGATTAGGAATAATTTGTTCTTCCCAATCAATCAATGCTATTAAATATAGCAAATTAAAAAACAAAATATTTTGGATGGTCACTAAAAAACTAACATGATGCAGTTGATGACCTAAACCAAAACCTATTCCCAAAGCCAGATAACCTACCATAATAAGAAGTGCTCGCTTTGAAAAATCAATTGACCATTTCCATCGCTTATGTTCATGGAAATAAAGATAATTAACAGCTAAAACCGCTGTTACTAATGAAATAAAAATAAAAACTGCTAGCATCTACTCACTCTCCTAATCTAATGCTTTCTCTAAAAAGCTCCATTCAATCATAACTTGATATTCTTGCTCTAATTGCCTAGCAATCACTTTTAATTCTTCATAATACCAACTAGCTTCCTCAGGTGCTATTAAATGAACAATTGTTTCCTTTGTATGCTTAGTGATATTAACAGTATCCCCATTATTCATTTGAATCTTTTCGCCCAATGATTCTCGATCTTGAATTGAATTTTTAACATATTGAGCAAGCACCGACTTGATATGATTTGTTTTTAATTGATTTTGAAAATAAGTTGCTGAAAAAATATTAATAGTATAGTAAGAAATACATCTACCATTGTCATATAAGGTGATTCCAATTCCCGGTCTAACCGAAATAATAGGATTAGCAATACGAATCTCAGCAAGAAAAGCTTTTCCACGCTGCAATGGTGGTAAGTGCCATTTGGTAAGTAGCCTATCCTCCACTCCTACCCAAGCGGCTGTACTAGCTGTTTGCTTAATTACCATATGTTTATTAAAAAAACTAGGAATCATGCTTTTAATTCGGTATACAGCTACAAGATTAATCATCTGCCCATCTTGCAAAAAAGAAGAATCGCTAAGATCAATTCCCTCCACACCTAAATCGTGCAATTGATCTCTAGAAAGATATTTTTGCATTAACGAGCTAGATAAAGATGCCTCATCCATAGAGAATAGCTGATGAACAATTGAGGTAGAAAATCCCTCACCAATACTTGCTGAAAAATCAGCAAAATTCCTTAGTAGTTCATCAGCTTGACTCGTATTCTCACTCTCCTCTATTATCTCAAGTAAATAAAAATACTGAGAAATTTCTTGAGCAGTTTGATTCAAAGCATGCTGCACAACGCTCTCTGTCCTTGCAACATTAACAAATGAAATAAAAGTCATAAAAGCAAAAGTGAAAATACTAAGAGCAAGTGTTGCTTCAATAGTGATAGAACCCTTCTCTTTTTTCAACTAATATCCCCTCGCTCCTTGATATTGCAATGTTTTCCACCCTTCACCGATAAATCCTCCTGATGTAAAGCTATCTAAAAAATTAATTTTGACAGCTACCTCCGCTTCCATTTTAAACAATGTATACATTTTACGAATATCAAAACCTTTTTGAGACATATTGATCTGCACTAAATCAGCTACTCTTTTTAACATAGCCGCTTCTTCTTTATCATCTAATAAAGCAGCTAAAACAAGCTCCTTTAAATTTTTTTTATAAGTAAAATCTTCTACCTCATGACTTACCTCATTACCCCATAGCACATATTCCACTTCACTAACAATAAACATTTCTGTAATATACTCTGCCAAAAAGATTTTGTCCAAATCGACTTCTGCTAGTTCCGAACTAGAAAAGTTAACTAAAGTGCGATACTTCATATACTCAATAATCTGTCGCTTTAAAACAGCTGGGTTCGTAAGTTTGGAACCCGGGGCACCAGTAATCGTTGCATGCTTTAATTGAAGATTAAAAAAGTTACTAAATTCCCCCTCATTACCGGGCAAACATTTCTCAAAATAAATATTAAATTTTCTAGTGAGGTCTGCTTTTTCGCTATTGATAGCAAACAAACCATAAGTATCTTTTAAAACTCGATCATATTCTGCTAAAACACCATTAACAGCTAAATCACCGGCACCGGAAATCATCCCTTTTGAAGTCATGACCTTAGCTCCATCTATTGAAATGCCTGCTAATAAAAACATCGGTAAAATCATGAATACCAAAAAAACTGATACCGACGCGTGCGTATTTCTCCATAATATTTTCATATTCTCCTCCTAATCAATTACTGCTCGAACTGCCCTAGACAATTCTGTAATTTCACTGTACTGTTCACTCAAATCGTGTACAAAATCAAAAGCAATATCAACGTTCCGGATGAACTCTGCTGGGTCATGTACAGCTGCAATAGTATATACATCCGTTTGAAAAAACTTCTCTAACCCAATTAATTGAAAAAAACTTGGAAACTGACTTTGATTATTGGTATGAACAATAATCTGCTGTGATAGTGAATCATTTTGACACGCTATTTTTGAAGTGAAATTAGAAGAAAAAAAGAATTGATTTGTTTCAAGTAGTCGATCAAGCTCTAACTGCATAGTAGAAATTCCATCGATATTAGATGTCCAGTATCGGTATGGCGAATTCATTCCATCGGGAAATGCTTTTGCATGACTAATCATCACTGCAGCACGACGAACATCAGAATCAACAGCTACCTTTTGATACAAATAAAAACTAATCATCATCAGAAATACTAATATGAAAAAAACAATTGGAAACACAAGTGTTGCCTCAACTATAGCTACACCAGATTGATCTTTATAAAAATTTCTCATAGCATATTCGACTTTGAATCAACTTGATCAAAAAGAGAACCAATCAAGGCAGTAATTCGATCACGAAAAATCACAACTAAGCCAAGAACAATTACAATAATCAAAATGATCGCAATCACATTTGTTTCCCCTTTCTGATTCTTCAAAAGGTAATTCCAAAACCTTTTTTTCCTTAACCACAATTGGCATAAATAATTTTGCATATCCATTCCTCCAAATTAAATATTTTTTAAATAATACTTGAAAAAACAGGAATCACAATCATCAACAAGATCCCAATAAACATCATTCCAATAGGAAGTAATAACTTTTGACTAATCAACTCTCCTTTCTTTTTAACTGTACTTTTCTTTTCTTGCCAAACTTCGTAGCTCATCTCAATTAATGAGTGAGCAATTCCTACACCTCCTTTATGCAAATGCTGAACAATAACCGATGCAAGCTTACGAATTTCTTTCACAACGCACCTTTTCGCTAAATGGTTGAACGCATCCACTTCTGCTGTGCCATTTTGAATCTCTATTGTTGTCATTTTCATTTCCTGATGCATGATCCCTGATCCGGATTGCCACACTTCTATCCAAGCTTCACGTAAAGTAAGCCCAGCATTCGTCAACAGTGCTAATGCCGCCACAACTTGTAAAAAATCTGCTAATAATGCTTCACGCCTTTTAACAACTTTCCGCTTTATCTCATATTGAAAATAAGCAACTAACAAAATAGCACCCACTATCCCCGATGCACCTACAAATAAGTCATTCATCATAGCACCAAATAATAAACCAAGTGTTATTGATATAATAAAATAAGTGACTTGTCCACCTAAAATAGCATACTGGTAAAACGCTGCTCGTTCCGCACCGTAAACCTCTATCAGTCGTTGTTTCCTAATTACTTGTCTAGGTGTATCCAACTTGATCTTAAACAAATCAATCAATGCAAAGCCAATGAAATACAACTCCGGTAAAATAAATATCTTCCCCTGAATCGTCTCACAAATCGTTTGATACTTTTCTTGATAGCAAAATTTAATAACAAATAAGCAAATCACTAACAAGCTACCAGCTACTGCCATGACATAGGCGTACGTAAAGTCCACTCCCTCATTCCTCCTTACGAACAACTAAAATTTTATATTAATGATTCTTTGCCCTAACCAATAAGCGCTACCAAACAGTAAAATAGCAATCACCTTCACAATAATATTAACAGGTGTATTGGCTACTACCTCATGACTTCCCAACATACTAATCATCATCACAACCACCAGAGGCATTACCATCAACATATTCAATTCGCCTTTCTTTTCAGCAATGCTTACTTCAATATCCATGCTAATATCAATTTTTGCACCAATTAAATTTCTAGTTTGGGTGATAACTTTTTTTAAATCTCCACCTAACCTAACAGCAACACTAAAGGTACTAACAAAATTTTCAATATCAAGCAAGTTACTACGATTAGCAAAGTCTTTTAATAACACATCGATCGTAATATTATTTTGCAAACCTAAAACAATCGTTTCGATTTCCTTGGAAATCATCGCTGAAGGCAAAAATTGTTGACACATATCATGATAAACCTCAGTATAAGCTTCATAAATATTGCATCCACTGGAAAAAGAATTAGCTAATGATGACAACATTTCGGAAAATTGAAGGAGTAATATCCTTTTTCGTTTTTTTAATAATGCTTTTCGATAAAAAGGAAGAGCAATAAAACCTCCGGCTATACCTAACACAATGCTAAGAATAAGAACTCTAAAAAAAATGAACATTGTAACACTAGCAATTCCAGCACCAATTAACCATCCAATCATTTTTTCTTTCTTAGTCAATATGTACTGTGAATAATCAACTGATTGATAAAACAAGTACTAAACAACCTCCTTTATTCCAATTCTTTTCAACTTAAAATCATTAATAAAAGCATTATTGGTGCGCACTAAGCACCCAACCACATTAGTTACATCACTATCGGAAGTTTCTTGGAAAACAAACAAAGGATTTAGCTGGGTAACACCATTTTTTATACTTACAACTTCAGTGATTTCCATTGCTCTTCTTGTTTTATCTCGTAAGCGCGCCAAATGAATAATAATATCAATCCCAGAAGCAACTTGTTCACGAATAGCTGCAAGTGGCATCGCAACGGCTCCTTGCAAAACCATTGTCTCAATCCGTTTTAGCATATCCTGTGATGAATTAGCATGCCCTGTTGCAATAGCACCATCATGTCCTGTATTCATAGCTTGCAACATATCTAAAGCTTCACCGCCACGTACTTCACCGACAATAATACGTTCTGGTCGCATTCGTAAAGATGCTCGAATCAAATCACGGGTTGTAACCTCTCCCACTCCCGAGGAATTCGCATTCCTAGTTTCCAAACGCACTAAATTTTGAATCCCAACTAACTGTAGCTCCGCTGAATCTTCAATCGTAATAATACGTTCATCTTTCGGAATATAGCCAGATAAAGCGTTTAAAAAAGTAGTTTTTCCCGACCCTGTTCCACCACTAATAAAAATGTTGTATTTCGCTTCAACTAATAATCGTAAAATATCAGCCACCTTCTCTGTTAGTGAACCCAACTCAATCAAGCGTTCCATCGTCATCGGTTGCTTAGAAAACTTCCGTATCGTCACCACAGGCCCTGACAATGAAACCGGTGGTAAAACTACATTCACCCTTGATCCATCAGGCAAACGTGTATCCACAATAGGTTGAGCGTGATTCACTTCCCTGCCAGCAAGCCCGACAACTTTCTGGATTGTATTAACCAATGACACCTCACTATCAAATTGAGATTGTATTTTCTCTATTCGTCCATCTTTTTCAATAAAAATATCTTCATGACCATTAATCATTAATTCTGTAATCTGTTCATCTTTCATTATTCGATCAAGCACACCAAACCCTCGAAAGTAGCTGAATAACTGTTCCAAAATATCTACCTTATGTTGAATTGAAATATATTTCCCTGCTAATTTCTCAGACAAAATATTTTCCAATTCAGTTAACAATTGCTCATCTGATAACTGAGCAAATTGACGATGATTCGTAACAAAAGCCTTCATCTCATTTACCAATATTTCAAGATCCATAAAAACCTCCATCTTTGTTCTCTAATGAAATATTTGCAGTTTGCGCAATATGGCGTGTTGTTTCTTTTGGATCAACCTTCACAAATTCAGGTATTTCATTTAACTGCTTTCCAGCAGCAATCAATTGTGTTTTAACAGAAAAATTTGGCATAAACTGATTATAAATGAGATAAATTTTTTCAAAAATAGATGAGGAAATTTGAGACTCTAATTGTCTAACACTTTGAAGTATTTTCTGTAGTTTCAGATTAGCAATCGGGTAACCACTTGTAACAAGAAGAATTTGTGAGGCTTCTTGGAATAAAACTTGCGAGCAGATATCAAAACTAAGACGATGATCAATAACAATCACATGATATAAATTTGAATCATATATTTCACACAAAACCCTTCTCAGCTCAACTTCGGATAATTCTAACAAATCCAAGGCTGACTGACATGCTTCAATATAGTGAACACCTCCTTCATCTTCTTTAATACAGCTTTGAATTTTCATCAGCAAGTTAGCTTGTCCACTTTTAGCAGCAAAAATCACGTCACTGAATGTTTTTAAACCACTTCCATTAAAAAAAGCTGCTGTTATACCAATTTGATCAGTTGTTAAATAAAGAACTTTCTTTCCCGCCTGCACCTGCTGCATACAGTAGGCTGCTGCAATCGTAGAATTCCCAACACCTCCTGCTACACCAGATATTAAAATTAACTGTGTCTGGTCCGTTGTAGGATATCGAATCCGATAATGCTTAGTAAGATTTTCCGAATAAAGCGCTAACAACTGACGATAAATATCAAGAGGTCGCTGGTACTTGCAAATGGCCGGCACACCATCAATACTTTCAATGAATAGATCACCAATCAAACAAACCCTTGTGCAATGGTGAGGAAGACAAGGTAATTCACTATACCAATCTTCAATAACTAAAACGTTATCCACGACATTTTTATTTAAAAAATGAATAAAATGTTCGATAGTACTAAATCCATAAACTTCCACCTTATCACTTAATCGCTCTGCAAAATTCAAAACTATTTTTTGCAAATAATTTTCATCTGGGTCAATAATGGCTAACTTAATACGCATAGCATCACCTCAAGAGCTATTGTAACCGGATGAAAAAATTAATTCAAAACAGCAAGTTTGAAGCTTTAAGTCCATTTTCACCTATATCACAACGAATTTTGTGGCTAAAGCCACAGAAATTTGACTCAAACATCAAACTTGATACTTTTTCAATAAAAAAAGCTACCATTATTTGGTAGCCCCTAAACCTCATCAATTGTCTTATTCATCATTTGTGTAAGCGAGTTCATATCAAGTGACTTGCCATCATTTACAATGGATTGCACCAACTTATCCTCAACATCCTTTGTCACATCTCGACCCGCAATTAGCGCAACACGTTTGATCACACTACGCACTGTAGCCTCATCTTTAAAATTAGCATTTTGTAATGAATTAGCTAAGTTAAAAACATCTTGCATGTTCACACCCGTTTTCTTTTCCATACTCTTGAAAAAATTGCTATCCATTCAAATTCCCCCTCACCTTCAATATCGTATGAACATTTTAAAAATAGGTGCATTATCATTCCATTAAAAAAGCCCCAATCAAATGGGACTTTTATAATTAGATGAAGCTAGCTCCAACAATAATTAACAAAATGAATAGTACGACGATTAAAACAAAAGTTGAACCGCCGCCGAAGCCGCCACCGCAGCCACAACCGCAGCCGCCAAATCCAAATCCGCTACCCCACATATCTAAGTCACCTCCGTAAGTCATTTCACATTAATTTATGAAATTGGTGTCTTGTTTGTCTGGGCAAAAATTGATTTGACTGAAAAAGTGCGGATGTCCTATGCGTGTAAATTCCCTGTATCTAGCCTTTTGACTTAAATAACAACGAACCAATCATACCAAAAAGAATTGCTGCTGAAATCCCTGAACTAGTGACTTCAAACATCCCCGTTAGTACACCAATAATACCATGCTTGCTTGATTCTTGTAATGCTCCATTCACTAAAGAATTACCAAAACTAACAATTGGTACAGTAGCACCGGCTCCAGCAAAATCAATTAATGGCTGATAAAGACCAAGCCCTCCTAATATCGCCCCAACAACCACCAGTAAACTTAGTGTATGCGCTGGTGTCAATTTCGCAACATCATAAAGTAATTGACCAATAACACAAATCAAACCACCAACAACAAAAGCCCAAAAGAACATTGCTATCATTTGAATATCTCCTAATTAAAATTTGATTTTTGTAGCTATTGCATCTCAATCGCAACAGCATGTGCAATACAAGGAATCGTTTCACCTTGCTGGAAAGTCAGTGGTGACAACAAAGCACCAGTTGCACAAACTAATACTTTACTCCAAGTCCCCCGCTTCATTTCATTTAAAATATGACTATACAGTACAGCTGCTGAACAACCAGCACCACTTCCACCCGATGCAACTTTTTGATCGTCTCCATAAATCAATAAACCACAATCTTGAAATTTATTTTGTGGTAACTGAAATCCTTTTTTTACAAGTAAGTCATAAGCAGCTGGCCGACCAATCATTCCTAAATCGCCAGTAAAAATGCAATCATAATAATCATGCGCAAGTCCTAAATCTTGAAAATGCATCCAAATCGTATCTGCTGCTGCAGGTGCCATTGCACCACCCATGTTAAGTGGATCCGTCAGACCCATATCAATCACTTTACCAACAGTAGCTGCTGTCACAACAGGCTGCTGCTTCATCTCAGCCGAGCTAGTACCAATAATCGCCATCCCTGCTCCAGTTACCGTCCATTGCGCTGTCGGTGGCTTCTGCCCACCATACTCAGTAGGATAGCGAAACTGTCGCTCAACCGCTGCATTATGGCTGGAAGCACCTGTCATCACCATATGAGCACCATCATAATTAACAACAAATGCTGACAAAGCTAGTCCTTCCATTGAAGTAGAGCAAGCACCAAACAAGCCAAAGTAAGGAATTTGTAAACTCCTGGCAGCAAAGCTAGTTGGCGTAATTTGATTAATTAAATCACCAGCCAATAAAAACTGCATATCTTCCTGCTTCTTATTCGCTTTTGACAAAGCAACCTTAACCGAGTCTTCAATCAACAAGCGATTCGCTTTTTCAAAACTATCCTCTTGCATCCATAACTCATCATAAATAATATCAAACTCATGAGCTAATTTTCCTTTACCTTCAAATGGTCCAACTGCAACACCGGTAGAAAGAATAGCAGGGCGATTAGTCAATTGCCACGATTGTTTTCCGATTAACATATTACCGCTTCCCTTCTACACCCACATCAACCATAAAGTTTTTATTAAAGCAACGACAAACGCTGAAAATACACCAAACAAAATCACAGAACCGGCTAATTTAAAAATATTTCCACCTACACCCAATACATAACCTTCTGTACGATGCTCAATTGCAGATGAAATCACGGCATTACCAAATCCAGTAACCGGAACAGATGAACCGGCACCGGAAAATTGCCCGATTTTATCATAAACGCCAAATCCGGTAAGCAGCATTGAAATAAAGACCATAGTGGCAACAGTAGGATTACCAACTGTTCGCTCTGTAAAATTAAAATAATATAAATACATGAGCGAAATAAGCTGTCCAATTACACAAATCAAGCCACCAACGACAAACGCTTTCAGACAATTTTTTAAAATCGGACGTTTTGCCTCATGTTTTTGTTGCAATTTTTGATATTCCTTTTGCTCTTGTGTCAATTTCTTTTCCATTATCTAACCTCACTAGCACCTTACGCTTGATCATTTTTTAAGTCTACAATTTTTTGAAACCATTCCTGGGCCTGCTTCTCCGGATAACCTTCCTGATTCACATGCACTCCCAATTCCACTACTTCCAAGAAAATTTTCATATCACTAGAAACGAGAAATTCAAAATCCGGATATTCCGAACGAAGCTTTTCACTGAGTTCCTGCTCAATTTTTCCCATTCGAAAACGTTGTAAATGCTTCACTTTATAAGCGACTAATATTTGTTTACCATTTTGCACCAAAGCAGCATCGTACAATGAGTCAAATTGATCAATTTCTTGCTGAATCTCTTTCAAAGGAGCACTATCCTCCTCACCTAAAGAAACAGGCTCCATATCAACAGATCTAAACAATGACTGCTTTGCTTCCCAGCTATCAGAATCTGGCGTGCAACCGACTAATACAAACAATGCAGTAACAAATACTATAACTTTTATAAAAGGCATAAAAATCACCACCATTTTTAATGACCTTAGTGTATGTTAAAAAAGAAATGATATACAAAAAAACATCCTTATTTTTCAAAATAAGAATGTTTTTCAGTGCTTCAAACTACCTTAGCACTTGTACTTTATAAATATCAGCTAAAGGAATTTTACGCCAAATCATTCCAAAAGCTTCTTTCAAGAAAACAGTTTGCCCTTGCAATTTATCAATTGTACCTCGATAAACACGATCACCGACAAAAATTTCACAAAGCGGACGCCTACGGGCTGGTGATTTAGCAATCAGTCGCTTAATCTGATCCTCAATACTCTCTACAGCCGGGGCAGGATCCTCTAATTTAACTTTCGTAAAAGTTAATAATGGCTTTTGCGCTTCTTTGTTCATCTTATAGTTAGTAGAACGACTAGTTTTGTCTTCCTCCTCCAGCACATCATCCCGCATCAAAGGAAGTACATCAGAATAATAATCATCAATTGAAATAACTTCTGCCTCTTCTAACCGCTCCTGCAAAAAATGCCGATTAACATCTGGCGGAATTAATCTCTCTTTGTCCATCTTTTTCACCTAAAACTACCATATGCAATTTTCTTCAAAAAAGAACTGGAATCAAAAAAGAGACAAAAGTTCAATACTTTTGTCTCCTATTCATATGATTCTATTCAGCGCCCCAAATAAAGTTAGCAATAAATATAAGTGCTAAAATGTACATAATCGGATGAACTTCTTTACGGCGACCGATTGCAATCATTGTAAGCGGATAAAACGTAAAGCCAATGGCAATACCATGCGCAATCCCAAATGCTAATGGCATTGTAATAATCGTTAAAAATGCTGGAATTGCAATCTCAAATTGCTTCCAATCGATTTCACCAATACTTTGAAACATCAACACACCGACTATAATTAATGCTGGTGCTGTTACTGCTGGTGTTACGATAGCCAATAATGGTGCGAAAAATAAAGCAAGTAAGAATAAAGCTGCTGTTACGACAGAAGCAAAGCCTGTTCTTGCACCTGCTGCTACCCCAGCAGATGACTCAATATAAGCTGTTGTTGTAGACGTTCCAAAGATAGAACCTGTAATACCTGCAACAGAATCTGACAGTAATGCCTTACCTGCCCTTGGTAACTTATTATCTTTCATCAATCCTGCTTGCTTTGCAACTGCAATCAAAGTTCCAGCACCATCTAAAAAATCAACAAGCAAAAGCGTTAACACAACAATGAGAAACTCTCTTGTTAATATTTGTTCAGTAAAATTAGCAAACGGTTCCAAAGCAACACCAAATGTCGGTGCGAGACTTGGAATACTGCCAACCACTTGTTCCGGCAAATCAATCTGACTAAATAAAATACCAACAATCGTTGTAATTACCATACCAATGAAAACAGAACCAATTATTTTACGAGTCAAAAGTAACACAGTCACAATCAAACCAAATATCGCTAGCAAAACAGATTTATCATGAAGATTGCCTAATCCTACATAAGTTGCCTCATTGGAAACAATAATACCTGAATTTTTTAAACCAACAAACGTAATAAATAGACCGATTCCGGCACCAACAGCTAACTTTAAATCAACTGGAATCGCATTAATAATTTTTTCACGCAATCCTGTTAATAATAAAATTGTTAATAAAACACTAGAAACAAGTACTGCTGATAAAGCTGTTTGCCAAGGAATACCCATACCAATAACAACAGAAAAAGCGAAGAATGCGTTTAGTCCCATACCTGGTGCTAACGCAATTGGATATCTAGCAACCACACCCATAATTAAGGTACCAATTGCTGCTGCTAACGCTGTTGCTACAAAAACAGCACCAGAGTCCATACCAGCTGCAGAAAGTACCATCGGATTAACAACAAGAATATAGCACATCGCTAAAAACGTTGTCAGACCACCAATGGTTTCCTTTCTAAAATTTGTGTCATGTTGCTCAAATTCGAAATACTGCTTAATCTTGTCCATTCTTTTCCCCCATGATGTTTTTTCATCCATTAAAGCAAAAACAATTTACAACGCAAAAACTCTCTTATCCTGTTAGGCAAGAGAGTCAACAAAGAAAAGAATGGTATAAAAGAATACCAAACCATCCTTCGTAGTAAGCTGTTTACGGTAGCTTGTAGAGACTCCAAGGCCAATTCCCTAGAATATACGAAGTAAGTATTTTTATAATAGACATATAGATTGTAGCAATAAGCAATTCGACTGTCAATCACTTATTGAATAATGATATAATAAACAGGATTTGAGTAATAAAAGCGAGGAGAAATTCAGATGAATATTGCATTAATTGCCCATGATAATCGTAAAAATCAAATCATTCACTTAGCAATAGAATTTAAAGAAGCATTAGCCAAGCATCAATTACATGCTACTGGGACAACAGGTAAAAAAATTATAGATGCTACTGGCCTTCGCATACATTGTTTCCAATCGGGACCAATGGGTGGTGACCAACAAATTGGTGCACGCATTTCCGAACAAAAAATGGATATGGTCATCTTCCTACGAGATCCACTAACAGCACAGCCGCATGAACCGGATGTTAATGCACTCATTCGTTTGTGTGATGTTTACCAAATTCCATTAGCTACTAACTTAGGTACAGCAAAAATACTACTTCAAACATTAGCAAATAATACATCTTTATAATAGATTATAGGAAAAGGGATGTGCTCAAAAATTAGCATATCCCTCTTTAGACTTACGTAATACCATTGATTATTTCCTTTTCATTCTTGTTTAAATACTGAATATCACCTAAATATTGCTCTACATGGCCACTTTCAATATGCTTTTGAAAATCTTCATTTCCATTTCTTGCTTCTGAACGCATATAGTTAACTAAACTTTCTAACCTTTGTATTAAAAGCAGTACAAATTGCTGTCTCCCTTCTTTATCAACACCATATGTGTCTAAAAACAACTTTGCTTTTCTAATATTTTCTGAAAGATTTTCTGAATTAACAAGCGGCACCCAGCGATAAACAGCATACGTAACATCCCACATTCGCGAACCGGGATGCGCAGTGTCAAAATCAATGATTGCTGCTGCCTTTTCATCATGTATCACAACATTGTATGGAGCAAAATCACCATGACATATCACTTCATGAGGAGTATGATTAATCAACATCCACTTTTCTTGACCTGTTAATTGAGGTATAAAATTTTTGCTAATTTCATGATACTTCAATAATAATAGAGCAGCAGAAATAATCATTGAATCTTGGTCAAATATTTTAGGTAATTGGCCATTATACACTTTACCAGGAATAAAAGATATTTCTTCCCACTCATCATTGATTTCATATGGAATTGGTGCGAAATTCGCTCCTTCATGATTCAAAAATGCAAGAAATTGATGAATAGTTGCAGTCCACTCATGAACTGGACGTATCACTCTTTCATCTTTTCTAAATATTTTTCCCCGCCTTCCTCCGGCTAGTTCTTCTCCTTGATACATATACATGACTACCTCCATTCCATAGTAATACTAAAAAAACGAGTGAAAATATATTTTCCACTCATTTTTATAAAAGCTCACATAAAAGTTCTAACCTTTCTATTCCCCACTAATAGCAAGCACTTGCTGCTTTAGTAGTTCAGCCTTATCAGTAGACTCCCAAGGTAAATCAATATCTGTTCTACCGAAATGTCCATAAGCAGCTGTCTGGCGATAAATAGGCTTACGTAAATCAAGCATTTTAATAATACCCGCCGGGCGCAAATCAAAATTCTTTTCTACTAGCTCTACTAAAACACTTTCTGCCACTTTTCCAGTGCCAAAAGTATCAACAGCAATTGATACCGGTCTGGCAACACCAATTGCATAAGCTAACTGCACTTCAACTTTATCAGCTAAGCCTGCAGCTACCAAATTCTTCGCCACATAGCGTGCAGCATAAGCAGCTGAACGATCCACCTTT
>Ga0131853_10002915_pt1 | contig 30680 bp, 26 predicted proteins | sample TergutLab28metaG_FD_92764 | JGI IMG/M metagenome (GOLD analysis project Ga0131853, IMG submission 92764) | Labiotermes labralis P1 segment gut microbial communities from Petit-Saut dam, French Guiana - Lab288 P1 (version 2) (version 2) | ecosystem: Host-associated > Arthropoda: Insects >... | reverse complement strand
GGGGCGAATATTCCAATGCAAAGAAATTCACATGGATATCATCGCCTGGGCTGCCTGTGTCATGTTCGGGGGTGCCGTGTTTGGTAATGGAGCGAACGATGCCCGCTAGATAGGAATACTCGTTGGCGTTATAAGACACAACGACATCGCCCTTGCGTAATTCGCCGTTTATAACATTTGTGATGCTGTCCTCCGCCATTTAATGCCTCCTCTCCAAATTGAAAGAGCCGAAGCTAATGCTCCGGCCCGGATTTTTTCTTGGCAGTTTTGGGTTTTGCACCTTCGGCTGTGGGTGCGTCCTTATCTGCCACTTTATTTTTGTCAGCGTTAGGGATACCGTTTTTTGCCGCCTTTGCATTATTGCGAATTTCCTCAATCACGGAAGGTTTGTCAGCAGATGATGCGAGGGTTGGCGGTGCGCTTTCATTTTCGCCCGCTTGCTGAACAGGGGAAAAATCATACCCCGTCACATTTTCGATTACCCCGCAGACGGTTTTCCACCAATCATCACCATCGCATTGGGCGTAATACCAAGTGTCAAACCCATCGCAGTCAATCATGTCGCCGATAAATTGGCTCTCGCCGTCCTCGTCATCGGGGTCAACATAGTAACCATCCTTGTCGGAGTCGGTATCCTGTGCGCATTGGTCAAGATTATAAATAGTGTGGAGTATCTTTTCACACCGTTCATCCGACCCTGCACCACGCTCAAGATAATCGGTAAGCTTCTCAGAATCATCGTTGAAATAGCCGTTGTATATCCATTGATGAATCCCGCCGTTTTCGACTTGGTAGTTAAAGTTACCGAACACTACTGCCATTTGGTGGGCTTCCGAAAAATTGCCCAGCACATCCCATTTGCCCTTGCCTCGGTTTTCGTCCTTTTGCCACGCTTCGTAAAATTCGTTCATTAGGGCTTGGATTTTATCTCCATAAGTGTCCATGTCACCGCCTCCTTATATTTTTTGTAGCAAAACAACACCGGGGACAGCACCATTGCTATGTGCTGCCCCCAGTTATCCGTTTAATGCTCCGGCGCGGTTTTGCTCTTTGTGCCTTTACCTTTGCCGGCCGCAGGCGCGTCCTTGGCAGGCGCAGATTTCGCCGCACTCTGCCCTTCTTTTATCGTTTCCTTGACCGACACCTTGTCTTTTGCTTCGAGGTAGGTGGCGACCAGCGCATTGTTAAGCTCCCCGCGCAAACCTTTCATTACAGGAAAGGCAATGTCCTTGTACTCATTGCCAACCTTGGTCTGCGGCATTTGGGCGAACAGGCCATTTTTTCCGTCAATAATCTGGATGCCGTTAATAGCAACCATGTCATTGATGGTAACGCTGGCATAAGCCACGGTTTTGTTTTTCGGTTCCTCAATGGGATAAGCCCTGCAGTCAAGCTTAATCCCGGTTTCCGATACATTTGACATTGAAAAGTCCTCCTTCACAGGTTATAATTTTGGCATTGAAAAAGCGGCTTATGTCTGAGATAAACCGCTTAAAACCCGAAAATCAGTGGGCTGAGAATAGTGATTTGCTTAGGGATGAAGTCTTAAAAAGGGCGAAGCAGAGCAACACCGTGTATCCCACCGTTCCCCAAATCGCAGCGTGAATATTGGCTGCGTCCGGGATGGCTTGCACCAAAGCGGCGTAAATAGCCACGCAGACCATGATGAGGAAGCCTTGGAACGCCAGTGCGAACAAAGACTTCAAGTAATTGCTGCCTATTTGCCCATATTCACGATTAACCATCGTACTGAGGGGAATCGGGGCAACGGACACCACCAAGTAAATTTCAATCATACGGCCATAAATGATGACGAAGATGCAGATGGTCAAAGCCCAAAGGCATAGGTTTATGAGCCATGTTTCAAGCCATAAACCGAGAAGCTCCCAAACACCCATCGCCTGTAGTTGTGCCTCCAAAGTAGCAAGAGCGGCATCGGCATTGACTTCGATGGTGCCGGTTATGGCTCCGGCACTTACGTTGATGACTTGCTGCGCCAAACCAAATACACCCATGACGATGTTAAAAGTGTTGGTTAGGATGAATACGGCGCAAAAAGTCTTGAAAATCCATTTGTAAATGTTGAAAGTGTCGAATTCGACCATGTTATTTTTTTCGATAATCATTTGAATAAGCTCATAACACAGCACGAATGTGAGAATCATCCCCGCAACAGGGATTACGGCGGTTTCGGAAAGGGTCTGAATCATGCCGAAAACGCCGGGGTTGAATTCCCCCGGCGTTTGGCCTACATTTCCGGCAATGTTGTTGACCTCTGAGTTAATCGTATCGTAAAGGCCAATAAACCTCGCCATGATGCCGTCGATTAGCCCCTCCCGCATCCAGTCCGTGAGCCAACCAAACAGCCAGTCTATAGGTCAGCCCTCCTTTCATGAATGGTATTTGCCTGCGGTTTTGATTAAAATAACCCCGACAGCAAAGGCACCAAGACGATACCGATGAGGGCTACGCCGCCACCAGCCATCAATTGCTTCATCCCCTGCGACTTTGCGCCGGGGTTGTCGTTGCCATAACCTTCCAAAAGGTTGATGACACCCCAAATACCAAGGCCTGCGCCAAGTGCAATAACAAGGGTTTGTAAAACGTCAATTGCTTCTGCGAAAAACTCCATTAAAACTCCTCCTTATAATGGGAAAATGGTTGTATTTGTCAAAGGGCATCTGCCCGTTTGACCGTGGAATGAGAAAACAAAAAAGCCCCGCCTTTCCCTGTGGTTAAGGAAACAGCGGGGCGAAAAAATGAAACTGTAAATGATGCGTAAATGATGGAAGTTTTAATTTAACATCATTATTTACTTTTAACATTGAAAATGATATAATGGTTATACAATGTTAAAAGTGAGGTGGTAAAGAAAAATGGATTACATCGCAAACACCCTTGGCATTGAAGTCAAAGGCGAAACGTGGGATGGGGTAGCCGGATTGCCTTATTATTTGAATGAACGATATCAGTTCACGAAGGTGACGCTGGATGGCGTTCTTTGCTTGTTCATGAAGCCCAGGGGCGAACCCGACACCCTTTCAAATATAAAGAAGCACATGGCAAATGTGCAAAAATCCACACTGTTGCCTATTGTACTGGAGCTTGAATCAATGGCAGCCCGCCGCAGGAAATCGTTGATAGAATCACGCATCCCCTTTACGGCACCGCAGTGTCATATTTATTTGCCATTTATGGGCATCGCCTTACAGGAACGGTTTACGCCCGTGAGCGAAGTAATCAAAACCCTCATGCCCGCCGCACAGCTTTTGCTGTTTTACTACCTGTACAAAGGTGCATCAAAATTGTATACCGGCGAAGCGGCTGAGAAGGTTGGGCTTTCGGCCATGCAAATCTCACGCGCCATAAAGCAATTGGCGGCACTTGGGCTTGTATCCGCACAGAAAGACGGTGTACGGGTGGTTATATCAGCCGAAGAAAACGATGCAGCTTTATTTGAAAAAGCAAAGCCACATCTGCTTAATCCGGTGCGGAAAAAAGTTTATGTTGATCGCACAGCGCTTCCGACCGGGTTGCCGCTTTCAAGTTATAGTGCATTATCTGAACTAACCATGCTGGGCGGTTCGCAGACATCGTCCTTCGCTTATTGCGGCAAAGTGGCTGACATAACCGGCACCAATACCCTCGTTGACAGCGATACGCAAGTCGAAATAGAGATTTGGCACTACAGCCCAATACTGCTCTCTGATAACCCCGCCGTTGTGGATGCGCTGTCCCTTGCGGCATCGTTATCATCCGATGATGACCCGCGTGTTGAGCAGTCCGTTAATGAACTACTGACAAACATATGGAGGAAATCGCATGGTTAGAGGAATAGAGAGTTTTAGAGAATGGTTCAGCGGTTACGAAGAAAATTATGTCGTTATCGGCGGCACAGCCTGCGACCTTCTTATGGGGGAAGCCGGCGAAGCCTTTCGAGCCACAAGGGATATAGACATGGTCTTGATTGTCGAAAATCTTAACGCTGACTTCGGCATCCGTTTTTGGGAGTATGTGAAAGCCGCAGGCTATGAACAACGCCAAAGAAACACAGGAACGACCGAGTATTTCCGCTTTCTTAAACCACAGTCTGCGGAATACCCGTTTATGATAGAACTGTTATCACGACGTATTGACAGCATTGTACTGCCGCCTGATGCAGTGCTTACCCCGATACCCATCAATGACGAAATATCAAGTTTATCCGCCATATTGCTTAATGACGATTATTATGACTTCCTCCGCACAGGGGTTACCCTGCTCGAAGGAATCCCTGTGCTTGGGGTAACGCACTTGATTCCGTTTAAGGCAAAGGCATGGTTGGATTTGACAGAAAGAAAGGCACAGGGGCATCCCGTGCAAAGCGGTGACATTCGCAAGCACAAAAATGATGTGTTGCGGTTATCCATGCTGTTGTCTGCAAACCTTGTTGTCACTTTGCCAGATGGGCTAGTAACTGATATGCATAAATTTCTAGCCGATGTCGAGGAATCCGAGAAGTACAGCCGTGTGGCAACGGCATATGGTTTGTAAACCGCACCTTCTTATTCGATAAACGCATCTTCCGGCAACGCATCATCCAAGTCCACTTCGTGAACCTCGAACATATCGCTCTGCTTTACCTTCAGCTTGGTGCTGAGAAACTTCTCGATGTTGAACTCGTTACGCTTGTCAAAATCGGAAAGATACTTGTAATGTGGATGCTTGGTTATATCGTATTTCTTGCTGAGAAACGGACGAACGCCGCGCACTTGCAGGATGCATTTATCACCCGGCATGGTTGCCAATTCGTCAGGGGACATAAGGTCTTTGCCCAGCTTGTTTAGGTTGCGGCCATAGGATGGTGAATTGCCCTTGGTTTCGCTAGTGCTGTGGGAAAATATCGTCTCTTTACCGAGGATTTTAGACCACTCCTCCAGCGTTTCTTTTTCCTTGCCTCCGAGGAAAATCGCACTGTCACAATTGCCGATGATTGTGCTGGCGTTATCTTTGTACAGTGCCTTAAGCTGGCTCTGCGCCTGCAAAACAAGGCACGCGGAAATCTCGCGGGAGCGGATGGTGGCCATCAACTTTTCTAGGTTGGGGATCTGCCCAATGTTCGCGCATTCATCGATAAGACAGCGCACATGAACCGGCAAGCGACCTCCATAAAAATCGTCAGCCTTCTCACAAAGAAGGTTAAATAGCTGGGTATAGGCCATCGAAACCAAAAAGTTAAACGATGCATCCGTGTCCGAGATAATAATGAACAGAGCCGTCTTTTCATCACCAAGTGTGTCAAGCTCAAGCTCATCATACATGGTGATTTCCCGAATCTCCTTTATGTCAAACGGAGCAAGCCTTGCGCCGCAACTGACAAGAATCGACTTTAGCGTTTTGCCCGCCGCTAGACGAAATTTCTTATATTGCCGCACTGCGAAGTGGTCGGGGTTGCGTTCTTCAAGCCTGTCAAACATTAAATCGACAATATTCTTAAAGTCCTCGTCCTCCTCTTTTACCTCCATTGAGCTAATCATTTCGGCAAGTGTTGCGAAATTTTGCTCATGTTTCGGTGCTTCGTAAAAAAGGTATGCAATGAGTGCCGTGTAGAGCAAAATTTCCGATTTTTCCCAAAATTCGTCCCCGCCTTTTTTCTCGCCCTTGGTATTGGCGATGAGGGTTGTGACCAGCTTTAGGATGTCCTTTTCCGATTTTAGATAAGCGAAGGGATTGTAGTGCATGGACTTGCCAAAATTGATGGTATTCAGCACTTTAATCCGATATTTGTACTTCTTTTGGAGTAAAAGTCCACATTCCGTGAGGATGCTGGCTTTTGGATCGGTAACCACGAAAGAAACTGGAAAAGATTGGGAGCGACATTGCATGAGGTTTGGCTTCAGGACAAACCTCGTTTTTCCCGAACCAGAGCCGCCGATGACCAGCATATTTTTATTGCGGGCATAGGCGGGGTTAGATGGGCGGGGGTTCATCGTTAGCCCTTCTGTTTGGGTCAGGATGATGTTGTTGTCGGGGTTTTTATCCAAAAATGGGGCGATATCAACTTTCTCGCCCCAACGGGCCGATCCGTGTTCGATGTCTTTCCGAAATTTCTTAGCGTTTTTCTTTTTGCTGTAAACCACCAGCCACAGAATCACCGCAATCGCAATCCCGAAAAGTGCATCTGTTGGGTAAAAGCTGGGCGCAAGGCTGTCAAAGGCATAAGAAAACCCGGCGCGGATGTTTATCACTTTCGCGCTGATATCCGCACCGGGGGCAAGACGGTAGGATTGTGCCAATTTCCCCGCCAGCCAAAAGAACATGAAATACGGCAAGTTAAGCAGTATATGCTTTCTGATTATAGGGGCGAGGTTCGTCATAGTTCCGGCCCCTCCCTGTGCTTGTGGCGAATCTTGCCTTTGAACAGAGCGGCCACTTTATCACGGAACTCCCGCATGGAGTCACGGACAGAGGGCTTGTCGGTTTCACGCTTGATTGCGCCCTTGGAGTATTCCTTAAAAGCAGCGGTCAGCGCGTCCACATCCTTTGCCTTGAAAAACACCATCCAGCGCGGCGGGTCGGTCGCGCTGTCTTTTTGCAGAGCATAGCTTATGCCGTATTTGCGGGCGATGGGGTCAAAGTTTTTAATGTTGCCCTCGGTTATTTCTATGCTCGACAGCGTTCCGCCCTTGGAAAGCTGTTTGATGGATTGCTTACCCTCTACAGGGGTATCCCTCGATTGCTTCCATTTTCGCAGAACCGCAAGCATGGCCTTTGCCAAAGCCTGTTCCGTCAGCTTCGCACATTTGATTGACAGCGAAACACTTCTATATTCCAAATCTTCCTGTATGGCGTTCACCTCCTATAATCGTGGTATTCGTTGGCCTTGCGGTTGTTTACGCTGTGGCTTCGCCAGCTTCGTTGCCCGCAACGGCATCGGGGTCCCCCGCATCCACACGCTCTTGGGATGCTTGGGCGTAATGTTTGGAAAGTTCGATACCCACAGCAGGGAAGCCCTCCAGCTTCGCCGCAAGGACGGTAGTACCCGAACCGGCGAAGGGGTCAAGAATAATCCCGCTGGGTTCGACGATTTTAATCATGTCTCGCATTACGCCAAGTGGTTTCTCGGTTTGGTGGATGCGCTTCACATGAGCAGGCATGGTTTGACGGAATACGCCGGGAAGCACCGGGGCATTTCGGTCGGCGGGCATATGGCCGTTACTGCCCCAAACCACAAACTCCGCTTGCTGACGGAAGCGGCCTCGCTGGGGACGGCTGTTGATTTTGTCCCACACCAAGATGCCGCGCCAAATCCAGCCGGCCCATTGGAGTGCATCGGTCATAGAGGGCAGTTGCCGCCAATCAATGAACATACAAATGGGTGCGCCTTGCTTGGTACAACGTCTTGCTGCGGTGAGCCATTCGGTCATCCAGTGTGTCCAAGACCGCTGGTCTTTGGAATCCCCCTCGAAATCAGGAAGCGGGTTGCCGCTTTTTACGCTGGTGTATTTTTGTGCCGTGGATTTGGCCTTGCCGTTTTGGTCGGCTGCACCGGAAGCGTAGGGCGGGTCACAAATGATGCCGCCGAATAAATTGTCCTCGAAAGTGGGGAGAACGTGCAGCAAATCACCGTGGATGATTTTTGCCCCGGTAAAGTTATGGCCAATGCCGTGACCGGGCAAAATGATTCCGCTGTCTGTACGGTTGATGCTGTTATTGGTCAGTTGTTCCATGCTGTTTTTAACTCCTCTCGAAATAAAAAAATCCCCCGCAGGGCTGACGAATCAGCCTTGCGGGGGATGTGTGTGGTTAGTTTAGTTTGTCAAAAATGCTAAATTTACTGCCTACCAGCCACTCTGTGGAATGCGGCGGGGGTTGAATATGGTGGTGGCTACCGTTGAATTCCCGATGACCCATTCGTCTGTGCCGGGGATTCGGCCGCCAACGTCTACCTTGTTAGCAAACATCATGCCGTCGGGCAAGAGCGTCTGCCTATCAGATAAAACATCCACGAAGATGCGAGGACGTTCCACCGAAGAAAATCCTGCGGGTACTTGGCCGAAGAACACGATTATTTCCGTGATAAATTCATCAGCGGCAAGACCCAAGTGTACCGGGCGTAATTCGATGACGTTGTTGACGAGAGTGGAAAGATTGTCAGCCACAACAATCTCATTGCCACGGTTGGTGGTTGCAAGCACCCTGTAACGCAGAGCATGGTTAAAGGTGCCGGTGACCAGCCTGTCTGCCCGTACTGCATTGGTGGGCAGCACATCCCGCCAAAAGAAATCGGCAAGGGGTATACTGGAGTCATTGCGGATAACAGGGATTTCATACACGATGTTATGACCTTGCATGGCTTCCCGTGGCCCGGTCTTGCGGATAGTAACGCCGACATTCGCCGAGAAGTTGGGGAAGGTCACCCTGACGATTTGGTTCTCATGCTCAATCTCGAAATGAATCTCTTGGGGATTAATCATGTAGAACGCCGGAGCAGCTACTTCCCTTGCGATATATCTTCCAAGCGGAAGTGGACGAGAAACCGCCATGCCGCGCTCGTTGGATACGATACGGTCAACCAAGTTGCCTGTGCGGGCTTCGAAAATTTCAAAGATTGCCCCGGCAAGGGGTGTACCCGCAGGCAAGCCGTTGTGTTGGTTGGCATCGCCGCTGACCTTCAAAATCTGAAGCTGACCGCCGATGGGAATCGCCTCCCACACTATCTCGGTGACTCGTCCGGCGATAAATTCAACCGTTCGGGGCATATCGTCACGAGAGTAACCGGGTGCGGGGCGGGTTAAGCGGATGGTGTAGCGACCGGCGGTAAGCAGAGTCGAAAAGTCAATAATCCCGCGGTTGTCCGTCTGCCAGTTGCCCACGACCCTGTTGTTGTGGTCGAAAACCATGAATTCGGCGTTAAAAATCGGTGCGCCTGTGATGGCATCAACGTGCAGAAGCCTAAAGCCGCCAAGCGGTATGCTCTCAAGCTCCAAAACGGTCTGCTGACCCGCAACAACAGTCACAACATGAACATCCGTGTCCCATTGATACCCGCCGAGGGAATTGACCACACGGACATGGTATACGCCGGGGGCGAGATGGTTCAGATTGATTCTGCCGAAGCGGTCGGTTACAAAGTTACCGCTTGCAGATAACTGCGGGCTGTTGGCAGGGGTATTGGGTTGGTTGCCGTCAAGCATCTGCCCTGTGACCACTCTGCCGTCAGCATGGCGAACCTCCACTTCAATGCCTTGCAACGGTCTGCGGGTTTGTGCGTCGCGCGCAATGATGAGCAGTCCGGCGGCGGGTGTGTTTTCTACGACGAGAACGTGTTCCCGCTGTCTTGCGGATGAGTCGATGTTAAATGCGATAATCTCCTCATCAATAAGGAAACCGGGCAAGGCCCTTGTTTCACGCAAGTAAAAGCGACCGTCCTCAATAACCGGCAAGAAGATAAGTCCCCTTGCATCGGTTATAAAATCGTGGTTACCCGTGCATGGGTTTACAAGCCGTGTACCATCGGGGCGGGATATTTCAAAGACTACGCCTTGTAATGGTGCGCGAGTGATGCTGTTGATTTTTTGGATGGTGAGATTGGCTTCCCTGTAGTTACGAATATCTATCGTGGTGTTGGTAGCGTTAGGCCCAACCACAAAGGTCACAGGGTCGGCAAGCACAAATCCGGGCAAAGCCCTTGTCTCAATGGCAACAAATGTGCCGGCTTCCATGTTGGGCAGACGGATAAGACCCGCGCTGTCCGTGATAAAAGTGAAACTGCCGTCTACAGGGTTTTGCAAGCGTTCCCCTGCGTTGCCGCTACCGAAATAACGAGCAATCTCGAAGTGAACACCGGCGAGAGGTTGCCCTGTGTCGCCGTACGTTTTGCGGATTACGAAATCGGTCATCCTGTAGTTACGGATGGTGACAGTGGTATCAATCTCATTGCCCGTAACCGTGATAATCACAGGCTCGGCGGCAACGAATCCGGGCAATGGGCGGGTTTCTGTAATAACAAAAGTCCCCGGCACCAATGCACCGATACGAGCGATACCCGCAGAATCGGTAACAAACTCGAAACTGCCGTCATGGGCATTACGCATCCTGTCCCCTGTGGTGCCGCTTCCGTGGAACACAGCCACTTCAAATACAACACCCGCTTGGGGTTGGTTAGTGTGACCGTCCAGCTTGCGAATGTTCCACTCCGAATAGCGGTAGTTGTGAATGGTGATGGTAGTAGGCTCATGGTCTGCGACCACGAATACCCTCGGCTCGGCAAGTCTAAAGCCCGGCAATGGGCGGGTTTCGATGGCAACATAGGTGCCATGCTCAAGGTTGGGGATACGGATAAGCCCTGCGGCATCCGTCACCCATGTGAATGAGCCGTCGAAGGGATTTCGGATACGGCTTCCGACTTGCCCGTTGGCAAAGAAGTGAGCAATCTCGAACTCTACACCGGCAAGGGGAAGCCCCGTCACGCCGTCAAGTTTCAAGATATTGTAGTCCGGGTAGCGATAATTCCGTACCGTGATTACATACTCCCTATCCACACCAACAGCGAGAACCACAGGCTCTGTCGCCATATATCCGGGCAATGGGCGGGTTTCTGTAATCACCCATGTGCCTGCGGGAAGGTTGGGCAGACGAATCATACCCGCTGCATCAGTGACAAACTCGAAGGAATTATTGACATGATTCGGCCAGCGTTCTCCCGCAAGGGTACTGACTTCAAATACGACCCCTTGGAGCGGCGCGTTTGAAATGCCGTCAACCTTCTGAATAACCAGCGTGGCAAGGCGGGGATTTATAAACCGCTCGGTGACGGTTTACCCTGCCACAATTTGAATGGCACGGCTGCCCTCCACAAGCGCGAAGCCCTGTGGGGCAATGGTTTCGATGATTTCATAACTGCCGGGGGCAAGCTCGTGAATAATCGCCATGCCGCCTTGGTTGGTGACGATGCGCTCTACCAGCAGACCGGCAAGAGTACGCACTTCGAAAGTAGCCCCGGCCAGTGGATTGCCGTCCGTATCCACCTTCTCAATAATTAGCGCAGGCATACGGTGGTTAATGAAACGCTCCGTAACCGTTTGCCCTGCAAAAATTTCGATAGCCCTCGCAGGCTCGGTAATTACGAAGCCCTCCGGTGCGCGGGTTTCGATGACTTGGTAACTGCCCGGCGTAAGATAAGGAATCGTGATGAGTCCGCCTTGGTTGGTCACGGCACGGTGTACCAATTGACCGCCGAGGGTTCTGACCTCGAATTCCGCTCCGGCGAGGGGATTGCCATCTGTGTCAACCTTTTCAATAATCAGCGAAGGCTGGCGGTGGTTTACAAAACGCTCTACCACGTTTTGCCCTGCGGCGATGGTGACGGTTCGGGCAGGCTCGGTAATAACAAAGCCCTGCGGTGCGCGGGTTTCCGTGATGGTAAATGCACCCGGCTCTAACCCTGCAATGGTGATGATACCGCCGTTGTTGGTTGTGCCTCGGTGGACTAAAGCACCTGAAAGGGTTCTGACTTCAAACTCCGCACCGGCTAATGGATTGCCCTCGGTGTCAACCTTTTCAATTACAAGGCTGGGCTGTCCGATGTTTACGAAGTTCGCGCGGGCTACAGTGTTTGCAGATACCTCAACACTTCGCCCGGTGTCGGTCATTACAAAGCCTTGCGGAGCGGCGATTTGCTCAACGGTAAACCAACCGCTACCCAAGTTCGGCAAGCTAATCATGCCGGAAACAGGGGTAACAAACTCGCCCACAAGCTGACCGTTTTGACGGCGCACCTCGAAGCGACCGCCCGATAACGGATTGCCGTTTTCGTCTGCCAGTGTAATCTCCAAGCTACCCATCCGTGGGCTGTGGAAGGTTACAAGGGTCGGTGTGCCTGTGTTTACATGGGCGATGCGTGTAGGCTGTGCATCAAACTCCCAACCGTTGGGAACATCAAGCTGGGTGATGTTGAATGAACCAAGAAGCCCGGTCAATTCGATTCTACCGTTGGCATCGGTGATGTGTTCACCAATGAGAACATTTCCTGTATCGCTTATCTGCTCAATGCGGAAACGAACGCCGGGGAGCGGGTCACCGTTGTAGCCGTCAAGGTTTTGGATAATTAAACCGCTGTACGGCTCGTTGGTAAAGTTAAGTGCATAGGTTTCTGCGGGGCGTACAATAAAAATGGTTTGGCTGTTTTGGTCACCAAGCCTAAACCCGGTGGGGGCATTAAGCTGGGTAACAACGTAGCTGTCTACGCCAAGACCGGGGATGGTGATTTCGCCTTGCAAATTGGTGAAAAAGATACCGTTCGCATTTCCAACCACGTTGCCTGCGGAATTGGTTACTCTAAACTCGCCGCCTTGGATGGGCTGGCCTGTAACCTCGCAACGTAAAGTGATGAGCAGATTGGAAAGAGGGTCGCTGAAAAAGTCCACCCTGTAAATCTGCCCTGTGGGGTTTACCCGAATGGTTTGAGTAGACTGCACAAGTTGGATGACAAATTGCGGGGGAACGGTTACTTGGGTGATTACATAACTGTCGGGTATGACATTCGGGATAAGGATTTCACCTTGCAAGTTCGTCCAAAAATGCCCGTTGTCTGTGCCGACCACTGCACCCGCAGAATTGGTTATCCTAAACTCGCCGTTGGGAATCGGCGCACTGGTCACGGAGCAGCGCAGGGTGATAATAAGACTGCTGTACGGCAGATTGGAAAATGTCATTTCCACGATACTTGTGCCGTCGGGTCTTAAAAATGCGTGTTGGCGGTTGTTTGTGGATAGGGTGAAATTATCGGGCGGGATGGTTTCTTCCACAAGGAAGTAACCGGGGTCAAGCCCGGCGATTACAATAATTCCGCTGTGGTTGGTGGTAAAATAGCCGATAATCGTACCGGCCAAGCCGCTGTCATTACCGCTGGAAATTTGCGTTACAGAGAATGTTGCCCCTTGAAGCAGTTGCCCTGTTATTGCGTTTTCCTTGCGGATGATAAGGCTGTTTTGCGGGAAGTTCCACACGCCGAGGTCGTTGTTCCAAAAATGGTCACCGCCCCAAACTTGCAAATTGCTACTCATACGCGTCGCAAGCTGTGGGTTGTCGTATAGGATTACCTCGATGTTTTCAAGGTCGATGCCATCAAAGAATCCATCGGGGAAGTTGGTGTAAACATTATTTGCAAGGTCACCGATTTCGGGGGCAAGGTCGCTGTCAACGATTGCATCCATGTCAGGTTCGATTACTTCAACCTCTGCATCATCGGGAATATCCGGCGTTGGCGCGTTTTCAATTTCGCCGTTTCTTTCCAGATATTCTCTGTCCTCGTCAGCCTCGTCCGGCTCGAAAACAGGCTCGTCACCGGTATCGGGAGCGGGTGCAACCGTTGGCGTAATCATGCTCTCGCTGGCGATGATGCCCTGTTGAATCAGCGAGTATGAATTATCGCCGGGTTGTAGGAAGATGCGGAAATTGTTGTTGGTGGCGAGGGTCATGCCGAATGCAGGGCGGGTTTCCGTCACGCGATACCAGCCTACTTGCACGAAAGGCAAAATAATCTGCCCTTGCATGTTAGTCATAAAATAACCGATATGCTGAACGTGGGGGCTGTTGGGGATTTCAAATTCCACTCTGAATTGGGTCATGGGGATGGGTCGCCATGTGAGGGCATTACGTTTGGTGATTACGAGGGTGGGAAGTAAGGTGTTTTCTACAACAAGGATATAATCCTCGTTGTCGCGCACCTCTATAATCCATGTTCTGTCGGCTTCCAGCGGGGTCAGCCAGTAGTTATTGGCGGCGCGAACCTCACGGATGCGGTAGCGACCGCTATAAACGCCCTCAATTACGATGCGCCCATTGGCATCGGTGATGAAGGGATTGCCCGTAAGCAAACCACTTGGCCCGATATTGCCGCTGCCTGTGCCTGCGGTTGCACCGAGGTATTCAATCTCGAACCATGCACCCTGTACAGGATAACCGGTGCGGGCATCCACCTTTTGAATGGTGAGTGTCGGCATACGTCTGTTTTCAAAGATTACTTGGTTATGCTCACCTTGGCGCATGGTAACACGCTGCCAGTTGGGGTTTGCCAAGTTGAAACCGGGCGGGGGAATAACTTCGGTGATAATCAGCGTTCTCTCGGTGTTTCCTTCAAGAAGCGTCCACGGAATAATTACCGTACCGGGTCCATCATCACCCGATGTGAAAGTACCGGGCAGGGTTTGGCCGTTCTCGAAAGATACCTCAAACACAGCACCGTCGAGCAATGCACCCGTGTCTAAATCCCGCTTAATAATTGTAAGGCTGGGGTTTTGGTAGTTACGGACGGTTACTTGGTTGTTATCTCCGGGGCTGAGTACAACCTCTCTCGGTGCGGGAATCAACACATAACCCGCAGGGGGTTGGAGTTCGGTCAAAATATAGGTTCTGTCCGGTATTAACTCGTTACCGTTAGCACCTTGCCCCAAACGAACCGAGCCGCCAACGGTTGTGCCTTGCCATGTTTCCCCTGTGGTGGGGTCACGAAGCTCGAACACAGCACCATCAAGCCTCGCGCCTGTGTCGCCGTCAATCTTGATAACTTCAAGGCTTGACATGGGGGTGTTATAAAAACGCACCACCGGCGCAGGGCGGTTTGCATTAGCCCTCGTCTGGCCCCAGCTAACATCTACGGAGCGGAAGTTGGGGGAATCCAACATAAAACCCGGTGGGGGTTGCACTTCGGAAATGGTGTACGTTCCGGCGGGAAGGCCGTAAAACACCACACGCCCTGCGGAGTCTGTGACATAGGTTCTATCGGTAATCACAGGGGCATTTCCTTCAACGAAAAATCCTTGGATGCGGATGTGCGCTCCGGCAAGGGGAACGCCCGTCACGTTGCAATGCTTGTAAACCACGATTTCGCTGAAGGGATAGTTCTCAAATGTGATTAAAATTGAATTTACGTTGGCTTCTTCGTCAATGATAAACTCAACACCGCCGCCTTCCGATTCGCCGGGTGGAAAATCATCCGGCAAATCATAGGCAGGCCCGCCAAAGTTATCATTAAAGATTGCCGCAATCATGGCTTCGATGCTGCCGTCCTCCGGGGCACCGTTGGTATTACCGGCACCGACACCGCCTCCATCCCAAATATCAACCAAGACATTGGGCGGCAAGAGCCAAAAAGAAAAGGCCGTGTGTTGGGGAAGCAGAGAATAGCCATCGGGCGCGCGCTCCTCTTGAACACGGTAGTAACCCCAAGGCAGATTGTGAATGGTCAACACGCCGTCCTCAAGTTCAAAGCTCACAGGAGGTGGCCCTGTGGGGTTGCCGTCCTCGTCCACGGATTGTTCAGGAACAACAGGCAAAGTATGCCCTGCTGTCAATACGATGGACATATCAATCCCGCGGTTGTCAATTTCCCAAATCTGACCGTCACCCGTCACCATTTGGAAAGACGAGCGGCCTTCGATGCGCATCAACGCACCGGGGATGTTTTCCCGTGAGAGTGCGTCAATTTTCTGAATACGCACCGAAGCAGGCTCTGCCTCACGGGGTTCGGGGCGGGGTATCGTTGTACGCGGGTTAATAAATGTCACCGTTGCCACCGTATCGCTGCCCGGAGCTACCGTTACGGTTTGGGTAACAGGCTCGGATAAATAATAACCCGCCGGGGGGGTGATTTCGGTAATGGTATACTCACCGAACTCCAAGTCCGCCAAGTTAATCACACCGTTTGCGGGGGTAGTGATAGTTTGGCTGAAGCCATAAGGCCCTGTTATTTGAAACACAGCACCGCCAAGTCCTTGGTTTGTGGCTTGGCTGCGCTTTACAATCCGCAGGCGGCCATCTTCCTCATCGGGAAACCATTGCATGGAAGCCTGTGCCGCTACACGCGGAATATAAAAGACCATCTCTTGAAAGTTATCCGGGTTGCTGGTGGTAAGCGCAGACCAAACTTGCCCTGCGTATGCGTAATTCACACCTCGGATATCAATGGAAACAGTCTCACCGGGGGTGATACTCCCTTCGGGTACGGCAATGCGGAAGGTCATGTCGCTTGTTATGGGGTTGTTTAGGTTCACAGCGGTATTACCGGCAGAACCGGAAAGAATCTGAACCCCTGCAGGGGCAGAGATGCGAACCGGGTTGCCTGTAACCCCGGAAAGCTGAAATGGTTCGGAAACAACCATGCCACCTTCAGCGAAGCCCTCGTTGGAATAATTGGCGGCACCGTTCACAAGCACTCGGCTATTGCAAACAAAAGAAGCCGGGTCGCCGCCTCCCATCAAGGTATGGGCCCAGCCAATCAAGACGCTGTCGCCCACAAGTTCACCGCCAAAGCCCGCAATCTCACTGCCGGCTAGTGCAACGGCAACTCTCGTAACGTATGCTGAATACGCATCGCCATTGCTGAGAAAGGCACTGTTGGTGGGAAATCCATAACGCAAAATCGTGCGCAGGTCATTCCTTGTGCCAAGTATCCGATAAGGCGGGGCGTTTGAATTTTCCGGCCCCGGCAAATGCGGGTCAACACAGAAAGCTTCGTAGGTTACGCCATTTATGGTAAGGAAATACCGCAAGGGGCTGACACCCGGTGGATTGGGAAGATTCGGCGCACCGGTACGCCCCACAAGGCCGACACGGTTCGGCCAAGTATCGTTATTACTGGCTGTGATGTTTACATCCGTGCCGATAAGGGTTGCCCCTGTCAGCGACTGGACTTGGGTGCCGGCCCGAACTTCGCTTGCCAACACTTGTGCGGGGAAGTACCCCGACACCATCATCACCATCAGAAACAGTGATAAGCATTTCAAAAAACGCTGTTTTAACTGATTGCTCAAGAAGTAATACCTCCTTTGAAATGAGGAAATAAAATAGGAGCAGACTGTGACATCTGCTCCCGTTGTTTATTTCCTATTTAATTATGAACTGCTGAACTGATTGAAAAGATTAGAACCCGAACTTGGCGGTAGTTCTGCCCATGCCGCTGTCACTGATACGGACAGCACCCACACCGATGGTCACCGCATCCGGGTCAAGCAATGCCCGCCTGTGTCCCGCCGAATTCATCCAGCCACGCAGAACACGCTCCGGGCTTAACGCACCGCCGTGGATGTTCTCGCCGATGCCGAAGAACCCCTGCTGGCGGTTAGCATGGCCGAACATTTCTGCTCTGGCTGTACCTCGGCCATAGACCGCACTACGATGGGCGAAGAATTGCAAGTCCGCCATTTCTTGTGAATGAAACCTTGCCGCCACCGAAAGCTGTGGACTGATAGCCAGCGGGGGCAAGCCCTTTGCAGTTCGTTCGATGTTAATGAGCCGAACAACCTCAAGCTCAAAGGCACTGATGCCGCCAAGCTCCCAAAACTCATCCGACCAAGAGGTAAGCTCCGCCGCTGTCATGCGCCTGTCTGTCATAACCACAGCACTGCGGGTATCGGTGATATCGGGAGCGGTGTAGATAGCTTCCAACAACTGCTCATCCGTGAACAAGGTTGGTGTGTCTTGGCAGATAACGATGGCTTCGGGTTGGTAAACCTCTACCACCACTGCACCGGCCCAAACAGGAACGCTTGCCCCAAGGGTCATGACTGCCGTTAGACCAATGGCTAAAATCCTCTTTTTCAACATATCGAATCCCTCCTGTGGCGGCCCACGAGCCGCTAAAGTCTGTAAAATAGCCCCTTCGAGCTAAGTCCATGTTAGCGTGCTTCGAAAGGGATTACAAGTCTTTGTGAGAAATTCATGCCTCATTTTTGCTTGATTTTACAGGCTTTTTTGGCTTTTTGCGGGTGCGCCGGAGGGCGAAAAGAGGGGGTGGGTTCGTTATCTTGCAGGCGGCAAAACAGATGTGGGCGGTAGAAACTCACCCGCGCCGACGTTGTGCATATTAAAGGGATTCCCCACCGTTGGCGCATTTACCCCGTGGCCCAAGGTGTCGAACCTCGGTTGAATGTTGGGGTCTTGAAGCTGAAACCCTTGGTGAAAATGGGGGTTTACAGGCTGTACAAACAGATGATTAGCAGGGGGTGTGGGAAGCTGTGCGCTGAAGATGCCGTAGCTGGGCGGGCGCAAGGATACGTTGGCATCACGGCGCATATTTACCGTAAACACATCTACAGGCACGAACCCATTGAAAGTGGTGGGACGGCCAAGCTCGAAGCGGTGGTCAGAGCCGCTGGTGAATTGGTAGTTATAGTTGAAGCGTTCCCATTGGCTGGTGTGGTAATCTTGCTCGTTTACCGTGTCCGTGCGACCTTGCCCGGTGCCGAAGCCATGCTGTGGGGCGGCGTGTACGGTGGTGGACATAGCCATTAGCAAGATGAAGCCGAAAACCGCACCAAGGATAACGGCAGCCAATTTATTGATGGGTTTGTTATTGGTTTCTGAATACATAACATTCCTCCAAATATTTTGATTTTTATTGGTGTTGCATTGCACAAGCGGCAGTCACAGTCAGACCGCAAAGGCCACTGCGACACGCCGCTGGGAACGGTGGTACTCCCGGCATGTTACGAGGGTGAGCCGTGAGTCTCCGAACTGCATCAAGGGCGAAAAGTCTGTTTCCTCAATATAATAGACCATCGCCACGGCATAGCTTCGGGTAACGCCGCCGGCTTCCAAGGTGATGATATCTCCCTCCCGCAAAAGCCTAACGAAAGAGAAAAACCCGGCACTGCCTCGGTTGTGTCCGATGAGAGCGGTATTGCCACTGTTCAGTCCGGAAAACGAAAACCAGCCGGCACCAAAATCCATCGCAGACATGGTAGCCCCTGCAATGACATTGACTCGCCGTCCCAGCCTTTCTACGGTCAGCACGCCGATGGTATCGCCATAACTGTGTCCGTATGAACTCCCCGGCAGAAAATACCCTGCGGGGCTGGCTCGTACCGAAATACCGTCCGATGGGGATACCCGCGGGTCGAAGTGCATGATAGCATCGCCGCTTGGTTGCACGACCGTTGAAGTTTCATTGAAGTGAACCGCGGGTTGGTCATCCCGACTGTCTTGGGTGTTTTGTCTGCCGAAGGCATAACGTGGAATATTTGCGGCATAAACAGGCTGAGTAAAAGCAAACATCAGCCCACCGACGATGACTAAAGCCAAAAGAAAACACGATGCCCGCCGAAATCCACCCAGCATCGCCTTGCCCTTTTTGCCCGCAAAGTACGCAAGAATCATGCCTCCTATAGACAACAGAGCAATGGCAATCATTCCAAATGGGAACCCACCGTCTGCATAATCATCTGCGAGAGCGGTCTCATCGTCCTCGGCTTCGTCGTTTGAAGCTTCCGCAACATCTGCGTCATATTCCTCATCCGCATCATGTGCCGGTGGTTCGGGTTTTTCAACCTCAATAACAATCCCACCGATATGCACCGTGTCCACGTTTACAGTCCCGATGGTTGTAGGGTCGGTAGGGGGAGTGGGTGTCGGTTCGGGCGCAACCGGCTCGGCAGGGGGCTGGGGTACCGCCACAATCGGAGTAACAATGGGAATGCCGATGAAGTGAGCGGTGAATTCCGTTCTACCCACGGCAATGCGGGAAATCTGCCCATGATACTCGGCTGTGGTGGTATAACCAATGGTTGCAGTTCGTGTGCCAACGCGGGTGTAGGTTGCCACAGCAGTAAAAGTAGTAGCCACTTCCCTGTAGTCAATGGCGGTACTGCCTTGGGTACGCCACTCCACGTTGGCGAGGTTGTAGGTTCTGCCGCCATAGGATAAAGTGCGGGGAACAAGGGAAGTGTCCGCGCTTGATAAATGGGGGAACTCCCTCGTCCGGGTAGCGGTGAAATTAGAGTTTGTGGTGCCTTGGGATTCGATTGTTATCGAAGTCACATCCAAGGCGAGGATGCCGAAATATCCATCCTCCGACATATGCTCCAGCGTGGGGGATAACAGCCGTATCACCGATGCAAGGTCATTGGTCTGTGTGCTGACGGTGATTATTTCTGTATGTTCCCGCAGGCTGTGGGCAGGGATTTCCCGCCGCACAATTTCTGCAAGCTCGAAACGGAAGCCGTCCCGCTCGAAGGGATGCCGTGGGATTTGGGCGGGGCTTTCATCATCCCGAAGCTCGTAAACCCGGATAATCTCACGGCGGCCATCCTCACGGCTTTCCCATACATGAACAGGGTAGATATGATGCACCTCCGGCTGCGGGGGCGTGATAACCTCCGCAGGGCGTACATCCGGCCTCGGCACAACCACGGTAATGGCAATGCCTGTGTCATCATCCGAAGGTGTTGCGGCAAGAACCGTCAAAGGCGAAAACAAAAGCAGGCCGATAAGCAGAACGCTTAATGCGATGCGTTTCATTCATCATCGCCTCCCTCGTCCATGACCTCATCGTCCAAATAATCGTCCTCGTCACCTTCGTAGCCCCAATCATCATTTACGGCTGAAGATTTTTTGCCTTTGACTATTTTGAAGTAATAAGCAGCACCGCCAACAGCCATAACAACAATGGCGATGAATATCCAGTTATTGCTGCCGCCTCTTGCGGGCGGGTCTTGCTCATCCGAATCGGGTTCGGGCTGGGGTTGATTTGCGGGTGGTTGTTCTTGCCCATCCGCAGGCGGTTCAAAGGGCGGCGGCGTGGGAACTGCGCTGATGTTATTATTGAGGGGATTGTCGCTTTGTTCTGCCAACGCCATCAAATCCGCTTCCGTAACCGCATTCAGCAGATATACATTGTCGGTATTACGCTGGCGGTCAACCACCAAGAAGAACACGTTGCCGTCCTCGGTGTAGACGGTGAAGAACTCTATCTCGTTTTGGGTGACCACGTTGTCAACCACCGTACCCGTGCCATCGGGGGTAAGACCAAGCTGCGGGGGTTCGGCTTCCTCGTCGGTATCAGTTGAATCCACAACAGGGGGCGAGATGCCCACAGGCGGGATGTTGATAGGTGTGGGGTCGTAAAAGGGGTTGCTAATCCGAACCACACCGGATAGGTTGCCTTCCAAATCCACCGCTTGAATCATAATATAGCGGCTGTTTTGTGCATCTGCTATTGTTACAAAGTCGCTCAGACGGACGGCGAGGGAAGATACCGTTCCCGTAACGATATCCACCACATCTATGCGGAGCATTTCGCTGTCGAGCCAAGATGCGTTTACAATCATTGCATCACTAATGGATGAGATAGCGACAATATCCTCATAAATGGGCGGATCGGTCTCGCCCTCAGATGCATAGACCGTAAACGAGCCGATGCAAACCAAGAGCAAAACCATTAAAAAATAGGCTACAAAGAGCCTTGGTTTGGCTAAAGCCACTTAATTGCCTCCTTCCATGAAAAAAACCGCACTATTGGCGGCTTTTCCTGTGTTTTTATTGCTTTGGTTATAAATCCGGGTCGGACTTATTTTTGGGTGGTGTGGAGTTCTCGCGGGGTTCAGGGGCTTTATTCCGTGCCGCATCCCGCGCCCCAGCTATTTCTGCCAGTACAGAGGGTTTTTCGCCGGAAGCTACCCGCTCCGAATGAGCAGGGGATGCCCGCACATCCGCATGACTTTCGGCTTCGGGTGTAGTCAAAGATGCAAGGAACTCAGCCGGAATGTCCTGTATGCCGCGGTACATGGTTCTCGGTTCGCCGTTGCCCTCGGTGGTGAGCATCCCTTGTGAAGTAAAAACACCGCCGACTTCCTTTGTTGCGTGGTGGCCATACACACCCGCATCAACCGCACGATGCAAAAGCGTGAGATGCTCTGCCAATGCCAATTCTGCGGGTTCTTTCGATTTTTCAAGCTGTGCAATTACCTCTTCGCACGCACACCAATCTGCCTCAATGCGGAATTCACCGTACATTGTTTCATTAAGTGCCGGCTGAAGCTCGAAGCAATCCAACGTTTCCGTCAGATTTATGATTTCGGCAACATCACTACACTGCCAGCCAATTTCTGTAACGGCGTTGAAAATGCTTCGCTGTTCTGCATCCAAGCTCTCGATTTTAGCGGCAAGGTAGGCAATCTCGGTTGGGTCTGCACTTGTGGGGATGTGTTTATGCAGTGGGCGTACCACCTCCGGAAGCAGAAGCTCCGGGGCAAACTTCTCCCGCGCATCCTGTAAATCTTGCAGGGTTATTGGGCTGCGTTCACGAAGATAACGTGATATGGTTTGCCAGCGGTCAACCTCCACATCCCCAAGCTCTTCAATCAGACAAATGAACTCACGAGCTTCTTTGCCTTTCATGAATTGGGGATGCAAGAAGTTTAGATTTTCTTCGTTACCCACACCGGGTAAAAATGGTCTTCGGTCAGTGTGCGCCCCGCCGATTGATGGATTGCCAAGGTATCCGATAGGAACATCAATATCTTCGCAGAGAATGGCGGTGTCATTGGATATTGCTTCCGCTCCTTTGACATCAACATACCAACCGTGCTTAACATGAATTGCCTGCCGAATGCCATCCGTTTCAAAGGTATCAAGCTCAACAAACTTGGCATCTTGCAACTTGTCAGAATAAAACGGCTGACCGTTCACAATGGCAATGTCACCATTTTTTATATTGCCGCCGTGATAATCAGAGGGTGGCTCCAGCATAAGCCGGCCGGGGATGGTCAGCGGCAACGTGCCGTGCATTTGACCTTCCCATTCCTTGGTGTAATGCGCCGGATTAGGGGCTGTGCCTCTGTGCATAAAATCGAAAACACTGCGTTTACTGATTTCGCTGGGAGTGGTCTTGCGTAATTTATAAATCTCCACTTGTGCCATCGGTTACAATTCCTCCCCCTTGTTTTTTGAAGCGATGCGCTCTGCACGTTCTGCCTGCCGGATAATGCCGTCAACCTTGCGCTCTGCCCATTTTTCAAGCCCTGCGGAATCTTTTTGTTTGATAGCAAGGTCTTTGTACTCCGCAAAGCACATGGGACGCGCGGCTTCGATAGCGTGGAGCTTGACCGAACCACTATCAGTGAGCCTGTACACATCTGCATCACCCCGCGCCAGCATTTCCTTTGCGGCTTCATTGGCGATGCGAATCATAAAAGGCTGCTCCACATCTGCTGCCGTTCTCGCATCCTCGGAAATGGCGCTAATGCTCGGCAGATACATCTCGAAGGACTCCGCAAGGCTCATCCTTTCATGACTTTCAATGAAGTTGCCATATCTTCCGACAGCTTCAATAATGCCAACATCAGGATAGTGTAATGAGTAAAGCCCCGATGAATCCCCGCCTTGTTGCTGAAGCATTTGTCCCCACTCGAATAAGTCGTAGGACTTCTTAGCTCCGCCGTCATGTAGAGCATCCACTCTGTCCGGCACAGCGGCATAACGTGTGATGTGATTACTGAGGGCATGGGGTACAAGCTCAATGAAATCGCCTCTTAAATCCCGTCCGCCTTTTTCTGCTTCAGCTACATGGGCTTTGTTTACCCGAATAGCGAAGATTTTTATATCCGTCCGCTGTGCGTCCTTTGCCGCCAAATCAGCCATGCTTATTACAAACTTGGATAAGTCTGAACCGCGTTTGCAAAGCTCCATCGCCGGGGCAATGTAGATATCACTGTGGTTCATAACCAAGACGTAGTGATTTGAAAGATAGTGATTGCCGTTCTCCGCAAGTTGTTTGTGGGCATCAAGAAAAACCTTCACGTTGTTTGCCGCGCGTTCCATGCTTCTGCACCCGACAGCGTGAAGTTTAACAATCGCCTCGGTGATGTTGGCATCGTCAATCTTGATAATGCGCTGGGGTGCTTTTGCGGATTGGGAAAGCAGACAATGTTCGGCAGGGATATCTTGTGCGCCTTGGTAAAGCTGTTCTAAGCTGTCTTTACCGCCGACCAAGTAGCCCTGCTCGGTGAAAACGCCGCCTTCTTCCTTTGCAGTGGCGCGCCCAAAGGCGGCCATGTCAGTGTGCTTTTCCAGCTTTTCGATATGGGCAGCCAGTGCGCGGTCTTCGGGGTTTTCCGAGTCTTTCAATCGGTTAAATGCGATGGCGTGTTCGTCTGCCATAAACTGATTGACCAAGATATCGCCATAATCCGCTTCATCATAGGCAGGCCAAACATCAAATTGGTTTATATTTTCGCCGGTAGTGAGGTTTATCATTTCCGCAATGCTGTTGCTGTGACGGCCTACTTCAATGTTGGCTGAAAATATTTGTGTGCCTAATTCGCCCAAACCCTCTATCCTTGCTGCAAGATAATTCAATTCATCCAACGTATACGAATCTGCGCCGTTGTCGGAAATGATGTCGGTTAATTTTTCGCCCAACCCTTTTATGTCCGACTCAGCCTCCACAATTCGTATATCCCGCCAATCCGTAATTTTCATTTCGGCAAGGAAGGGTTGAATTTCTTCCTCAGTAGCAGGGAGCGGAACGGAAAAACCGCGCAGATTGGAATCGTGGGCATTTTCGATATACACGCTGATTGGGTGTGTCGGTTCTTCGTGATTCTCGGCATCGCTGGGATGCAGCCCTTCTGCACCTTCATCACGGTAGGGGCTGGGACGTTCGCCGAAGGATACTATGGGCGGTGGATTGTCGGGGTCGATTTCGTCACCGTTGTAGTGCGGCGGCACCCGGTTAAAATCACCGCTCATAGACTCAAGCTCAACATTTCGGGCTTCCAAGTTTACGCCGAGGGTGTTATTTAGATAATCCGAATGCCAAGTCCCGCCAAAATTCCCGTGGGTTTGTATCCGCCATATAGCCAGCTTGCCCATGTCAAGCGTGTCGGGCTTCATATTGTCGAAGGGGTAGAGGATATTTGTAATGCCCTCATGCTCAAAGACGTAGATATTATTGAACTCCCCGCCGTTTTTCAAAATGCCCGCTTCCGTAAGGGTATCGTTTATACCCTTCAGCCACTCGGCAGGGTCACCGCCGCATCCTTGCAAGATAAGACCATCCCCGCCAGCCAGCTTCTTTATTTCATCGGTGGCAACGTAATGTATTCTGCCTTCACCGTCAGCTTCTTTGGGCGGTGGCGGGGGATTATAATCAAACCCCGCCATTTCAATGGCGAAAAGTTCCTTCCAATCGGCTTTGGCTACCGCCTTAATCTGGTCAACCACATCAATGGGTAAATTATCCTCAAGCAAGGTAACCTCCCGATTGTCGTTGATATGGGCGATAAATTTCGGGCTGCCATCGGCATGGTCGGTCTCGTTCCAATCCCATACCTCTACCCCTCCGTTATGAGCAGGCCCATAGCCCACATGAATTTCTTTAGGTTCCATTCAAATCCTCCCTAATTTTCGTCGAAACACTCGCAAAACTCACGGCTTGCGGCTTCTGCCTCCTTCACCATTTCTTGCAACTCGGATAGCGGGAATACGCCAATCACCGCAAGGGCGTTATACAAAAACTCCCGGCCCTTTTGTGTCCAGTAGCCGTGAATAATGGAATCGCCGGACAGTTTGTAGAAGGTGCGGGTTTTCATATAGCCCTTGTTTGCGTAGGCTTGATACAAAACCCAAGTGCGGCCGACCTTGTATTGGATGCCCAAGTCATGGAGCAGGGTATTAAATACCACAGCACTCATGCCATATTCCTTGGCGATGATGCTCACCGGGATAGCCCCGCCGCTGAACAGCACCATTTCGCAGTAATGCGCCCTCGGTGCAAGCTCCGCCACTTGGTTCGTCAGCTTCACATTTTTGGAATGCTCATCTGCCAAGGCATCAACCAAGGCTTCGGCAAATTGGGGGTTGCTCATCATCTGTCCCAAAGTGTCCGGGGTGGCGTATGCGCCATGTTTGCGGATGTTGGGGATAACCACGGATGTGACCCAGCGGCGAAAGGCTTTGGCCTGCGGCAGCTTGCTCGACAGGGCAAGGCAGTACAGCCCGGATTCGTTGATAATGGCTAATCCGCGGGTAGGGATTTCAAAAGTAGCGTTTTGCGACTTTTGAAGAACCCGCCTATCTTCGGCATCAACGTGCTTTTTCAATGCATCCGGGGAATTTTTATACCCCAACGCCTGTGTGACATCCTTGGCTACAAACCACGGTTCGCCGTCAATAGTAACAGTGCGAACCTTGCCAAAGTCCCTATGCTCAAATATCTGCAAGGTGGTGCTATTCATAGCGTGCATCTCCTCTCTTGGCAACGGCGTTGCCGGAAAAATTAAAGAGCCGCCTCACGGCGGCCGGGTTGTTTGGTTTGTTGTTTTTGTTCACGCTCTGTGGCAACGGAGTGGAGCAAAACCTCGTTATAATCTTTTGCGCCCTGCGGTGGGTGGTTATAAACTTTGATATGCTTGTATCTGCTGTTTTCGGCAAGTTTCTCGGTTATTTTCCCCGCCGCTTTTTGTCCGGCTTCGTCCGCATCCAAGCAGAGGTGGACTTCTGCAATCAGCGGCTCGCGTTCAAGATACGCAATCAAAGCCACATCGGATGTGCCGCCCAGCGATAAGCGATGAGCATCTGAGTCAAAACTTAACCCACAAACTGAATCGCCACGTTGTTGCATAGTGATATGGCTTAATAAATCAATGGGCGATTCGAACACTATCAGCCGTGGGCAAAGCAAGTCATCCGCAGGCATGGAAAAACTGTACCGCTTATCCGATCCTGACACATCAGCCTTGAAATCGTCCCGCATCCCCCGCTGGCAAGCAAACCGTGGCTTGCCGTTTTCGTCTTTGCCGATGAAGATGACGTTGTGTCCTTTGCGGCTTTCGCACAAAATCCCTTCTGCAAGGCAACGATTGATGACCTCCGGGCTAATGCCACGCCGCTGAAGGTATGAAACAGCATTAGCGGGGAGCAGAGCCGTTTCGGGTAGTTTCAATTCAGCCCGCAGTGGCATCTGTTTCGTACTCTCTACCGGCAGGGTAGAAGGGCTTGGCGAACGCGCCGAGGGATAATCGGCGTAAGAAGCCACCGAACCGATAACCCCATAGGAAGCGAATGAACACCCGGAATCTAAAATCATCTGAGCCGCATCCAAGAAATCCATGCCCCGCACTTTAATAAGAAAGTCCAGCGCACTGCGCCCACCAAACCCACCTTTATTCCAAAACCAACGGCCATTGGAAATCACAAGACTGCTGTGGGTGGCTGTGCGGAACTCGTTGTCCGCGTATTTGGATTTACGAAGCTCGTGGGGCTCGTTCACTTGCAGATAAGAAAGTAAATCAACTTCCTTTGCTTGATTTATCTGTTCTTTTTCAAGCCACGGCATTGAACCTCCCCCTCGGACGCAGGGGCGAGCAGTAAATGCGGAGCATTTACGACCAGCCCTCTGGCAGATGCCACCGCCAACTGATTCTCAGCCGCTACCTCCCGCAAGAGAGCCTCGGCTTTCTCCGCAACGCAACAGCAAACCGCAAGCGAACAGCCCGCCTTTGTTTTGTAAAGGCAGTAATCGCATGAGCAATCCCCGGTGCTGTAGCCTTGAAATTTCTCATAAATTCTGGTGTTTTGGCCCATTGGCTGACCCTCCTTTGAAATGTCCCTGCTCTTGTGCAAAACAAAAAACAGGGGTATGCCCTGCCGTCATGTATAAACGGCAGGGCATACCCCTGTTTTCAGTTAGAAAGGTTAATTCATGTTAATGTCATTGACACGGAATTTCAGACATGTTATATTGAATGTGTGAAATATCATTGGACATGGGAGTGATTATTTTGTTGGCAACATTTGAGGATTTTATTAAGCAAAACCCAAACTGTATAAAATTTGAAGATGACGATGATATGCGAAATATATTTGAATTTCTATCTCGGAGCTACGTCCTTATCCAATTGCTTGAATATAGCGATGTAGGAAAGCCTGCCATTGCGCCGGTGGTTGATAATATTGAGCATTTCTTCGGCGATTTGACCAAAGAACACACCAACACGCTAGATGACAGCTTTACAAAGCAAGCCGTTGGGCTGATGGTAAAGACGATACTTGCCCCCTTTGGCTATGAAGTGTGGAAGCAAAAGAGCCTGCCCAAAAACTCACGGGCCACAAAATTTCAAACAGCCTCGGTTTACCGCTACAGCCATACCGCACCTCGAACCATGAAGGTAGAAAAGCGGATTGTTGAAATTAATCCCGACAGCTAAAATGGCAGGAGTGTGAGTACATGAGGATTATAGGTAACTTAATTTGGCTCGTTTTCGGTGGCTTCTGCATGGCCCTTGGATGGCTCATCGCCGGGGTGATATGCTGTATCACAATAATCGGCATCCCCATCGGCTTACAAGCATTCAAGCTGGCTGGGCTGGCCTTGTGGTCCTTTGGGAAAGAGGTCATCTACGGCGGCGGCGCAGGTCGTTTCATCCTCAATGTCATTTGGATTGTATTCGGGGGCTTTGTGCTGATGCTGTCCCATTTATTTTGGGGGATTGTGTTCAGCATCACCATTATAGGAATCCCCTTTGGCAAGCAACATTTCAAACTGGCGAAGCTTGCTCTCATGCCATTTGGGGCTACGGTAACACGGATATAACAGAGTAGAAAATTCACACCAACATCGGGAGGCAAACAATGACCGTCAAAACCTTTAACAACAACGATATGGGGCAAAACGTGTATCTCTATTATGACGAGAATAGAAGCGAGGGCATTCTTGTGGATGCAGGGTGCAGCGACGCAGATGCAAAGGAAATCGCTGCGCTCGTTGATGAAAAGGGCATCACCATCAAAGCGGTGTTGCTCACGCATGGCCATTATGACCACGTCATGGGCGTGTACAGGGTTAAGCGGTTCACCTCTGCCGATGTTTATTGCCATGAATCCGAGAGCGAAGCGTTAGAAAATGCTGAAATTAACCGCTCCGCCCTTCATGGGATAAATATAGAAGTCACGCCGGATAAGCTACTCTCCGATGAGGACAAAATCCGCTTTGGCAATACCATGCTCAAAGTTATCCATACCCCCGGACACACGCCCGGCTGTGTATGTTACTACGATGCAGAAAACGGCGTTTTATTTTCCGGCGACACGCTGTTCAAGGAAACCATTGGACGGACTGACTTCCCGACCGGCAGTCATGACCAACTCATTCAAAGCCTAAAGGAAAAACTGCTAATCTTGCCCGATGAAACACAAGTGTATCCAGGGCATGGGGGCAGTACGGCGATAGGGCATGAGAAGAAGTACAATCCCTTTGCCGGTGGGGTTTCATGACCATTTATCCAAACCCCAATTGCAGAAAAGTCCGTGGAAGCCATGTCTTGGCCGTTAGCTGCGCCCATTGTAAAACTTTCATCGCCAACTACCAAAAGGTTGGCGAGAGTAATTTTGTTAAGATGTATAACGACCGCATTATTGATGGTGTGCTTGATTTCTCACAACACCACGGTGCGATATTCTGCCCAAAGTGCAACGAACGCATCGCTACACGCTACATGACGAAGATGGACAAGAAGGAGGCATATCGCTTCGTGCCGTCTGCATTTCATAAAAAGAAAGTTTAAGAGAAAGGAAGAAATCTATGAATACGTTAATCGCAGTAAACATCGCCCCCTTTGGCGTTGGGGATGAATTATCACAATATATCGCCGAGGTGGTCAGAGTCATCGAAGCCTCCGGGCTTCCCAGCCGCACCACTTCCATGTTTACGGAACTGGAAGGCCCGTGGGATGAAGTAATGAAGGTCGTGAAAGATGCTACATTTGTACTTGCCGAGAAAGGCATCCGCACCAGCGTTACACTGAAGGCCGACATACGCCCCGGCTACACCAACAGGATGAAGGGCAAGATCGAAAAGCTGAACAGCATATTGGGCGGGGAGCGGGGATGATGCATTATGGGTCAACCCATGCAAATAATTAACAAACTGGAAATCACAACAAGGCAGGAACTCCGCGCTTGGTTACTCGACAACCACGACAAAGCCGCACAAGCATGGATTCCTGTGTTATCGAAAGACCCTGACGAATTATCCTACCTTGCCGTTGTTGAAGAATCAATCTGCTTCGGCTGGATAGACTCGACCAAGAAACGATTAGGCGATGTGATGTACCAGCGGATATCGCTGCGGCGAAAATCCGGCAATTGGACGGAGCTTAACAAAGAGCGGGCTCGGCGTTTAATCCGAATGGGTCTAATGCACCCGCAGGGCGAGAAAACCCTGCCCAATATGGACGAGCGCATCTTCGCCATACGGCAAGATGTGCTGGATGCCATAAAAGCAGACCCAGCAACATACGAGAATTTCTCGAAGCTCCCACCATTGTACATCCGAGTCCGAATCGACAACATCCAAGGCTACCCACAAGGGGATGACACATACAACCGCAGGCTGGAAAAGTTTTTATTGAACACTAAGGAAAACAAGCTATACGGTGAGTGGAATGACAATGAACGGTTGAAATAAGGGTGTGGTTGGTATACCATCAAAATTTTACCGATGAGCTAACATAGGGCGGTTTATCCCTATTATTACATTAACTTACCAATGCACCCTACGCCATGTTTATCCTTATTATTACATCAATGCTCTCATATCGAGCGTTTATCCCTATTATTACATTCAATGCGGCGATATTTAGAGCATTTGCATGGACTGAACACTAAAAGAGAGCAGCCGACAGGAAAATCATGTTCAGCTACTCTCTTTTAGTGTTCAATGAAGCATTTGGAATGGGATTGGATAGGCAAAACCCTTGTATTTACTGGCTTTGCAGGTGTTATCCCTATTATAACGCCCGCAGTGCCGCTCTTAACCCAAGCGTAAATGCTATCATAAACACAAGCACTGTAACCCCGGATGTCGGGCGTGTAGTTGGCAGCATGGGAACAGGAACCATCACAAACAACATCGCATTTTCGGG
>Ga0131853_10002914_pt1 | contig 30685 bp, 11 predicted proteins | sample TergutLab28metaG_FD_92764 | JGI IMG/M metagenome (GOLD analysis project Ga0131853, IMG submission 92764) | Labiotermes labralis P1 segment gut microbial communities from Petit-Saut dam, French Guiana - Lab288 P1 (version 2) (version 2) | ecosystem: Host-associated > Arthropoda: Insects >... | reverse complement strand
GGTCATAATTCCGTAACCGTCCAAAATCGGACACATGTTTATATGAACTTTTTTGATCACAAAGGCCTAGGAAATCACCTCCTGCAGTTATGCCCTAAAGTCGTGAAACACCCTGTATATATATACAGTGCATATAAATAATGTAATATAAATAAATTAAAGGAGTGACTTAATTTAAGACACAAGCTAATTAAATGAGTGGCTAAATTATTGATTTATGTAATAAACTGGAAAATGAGTATGCAGCTCAATCAATCATAGATCCTAATTAATTTACTTCATTAACTGAAATAAAGAATTAAATTCAATAAATAATGAATTTAATCAATTAGTTGCTTATTAAGTAATGAATTAAATAATTCACTCTAATAAGTAATTTAAATTAATAGATTTAAAAATTTATTCAATAAACAAATTAATTAATTAGCCAGTTTAACTGATTCAGTAAATTGGTAATTTAAATAATGTATTGAATAATTAAATTTATGAAACAATGAAGCAAATAAAAAATAAAATATTATATTTATGAAAGAAATTAATAAATAATTAATAACTAAATAAATAGATAAATAAACCAAATAAATAAATTTGTAAATTGAATAAGTAAATTAAACGTGTAAAGTAATGAAATAAATAAATTTACCATTTAAATTAAATGATTTGATTAAATTAATTAAGTATATTAATGATGAAACTGAATTAATTATATACGCAAATAAATAATTTAATTTAAAATATTAATTAAAGAAATAAATTAAATTACAAACAAATAAGTTAAATACTTAACAAATAAATTTCTAAACTGAATAAATAATTTGAATAAATAAATAAATTGAATGAATAAATAAATTTAATGCAAAATAAATATAAATCGACTAATGACATAAATTAATTGAAAAATAATATATCATTACATACACACAAATTACTTAAATACGCAAATGTAATAAATAGAACGTACATATATAAATTGCTAACCGAAGCGATCTAACGTAACGTAGCGTAAGGTGACCTTACCTATTCTTACCTAAGAAAACGTAACTTAACCTGACCTAACATAACTTGACGTGACGTAAAATAATCTAAACCAAGCTAATCGAACGTAACATAACCTGTAGAGCGATAATGTGAATTCACTGCGGTGGTATTGCTGAGATGCTTCAGGTGTGGTGTGTCATGAGATTAATTGATTAATTAATTAAATTAATTAAACAGACAATTTAAATTTAGATCATAGTTAATTAAATAAACTGAGTGTATTGAGTGAATTAAATAAACAATTAATAATTTAAGTATACAAATATACTTAATTAAATCAATTAATAATTTTATTTAATAAGTAAATAAAATAAGTGAATGAAATAAGTAAATTGAAAAATTATATTCATTTCTATAATAGGTTTATTCAAGTCCTTAATCATTTCACGTGAGAAGTTATGGACATGGCGACACCATATGGACTCTGACCGTCAGACCATGAACATGTCACGATGGACTGTGCTCCCTGGGTGTAGGGTGTGGTCTAGAAGCGTTAGTTCGCGCAGGTTTGTTACTCCTAAATCTACACTGGCTTTTAACAGAAACAATGAAATCATCTCGTGTTTGTTACGTGACCTACATTCATAACATTCATTATTCTGCCTCAACTTAGGGCCAGGTTGTGTCCATATATGGAAATCTTTGTTTCCTCTACGCTTAACCGACCGTGCAATGTCAGCGTGAGACCAGAAAGGCGATATTGCGTCTGGAATGACTCATGACATTGTTGTAATGTTTCCGTGCCGATAAATGGACGGACTGACTGACACGGCCAGGCTAGTAGCTGCTATTCGCTTTGCTTAGGCTCCTAAAATGAGCAATGACAGCATACATTTTAGGTGGTCGACGATGAGGTTTGTAGAAGTTCCGGCTGTACAACTACAGGTGAAATATCGGAGTGACCCGGGATATTTCGGTTAGTATAGTGACAACGCTACGGGTTAGATGGCCGGGGGACTGGTAATCACTTTCCGTCAGTGGCAGATAATTTTCTAGAATACGGTATACTAGGCTGTGGCGACGTTCAGTTTGGTAGACGGATTCCAGCGTTTCGGAGGATCCTACTGGCTCCTTCTTCAGGTCGGCCCTGTTCAATGGGTACCGGTGGCTCTCATGCGGCGGGGATGTGACGTAACCACTCACCGTCATCTTAGAGACGAGGTTAAGAATACGTGGAGCTATGTCACCACTCATCCATATGTCTTCTTTGCGTGGTGCCTAACGAGGTCGGAGGGCAGTTTATGATACTTTTTTTAATATGGCATAACAGCCCTAGTGGGCCAAGGCCTCCTCATTGTCGTGCATTCATGTTCACACTTAAACACACCACACTCGGTAGGGCTCCTCTGGATGAGTGATCAGTGCGGCGCAGAAACCTGTACCTGACAACACACAACACTGAAAACTGACAGACATCCATGACCCCGGCTGGATTCGAACCCACAATCCCAGCAAGCGAGCGGCCGCAGACCTACGCCTTAGACCGCGCGGCCACTGGGATCGGCTGTGATGCATCTGAGTGCGGTGTGTTTAATTTTTAGGCCTCAATCTGTTGTGGTGACAGGTATCATCTTTATCATCGTCATTGTCATCATCACCACACCCACCACTGAGGTTTGTTACGATGCAGGTAATAAGCCGTCATTTTTTATTTTGGTGAAATACCCCACTCATAATTTGGGGTAGAAGTCGGAAATTATTTTTAATTTCCGGGACGAATGGGGCTGTGACGAGGACTTCTTCTGAATGAGTAGTTTCATTATTGAGGTGCTTTATTGTAAACGAGACAATGAGGCGCGTTCTCCTAACCGCTCTTGTCGTGGAAAAGCAATAAGTATTACATATTCTGAGTATGTGTTTGTAGCCTTAGTTATCTACTATGCGAAACGCATGCTCCGTATCGCCATCTGTGGCCTATCTGGCTCTACAATATTTTCCACATTATCTCATCTACGTCACAATTTTTGGAAAAAATAAGTTATTGAACATAAAATGCGTGTTTTAATTTTCTCTACAACTTTTTTTTTTCTGAAACATTTCTCATTTTAAGAAGAATTGAGCGAGATATTATCATAAATGTACATAGGTCTTCATGTAAAGTGCCCGTTATTCGTGTCAGATTTTAATGAAAATTGAATTCTATGGACAGATTTGCGAGAAACATTCAAATACCAAATTTAAGAAAATCCGTCCAGTGGAAGCCGAGTTGTTCCGTGCGACCGGAAAGACATGACGAAGCTAAGAGTTGCTTTTCGCAATTCTGCGACCGCGCATAATAAAATGAGTATTTTTATTGCCGCCGTACTTATTTTAACAAATTCGAGCTACTGACGATGCAGTCATATGTCTGCAACGACGTTACAAGAAGCGCCATGGTGGTATCAAGATTAGGTCCACTGTTTGCTGGGATGTGACGCCGTATGGTTAATTGTGTCAGACTTTCGGAGGAACATCTTGCCTCCATTTTCAACCTACTGCGAAAATAGAGGTTCGTCATAAGTATTGTTACGCATCTACCAATATTCGCGGAGTAATATCCCAGAAAATAATGGCCCTAAAGAAGAGTCGGTGTCTCTCTCTGTGTTTAGAACCTATGGTTCCTAATGCTGGCATATCCGCCAGACTCCGGTTGGCGTTCAGTGAGTGATCTTTGTTCTTTCGCATTGGCTGATGACATCAGTATCCAAATATTAAACTTGGACAAGTCAGTTCACCATCTTATTTATAACTGGCGTGCTTTCCTGCCCAGTACTAAACACATGGCTACTATAAAGATCTGTTCCGGCTGATGATACTGAACTTATTTTCCCCGAGCTTAATATTTGGATTCTGATGTCATCTACTACTATACAGGGGCCTTATTTTAACTTACAGCTATCGTTTTTCACTTCCCGCTTCTACTGCGCCGCACTTGTGGCGGTTGGATGGGTGGGCAAAGTTAATAGCATAAACGAGCCGAAAGGAAAAGTTATCAGATAGTTGACAGATAAAATAGTGAGTGTGTAGCATAAGGGTTATGTCTTTGAGACAGGAAAGGACATATGCTAGAAGAGGCCTAAAAACTCATACAGTAGCTATCTGTGTGAACTTGTGATCATCTCCATGGAGAAGCTAGCATTTCCTCAGCTAGTCAAGAAATTCTGTGCATTTTGTGGAGCCCGACGGTTCATTACCGTGCTCACAAGAGCCTGCAACTTGTTCAGTCGATACTCTTCCACTCTGTTCCTGGAGATTCAGTTTAATTACTCTCCCATCTGCGCCTAGGTCTTGCAAGTGGTGTTTTGTTTTTCGACGAAAATTTAGTTTGATTTCCTATTCTTCATGAGCCGAGATAGCTCAGTCAGTACAGCGACTAGGCTACGTGCTTGGATTACTCAGGAATCACGCTTCGGTACTTGGCTGGGACAAAGCTCCCTCTGTTCTCCAAAGCGTCCATACTGGTTCTGACCACTCACCTCCATTTAGTGCCCGGGGTTAAGAATGCATTGAGCTGTATCTCAGTTACATTATATGTCTTCATGGTATCGTTCTGAATTAAGCACAGGGACAGCTTTGAAAGTTTTGTTTTAACCATGGGATTTCTAATCCCCGTCTTAAATTTCGTACTGTTGCAGAAAGCATACACGACAGAGGCTGCGCATAATAAACCTCACACTGTGTAAGCCAGCTGGCCTCATTTGGACACCCTTACTCGCATGTAGCACACATTACTTAGTCTAGAAATAGCCTGCGTGATATAAACTGGAAGTTGGCTCTCGACTGCTTTATTTGCTTGTTTTCATGCCATCTTCCAGAATAAAGTCTGATTGTTATCATTTCAGACAGTTCACATCTATTTTATCACATTCCAAAAATGCATTCCTAAGCCCAAAATTGGAAACCCACCCCCTTTGCTAAGGCGTGCAGGAGTCCTTCATTCATTTGGTTTAACGGAGTTCAATAACTCCGTTAATTGCGGAATAAATTTAAGGGTTATAAAACTGTCTGCAGCAATAATATTGGGGAACATTACAGAAAAGATGTGACGCCATGTAATTTGGTAGAGTGACACCAACTTTTTGGAGGAACCTCCAGTTTCCAATTTTTGTTACCTCTTCCACCCTGAATACAGAGACATGTTCTTCCCCAAAGTTGGTAACAATCTGCCGAAACATACGGCATCGTTACCCACACAATTGTCGTCATTCTCTAGGTTATCTTACGATAGGTCCAAAGCCTCTTCCAAAGCGATTTCTCCACCGAGGCCTGTAAAGGGGTTGCTTTAACTTTTTGTTTCAAGGTCATCCAGTAGCTGCCTACGTCTTCTATCTTTCTTTAGATAACGTGTTTTAGAAGGCAGTTCCTTTGTAAGATCCATCAAACTCCTCTTCAAGTAGGTATTATGTTTAATGTTTTGGTAATAAGGGATAAGGGACAAGATGTATAATCCTGTTTCTAACATGAATCTAACCTACAGCCCTTGGAAATAACATCGACACGCCAAGGCTCAAGGTCATTTGCTTATTATGACAAGGCATGACAAATTTTTCTTTGGACTTGGAACCAGAAAATTTTTCGCCATCTGGGGGGTGACTGTTCTGAGTTTATCGGCCTGTGCCTTCTGGGCAGCACACAAGCCAAGCTTAGTGTCCCTGGAAGGCACTACAAATGAAAGTTCCACAACCATTCACTATAATAGATACAATTGCAAATAATGGCTAGACAAAAACTTTTCTTTTTTATATTCATGGGTTTGTTCATCATGAACCAATTTAAAAATTGTTGTGTTTAGACCATTCGATACCATTATGTCACACAACCACAAGAGCTGGAATTTTCAGGAAAGCAAAACCAGGCACAAAGCAAAATAATTATGCTAGAAGATACCAGATGCTAATATATATCTTAATACTGTGAAGACGTGGCACCTGGGATTTGTTGCTGTTAGGAGATGTGTTCATCATAGCAGATGTTCGTTTAGCAAGTGGTCATTACACCTGAGCAGACATGGTATGCCACCCAGCATACAAGGAAGTTTTAAAAAATAAAGTTAACGATCACTGCGTTGTTGAGAAATTTATTCTGACTTCAATGTATGCATGGCACATGCGTAGCAGATGGTACACATGAGATTTCCCCATCGCTTTTCTCACCTTATTTTTTGAAACTCCTTAGTACTTTATTGCTGGAAACTTTACAACAAAGGTACTTGAACTGTGTAAGTAATACTGTCATACATTAAAGTGCATCACTTCCTAAGGAGCCCTACCAGTTCGGGGTTTTTATGTTAGCCTTTATGTTGAGAACTGTGCTCTTCTGGACCTTGAATTTGGGAACAATAGATTGTCTAGACACCTCGGTAAGAAATTACTGATACTTGGTGGAAAATAACCCAGAACAGCACAGTTCTTGTCTACTTCACAGAGGAAGCCTGAAATCATGCAAACTTTATGTTGTGTAACTTGTCCAGTACAACTAAAGTATGTTTACCAGATGCACATCTTTTGACTACTCATCCATCCTCAGGGGCGTCATAGCTCAAATCCAACACCTGGTTTTACACTGCACGATCTATTCTCAATATTGTGCCAGCTATGCTCAACATGCATGTAGTCTATTTAACCTAATGTTATGGTTGTCCTGACAAATTTTTCTAAACTGCACCAGGGTCAAACTTTGGAAAAATCTGTTTAATGCCCAAGAGTCTCAGTAGAGAGACATGTATGGTGAAGCCAATAGACATAATATTGTGATGTAAATGCACGACAGAGAAATGATTATGTAAAGTCCCAAAGAAATTATTATGTAAAGAATAAGGTTCTCACATAGCACAAATGGAGCATATGAAATTGTAGCCAATAAACTTGAAGATAAAGTACAATTCTGGAGACCTTAATGTACATGGTAGTGTATTGAAATAAATGTTCAAGCAATAGGATGTGACGATGTGGACTAAGTGAAACTGGTTTGGAATATGGCCTAGCAGGAGGCTTCTGTAAAAATGGTAATGAACCTTTCAGTTCCATAAAAGGGTCAGAATATGTTGACCTCTTTGTGTGAATACAAGCTGCCCAAGAGAAATAATGCTCCATAGAGTTTATTAACATGTTTAAGCAAAACTGTTTACCTGTATATGTAACTTTGCCCCACACTTAAATGTTGATACTGCACAGTCTTAAGATTATGTCAGTGGGTTACACACAGAGCCAGAATATCACAATTCAGATCTCCGAGACTTGGTTTGGTATCTGGTGTGTCTACAGTATTGTTTGTGGTACATTTAGGCTCCTTCTGAAAATGTTGTTCATGAGGACTGTAATATACCTGATCCATCTCAACAATTCTCATTGAAAGCAAACAATTAAAAACGATTACACCTGTCTGTTGAGCGTTTAATTTTCTGTACTGCATGTTGTCTTCATTCATGTCTGTATGAAGAACCTAAAAGAGTGACAGAAATATGAACTTGGACACTTGCTTGATTAAGACTGCCATTTTGCGGGGAAGAGATTTTTTCTCTTCTATAAAAACACTGGGACTGGTTCTCGAATCCACTCAACTCCACCATACAGTGAGCATCAGGGGTATAATGTGGTCAGTGTGTGATTTTGAAAACTCATCTCCCTCTACTGCAAAGTCACTCTCCCCATTTATGGTCTCATGGTGCGCACAGGGGCAATTCTACCTTGTACATGAATCTTATTAAATATATGCCAAACTGAAAAATATTTTACTCATAAGTTTCAGATTGTTTCCATTTGCTTGTTCATCAAATTTGTTAGTGTTTCCCGTGACAACCAAAGCAATAACACAGGCCAGATGTAGATACTTTCCAAAATGTGTTCTGTTCTGAATATCTGACAGTGTAAAAACCTAGTAAAGGCAATTACATAAATTCCTTTACTCATTTCATGTGAAGTTTTCCATTTGCCACAACCTAACTTCAGACAATTGAAAAAAACATATTCCCCGTTTCTTTACAAAAGTGTTATTTCATAGCTTGATTATATGAATTAACAGAAATGTCACGGGTGTGACGTGTCTTTGCGAGATAGCTGATTACAGGTGCACAGATACTGAAATGATGTGTAAAAATTGAGATAGAAACAACTAAAAAATAAAGAGCAACATATTTCTTTCTCACATATGCATTTTGTGTACAACAGCCAATCTGAGAAACTTGAGAGCCACAGAGCACCAAGCAAATTGGCTCACGTCATAGTGCTTCTGCCTTACTACGATCTGGCTATGATATGCTGCTGGTGGCCACTTAGCAGACTGCATGGCGTCACAAACAAGAATCCTATGACAGGTATACTTATGGATATCAGGAAAGGAAGGGAGAACAATTATAAAAGAATTCACTAGTTATTATTCATTTCACTCGATGAACAGCTGCAGCATAGACTGTAAAATGTTACCCCTGTATTAAATGTGACCACAGGCTCTCGTGATGACCAGCTACATTCATATGAAGCATTTTCTGCTGTATAATATCAGAATAACCAGTTTCACCCTCCAGTGAGACAGCCTTCAAACAGTGTTGGAAATGTCCAGCAGTTCTTTGTCACATTCTTGTTGTAATGCTTATCATCACTGAAGTCTGTGACAAGCCACTGTTCTAGCGCTAACATCATACAACTGCATTTTAGTTCAACAAAACCTCTTGCAATGTAGAGTAAATTTTTAAAGCGAGTTTGGTATCTTCCGTTTCCTCATCTGTTGCAGCCATTTGTCCAATAATTCTGGTCCTGTAAGCTGTCGCTTGAAAGGGTAGTAGTCCTTTGGGGGTGTTCCTTCTTCAAGACGTACAAAGTAATTACAATGGAAATACTCAACCTTCCCCACTCGACCACGGGCATGCCTTCGCATTCCTTTTATGACCATGCCTTTCCCAACAAAGGACTCAGCTACATGTTCATGGAAAGAGAACAGAACAACAGTAATAAATATACCTTGATGTTCTAACTGGCTGATAGCAAAATATACACTTAAATGCTTCTTAACTTAGAAATTTTACTGCGGATCAGAATATTAGGCTGTGTAGTGGTGCAGACAAATACCAGTGTTTGGGACAAAGTTTCTGCCTTCATATTTAGAGTAGATGAAAACCAAGCAGGGAAAAAATGGTACATTACGTATGGCAATGGGGACTGAGACTGCAGCTGTAAATGAACCAGTGGGAATTACTGGCTCCAAAACAAATAATTTTGTCTGAAGGAATGGTAAACAATGGCCCCCATAAGGGTTATGTGCATGGCACAGGAGGGAAAGAAATATAAGTAAAAGAGGATGGAAAGGGCGAAAAATAGAGTAGGGGGAAGGGAAGGGGAATGAAATGTGAAAGGAAAAAGGCAACTGGTGCCATCATATCGAGCTACTGTGTCATATCCCACAACACTGCAATCTTACTTAAAATAAACGAATGAATGCCTGGTTGTTTATAAAGTATGTACCACGTAGGGTGCAGAGAAGTACAATAATAATTTCAAAAGTTTCGAATCTACCTGCAAGGGTACAAGAAAGTTATGAGAAACTTGACTAACAGCCTGATTCCATAACTTCATGATGATATTGTAAAGTGTGCTCAGCTGGTAACCACACTTCATGGTATGGCAATAGATGTCTGAATAACATGCAGCTTCTGCTGGATGTAAAATATCAAGAAGGGCACCTTTAACTTTCCGTTTGGTGGTCATAACTAACGAGGCATGTTGGCATATCAAATTTGGTACACAGACACATTTTCTTGGGACATGGCACAAACTAAATGGGTGGCAGGAATATACATCAGAAAAAACTCTAACTGTAACTTACACAGACCTTGTTATTTAATACTTACCAACCCACAAATTACTTTTAAATTCAACATTATGCTTTTCCACAGCCATCTGCTGAGCTTCCAGTATTGTTTCCTTGACAGCAACGGCACCTTTCTTTAAGACAAAGCTAAGCTGCTTTACTGCTTCATCAACTGTCATTCCTCGCACCATGCATGCTATGTACCACATCTTCCAAGGACTATATTTAATGTTGGTTCTCATGTGACACACAAACTAAAGACAAGCAAACAGAAACATTATGAATTCAAGCTGTGCATGTGACAGTCAGTAAATAATATTGCAAAATTATGTTCCTGTTCTCACAGAGACATTGCTGAAAATTCAAGTCTTCTGAGATGTTACACTGTGTCAGTGGGTGAACAGTTCCTCACAGTTGGAAGGAAAAGTGCTCTCAACCTCACTGTCAAGCAGTCCAAGAAAAGCCCATCTTCTTGGACTAAGATTGTTTGAAACATCATGAATAATTTACCCAACTCTGGGTTTCATTAAATGCGAACTATTTGACTAGCTGGGTGACTGGTAGCTTCCCAGAAAGGACTCTGCTACATGGAATTAGCTTCAATGAAGCATGATACCGATCAAGGAACAATTTACAATAGCTACATTCATTAACAACGGAATATGCTGCCAGAATTTCAAAAGTCAGAAAACATTCTGATGTGCATGATTTAAAAGATATGGTATATGACGAAATTTAAATCACTGAACATGTACAAATGTGTTTAATTTATACAGAGTATTAATTACAAAGAAAGCTCTGAACAAAGTTAGGTAATGCCTTGAATCTGTCAATTTGAGGTTCTCACAGCAGTGGCTGGAAATTACCATTGACTGTGATGTCAACCTGTGAGGTCTGGTATAAATGTACTTCCACCTGCTTCCAACATAATCTATGCTGATTGTGGAGGCAACAAGTCCTTCTGAAACACCACTACATTTCTACCAGACTTTGGGGCATCACATCCTACAACATGGTTTTATTTTTGCCTTAAACCTTATTATCTCAGTATAGTGATTAGACTGTGGGCAGCATGACAGGATCAGGATTTAATCCTAGCAGGGGCAAAGATTTTTCTATTCTTTACAGCATCCAGGCTGGCTCTGAGATCCACCCAGCCTTCTATCCAATGAGTATCAAAGTCTTTTCCCTGGGATGTACATCTACCAGGCTGCGAAGCACGCCACTTACCTCTATTCAGTACCTGGTTATGAATCCAAAGGAGAGATGGAGATAAAGGTATGATAGTTTATATAACAAATGAAGACAATAAACTAGTTAAAAAGATAACAATATGCCATGACAAGGAAATGGAATATAAGTGGGGAAGTTCCTCTTTATGTAAGTGCATTACTCACAGCTGGTCTTCTTTCCTCATCAGGGGCCTGTGGTGGGAAAATTTTCTTGTTATACGCAGGCCATCTCTTTGGTCGTGAACCAGGGGGCATAAATGCATTCAGATTTGAACTGGTGTGTATGCACAATACTGAAGGTGGCAAACATGCCTGGAGATTACTTGATTTCTGTAGATCGGTTAATACAATTCTTGACTTTGGCAAAAGCCTCATCCACGCTGTTAGGTTACACATAACTGCAACAGTATTTACATATTAGTACGTTAATAGATTCGTACATTAACGCTAAACATATACCGAGTTCACATAAATGGGGTTGTGTTTACTTAACAACATTTAAAAACTACTGTTATTTTGCTGTGAGAATTACCAAACTGCCTGGGGAAAAACTAAATCGGGTTCAGGTCACCTGTATAAGAAGGGTTTTTCTTCACAACTACACGGCGAGAACTGAGGCACCATACAGTACAAGAAAACTGCGACACTTTTTGCCCAATTTAACATTAACGATATAACCAAACCCAAAGCCGCAGTTGCAAGTAAAGCGTGACTGTAGTTCATAAATCCTTCACAAAAAAAGAAATTTAGGTTACGTTTATCTCAGTGTCATGAACGTTGATGTTTATTTACATGTTTTGATGAAATGCTGTATGACAGCCATTAAGTAAAACAGAAACTCTTTACGACCTTTTATTACACTGAACACACCTGATTACCATGCGTTAGTCTTAAACGAAAACGAGGTTAACCCTAACATCGAACTAACATTGTTATCTGTGATTATAGGTACACAGAGACACAGCCATATGTGCGCACCAAATGGGTTAGAAGCACGGATGAGAGTGCGGTTTTTTTCCGTGGGTAGACCAACCCAACGTGCCATCTATCCATCCAACAGCGGTTGTTTGAACCGGGATAGTACAGTCGATATAGTGACTAGACTACAGGCAGCACAGATCATCTAGTGACAGGCAGTGTGACCGGAAGGGATAGAGAGGGAAGCGTTTTGGTGCACGACAGTCATTTGCTACGATTATGTAGCGTCTGAGGCAAATGAATGAAATGTCGGTGTATAGAGTAGGTGTAATGAAACTGAGAGGAGAAAGCAGAAATAAATTCTTTGCTCTACCTTTTTTGACCACAAATCCCACATAACTCACCTGGAATCGAACCTGGCTGGTAGAAGAAAAATCCTCCCATTTCCTTCCCTTTATATCTTCGTTCTTCTTCAGTTTGTTACAAAAAACAGGGAATTGTTTACAACAAATAGTGAGATTCATAAGTTTGGTACTCAACAACATCATAACTTTCACTATCCTTCTGCTACATTAACTAAGTATCAAGAAGGAGTGCTATATATGGGAATAAACATTTATAATAGTCTACCTACATATATAAAAAAAGAGTTAACTGATACGAAAAAATTTGTATCTCTCACAAGAAATTTTCTATGTGAGAATGCATTTTATTCACTGGAAGAATTTTAAAATTTTTGTAAGTTGAAGTAATTGTAAAGGAAGCATGAACACTAAGCAGAATGGAGGCATATTACTCCTCTAATATAGGGTTACTGTCCTTGATTATTATTGAAGTTCTACAATGCATTAAAAATTGCAGATTTAACTGTACACATTCTGAAATTTTAAATACTTTTAAAGGTACATATATTATAATGTATCATTTTTATTAACACTCACATTGTATACTTGTATTAAAAAATATTGTAATCCTAACAGTTTGTAATGTTAACAACGATATGATTTAATAGTTATATTAATCATTGATAATTATAATAATTTTTTATATATAAGTGCTTTTCTGATTATTTCTATATCCATATTGGTTTATACCCATGTAACGGATTTCTGGAAAGTGAAATAAATTGAATTGAATTGAAGATGGCGGACCGAAGAATTGGGTTCCATTTCTGAAAGACCACAAGATAATTTTTCGTTCTCCATAGCATTCAGGCTGTTTCTCTGGACCACCAACCCACCCACCTGTGTGGTTTGTACTGACAGCTATTTGAGGATAAAGCTGGCCGAGGTATGAATTTGGCCACTCACCTCCATCTAGTGCCGAGGTTAAGCATGAGTAGAACTGCTCCTTTACTCTCCCAGTATGCCTTCATGGCATGCACAGGGACATCTTTGCCATTACCTTTGTATTTACTTACAACTTTTCTTATTCCATAAAGGCTTATCATGAAGAGAGGAATATGATTGTCATTAGGGCTTCCTGAAAATCGTTGAGCAACAGTTCATTGGAACTCGGAATTTTAGTGATGACTGTATATACCATGTGTTTTAAATTTAAAGAAATGCTGTGTGTTGCACACACATCATTTATACTTTAATGTTTTTTTATTGCAACCAACTAATGCACAAATATATATCACAACATTTTTTCTTTATATAATGTTCACTCCCACATGTTTCAACACCTCTGTGTCATCCTCAGGGAGTTATGAAACTTGTACTTTGCTAAGTTATGTAAGTGTTTAGATTTAAAACTTTTAAAATTGCAATTCCATAAAATTATTAGATTAAAATATTATTTGGTCATTGCTGAGTGATACAGTATAGTCTGTGTGACATTTCAGTATCTTGCAAAAGCAGTGTGTTTATGTGGCTGCATATACAATTGCTTGTTACTGTGGCTTGAGTGTTGGTCTGACATGTATAGGTTTTGTATGACTCCCACAGCAAATTGTGATGGTTTCCCTAAACACAAGTAACTGACTCGTTTTATGAAGCCAATGGGTTGTGTTTGCTATGAGGTTGAAAAGGAAATTTAGTATACTACTTAGACAATTTTATGCCTCTAAGGAAACTTAAATCCAGATGCATCTTGTTGAATATTGTCAATGTCTACATTCTTTCATATCAGACAATAAAATATCAAGTTCAGACATTATCCAATTTTCAGGCAAGTAAGCAGGCAGAGTAATTCATGTTATTGTAATCATATAACTTACAGTTGTGATCATGCAGTCAGTAAAAACCCTTAAAGGCCTGCCACATATTTGTAAACTAAATGATCTTTTGGTGTTTCTGAGTGTTTTGTTAACATTCATGACCAGTTTTTTGATGAAGATCCATGGAAACATACATATTTTGTTTGTTTGTTTGTTTCTTTCTTTTCCTGTCTTTCTTTTTCTTTCTTTAATGGACATGTATGTGGTGATTTTAACTGCAATTTGAAGGGTCAGGTGTTCTGGTCCATGACACTTTGTGGATTAGTTTCCCCCATTTCGGACAAGGTTTGAATGTACATCAGCACTGTCAACACTGCTGTGAGAACCTTAAATCTCACATGACTTTTAATGTATTTGTTGTTTTATGAACAGTGTTGACAGGATGTCTGACTATAAGGCCCTGTGTGGTAGAATGGTGTTTAATGAAATGGAGTTGAAAGGAAGCAAGTGTATTACCATTATACATGTACTTTTATTTTTTACATATATTAGTTTAATCAAAAATACAGACAACCAGGACCACTATCAACGTTCAGCAGTGCTCAGCAAATACATAATAGGTGTCATAACCATCACCCCTTGCCATGCTTTATTTACACGTATTATTTTTATTACAATAACACTACAATCTCTTTCTCTACTTCTAGTGCTATTTTTATACTTTGGTTCTTCAACTTATTTCTTATATTATATAAACAGTTTCCTAGTTTTGTCCAGTTCTGTAACCTTAACATACTTCACAGATTTTTTATATGCTCCCTGCTCATTAATAATTAACTACTTCTTCTTCAGAAACTCTGATCTCTGTCTCTGTGTTTCCATACATTTTGGAAGTATGCAAATGGTAGCATCATCCCTGCACAGAGACATTGTTACCTACCACGACCCTCCTCGACCCCCTCGATTTTCAAATCCATGTTCTAAACCAGGCTACCCATTTTTCTCTTTTCTGGTACAGTAGGATGAATATTCCTGTTTCTCCCATGCAGGCTGATTGGATATAATATCTTATTACTTGTCTGGAGGAGGACTGAGTAAAAACTGCTCAGGATAACTGGTTTCCAGGCCAAGATCTGAAGTGGAAGCCTTCTGAGTACAGGTCACCTACTGCTTGAGTATGTGACCACAATGATTTCAAATTTATTTGAGACAGTGTGCTAGTGACAAGTGCATTGTTTTTGTCAACAGTTGCAGCAGTTGGGAGAATGCAGCAGTATTCTTCTGAGCTGGGATTTCAAGGCTGGCCCAAGTGGAAATGAGCAATGCCCAAACGGTAACATTGAAAATAAACATTATACCATATATTCTTGAATCTAATCCGCACTAGTTTTTGCCAATTTCTTAAACGAAAAAAGTTAGTTCGCGGTTCTAATCCACACCCTTTCTTCAACCGCCCCTTGCCTACAAGGCAGACTGATTGAATAATATTGGATGTTACCAATGCTTTAACTGTTATCCGACTAACATACCATGTGTGAAGTGGCCATTTAACTGCCAGCGGTACAAACGCACCACAGCTGATCCGAAGATGACATTCTATAGGAGGAGGATGGTGAAGATAAAGATGATAGTGACTGGGTGATGGATAACGATTCAGTTATGAGTGATTGCGGCGAGTCTGATGAATAATAAATTATAAATATTATATATTATAGTATATAATATTATAAATAATAAATTATTGTATTGTATTCTTCTTATGGCACGCACAGTGGTTCTATCATTTTTCCAAAATCCAGCTCATGACGGCGAATCTAATCCGCACACGATTCTAATCTGCATCTGATTTTTTAGCCCCCTGAAACTGTAAAAAGGGTGTGGATTAGATTCGAGAAGTTAAACTTTTAGCAGCTGAGGAGGATGGGCCGGGCACTTGCAACACATTAGGTCTGCCATGACATTGACACAGTCTTATCATGTCAGTCTGTTCCCATGCTGCTTGCTATGGTAAAAACATAGCACCATGCCAGGCAATCCGTATTTGATATGGTAGCTGTTGTGATTCAGGGCTTAAATTAGGGTAAGGTTGTTAAACCTGTGCATTCGATTTTTTTTATTTAACACCTGAGTTTGTAAGTTTACATGTCCTTCACCATCCTCTTTAGGTGCCCAAGATATAATTTCTGATTAGGTGGCAAGAATTTAACTTTGTTGTCCAATTGTAGCCCTTGATGCCAGGAAATGAAAAGAGTCCTGTGCAAATTAAGATGTCATATATTGAATGAGGAAATTGACAGATCTATCACCAGCCATAAGGCTCTTAGAATTAGAGTTATTAAAGGGATGATGAACTACTTTTTAATTTTCATTTATTGATGTTGTCTAAATGCTTGAGTATTCTTCTGACTGTCCATTCAACATTTTGGTGAATATCCCTACAACATCACATTTCATGCTTGGAGGAAATTCGTTTTTGAAATGACGGCAATTTAAGTACTATGCAGAATTTTTTATGTTATATTCTGGCATAGGCATGAAAGTAGAAGGGACACTTTTAGGGCATCGCACAAATTGCTGAAGCTTACACATTTGGTTCGTTCCTCTAGTCCATGGCAAGTAAGAGGGATGTAGTTGGCTGATCTTATTTGAGTTTAATATCCATAATTTGAAGGCATAAGTTTATGTTGTGCTCTCAACCCAGGAAGACATTTTTGAATAACCAAAACTGGATACTGAAATTACAATTTTGCCGTCTGTTTTCGTATTCAACAGTTGATAGCTTACTTTTTATGTCGATTTACTTTCCGTTATATTTTCTTAAAATGATCATAACTGTGGTGCAGTGATTGAATGAACCAATATAAATGCATCAGCTTTACAGGAACAAAAATATGACAGCAAGTAGTGCAGTGAGACAAGAAATCAACATTTAAATGCAGTTGTTTATAAGAAGAAAAATCATCACGAAGTGCAAGACTACAAACAACACAAGTAAGTTTGCAGTAATCAAAATGTTATTTGCTCTGACATGTTGTCTATTCCTGTTGGTATCAATTATTTTCTTCTGTGTTATACCTTTTCAGGTATGTGCCTCAAGCAGGTGAAACAAAGAAGGATGCAGATCCAAATATTGTCACTGCTGTTTCTGGTATGTTATGTAGTCTGCTAAATGTTGAATTGTTGGTGATGTGATCAGAAGTAATTCTTTTTTTGTACAACCTGACCAATGAAATTAATATAACTATTCAGATTTACTGATGCATAGTGTTATTTTGCCACTTGCCCACATTTATTAATTGCCTTGTGCTTAATTCAGCACAGAGACAACCTCAGCTTTCCTGTACAATTTATCGTAAATAGTTGAATACCCTAATGTTGTAAATTACTTTATTTGATGAATGAGTGTTTAATTAGATAGAGAGAGAGCTCAGACAGCTCACTTGATATGAAGACTAAACTATGGAGTGGATGACCAAGGATATTACTTTCTTTCCAAAGCAACCAGGCCAGCTACAGAGCTCAACTAACTTCCTATTCAATAGGTAATGTGAACTATATCCCCAGAATTAAGGCAGCCAATGTGTGAAGCTGGCTTCTGTCCTCCATCTAGCTGTGAGGTTAAAAATTTGTGCATTTTTTCCTCCACTCTCTGGCATGCCTTTGTAGTATGGTGCTTCATTAAGAATGTTTAATGAGATGACAGTTCTTCCTCAAAGAACTAATTTTTTGTATTATCAAATAATCTTGGTCATTTAAAAATCTTCCTCAGTTGTATTGTTTATCATTAAAAATACAGCATAGGTATTCTGTTGCAATTAATTTTCTGTGTGTGAAACTAAGATATGGTCATCAACAAATTGAAGCAATGCTAATTGTCCATGTCTCTAATGAAATATGATGATACAGAATAGTGGAAATACACTGCAGCAGAGTCACAATCTTAAAGCATTTAAAATCAAAAAAGCTGGAATAATAAATGTGATGAATTAAATTAACGTCTCTAATTTGTGTGAAGAAATAGTGCCTGGTCAGGGCTACTGCACACCACAGTGGGTAGTGGTAAATAATTATAAAGCAACTGTGGAATAATGATTATTGGAAGGAAATCAGATACACATCTGCTTCAGTACCATTTTGTCGACCACAGATCTTTCATAAAGTCATGATGAATTGAACAAGAGATTCCATGGTGACAAGTTAATATTTCGAAAATTTTATTTCAAGTGTCTTACATTTGACGCAGATACAACATGATTAAGTAATGTGTATGATATGACACAATAACCATAATGAATAAGCATTCCTGAAGAATATCTTTTCTTTCATGCAAACCTTGTCTTTAATTTTTAAATGTGTCATTATTGTGGAACCCCCATTTAATGTATAAACCTCTTTTATCATTTACCTTTCATTTTTAGTTGTTCATAATTGGTTGTCAGTGTTGAATTTCCTTCCCCTCAGTTTGGGGCTCCAGTCCACTGCTGCCCAAACATAACTTATATGGGTTTTTTGTTTTACCTTGTAAGGTCATTTTATTTGATTCTGAATAGCAAACAGGAAATGTTGGATGATATTGAATTTTTGCATAAGGTGTTGAGCAGATAACATAATTATTGCAAACTTCTGGGAATATTGCATTACCTTATGACAAAATATTTTCACACAAAAGTGGAGAAGTTTATATTTGTTTAAAACATATAATGAAATTAAAACAGTTTCAACAAAAGAAGCACAACCATTGTTTATTTAAAATTATCTTCAATAAACAATCCAAATATTAAATATGTACACATTACTGAACATTAAATGGACTAGATGTACATGTTACATATTTCAAAAATGTTATAAAAATGTATCTTTGTAAAAATGTATGTTTAATGTGTGAATAAATTAAAAAATTTACAATTGAATGAGGACATTTCTTCAAATTATATGTAGGCTAATATTAAAAAAACACCACCTGCCATTTAGAATGCGAGTTTTTTTGTGTCATAAATAAAACTTGTTCATTCATACAGGCATTATGAAATGTATATTTCATTTAGAATATCCTGGACTAACATTCTCAAGTATTCATTGAGATATTCTTCGGTTTCTCATTATATTATCTTATATAATGGATTACTTACTTCATAATATCAGACATTTTAAAACATTAAACTATTATTGTGCATGCTATTCCAACATTCATTCAAACATCTATAAAAAGTTATATTACAAAAGAGAAAATCAGTTTCTCAGAAATTATGTTTGTTAATTATTTCAAAGCATGATGGGATAAATTAGGCAAAAATTTTATTAAGCATTACATTTTCAAGTAAATAGTGTATTAGGTTTCACATTTTATGAAGGAAAGGATCTTCATGACCCATAGGCTGATAAAACACACTCAGATAACTAATTTCTTACTGATAACACTGGAATACAGTTAGTAGTGAAAGCTTTACACTATCAGCTGATTCATTCTGCAGTATTTCTAACAAATATTATTTTTGTTCTTAGAGTGAACTTTTTTAACATCTCAAGAATTTTAACTATTTTAAAATTCGGTCCTCCAAATTACAAATTAATTGTCATGAAAGATAAAGAGCAGAACATTTGGTATAGAAAATAATAAGCTAAACACCTCAGATAAGACGTTTTTACAAGCAGACCACTGGAAGTTATGTTAAAGAATGCAAAGAAAGAAATTATAACACATGGTTCATGATTATAATGTAACTGAAAATTCATAAATTTTGTGGTATAAAACATATGACAAAGGAGCTGTATGGGAAGAATATGATGTATGAAGTCTCATGACATGACAGGATAAAGACATGCAGTTTCTGCACCACTTATATTCAGTGAATACTGTTGCCATGCAACTTATTAATTTACACACTGTGCTTTAGTGTTTTCAGTGTAATACAAATGTTTAATTCTAATATGATACTCTGAAATTAGCATGGTTAATGTTTCACCTACAGATATAGCTGCCATAAAAATGCACTCCCATTAATACTTTGAAGTTTGGGATTTATCTATATACTCTTCAAAAATTCAGTTTCTCTCTCACTAAAAAATACTGCATCTTCATAATAAAGTCAAATCTATTAAAACTGTTTTAGAGAAATAATCGTTGTTTATTCTGAAAATTGTACAAATGTGTGAATGCCCTCAGTGGGAAAAGCGCACACTTTTAAATGCTGAATATGGCAGCTGGTGTACTTTAAGGAATTATATGTATTGTGCTTTTTGTTTTGCTGTGTTAGTCCACAAATACAGAGTAGTGTTGTTTGTTTATTTAAAAACAGAAAAGTGTTTCAGTGCTTAAGAGAGAAATCTTCTGGGATGTTATGATATGTTGTTGTCTGAGTAGTTCCCGATGATTTGAAGAGGCTGTAGTGCCTTAATTTTCAGAGTCAGGCAGTCAAAGAAGAATTTTTCCTGTACTGCACTGGAAACTTCTTCCCCAACGGCGCAGCATCACATCCCAAAAGACATGCACTCATACATATGCATGCATACTGAGCAATCAATTTGAGAGCTATCTGTTTATCAGACATTCTTGTTAATCACACATACACTGTAGTTTTATATGTTTGTAACATATGCCACATTGATTTAACTGAATTATTTGACTAGCTGTTAGATGAAACCCAAGCAAACCCACATATTAAGCTTATTAACATGTAAATAATTCAAAACAATCTTTGGTTATTGTATTAAATTACTATAAAAATTAACATCCTTTCCAAACTGTGAATATATTTCAGGACAGTTACAGAGCAATTAAATTTTCTTGTAGGCAATAGACATGCATAAATTCAACCACCAAAATAAGGAAACCACACAGTTCTTGAAATAATACTGAAATTTGCAAAAATGGGGAAATCAGATCTCAGATGGTTCATGTGGCAGGACATGACTGGGTGTGAAAAAGCTTTGAAAATGTGGAAAGTGTGAGTTACAATGATTTTAAATTTGTAATTTTTCTCTGAATTCCAGTTGAGTTCACTTGAATGCAGTGCAGTTTATTCTCATGAAACATTAACACTCTTACACACTATTGCATTTTTAGGCATCTTTTACAAAGTTAAAAAAGAATGCCTTAGTTTGAGACCACATTCTTCCACCCCTTCAGTCGGTCACACATGTTACTGTGACTTAGTATCAATTATTAAACCATTTGCCAGATTTTCATTAAAAATGTTAGAAGAGTTATGTAGAGAATTTGTTAAGAAAGCTTCATTTTCATGAAAATCAGCTCAGTGAGAGTTGAACATTACTTAAGGAGTAAATGAATTTATGGCCACAATTTACTCATTTTGTAATTGATATGGATGACATTTAATATGGAAGAACTACATGTGATGCCATTTAGTGGGCTTCAGTTTTGTGAGACTCAGTGGAGTGAGAGACATACTCTAATTCAGGGTATAAATGGAATTTTGTCCATGTTTTCTACGTTTTTTGTCCGACTGGGATATAATTTGGTATAGGGGACATTTGCGGAAAATTACTGAATGATTGTGTTTTGTGAAAATTTGTTAAAAGCTATAATTTATCTATGGGGAATAAATACTTGTGCCTGTAATTTCCACAATTATTTTCTGATATTGGTAAAATTTGGCATAAGAGATCTGAATATAATGCTGTTGAGTACATGAGGGAGTTTCATGAAAAGTGGCACAGGGAAGACCATGCTTTATTTCACAGGCGAGAGTAAAATTACATTTATGCATGTACTGTGATACTATATGATATTCAGGAAGTAAAAAATGCCATAGTAAAGTCTGTGAACTGCAACACAGTGTGAACTACATGCAGGGTTTTTACCTAATAATAGTTGTTCGCAAATTGTTAATAGTTGTGTGACAATTAAACCATTGAACCAACATACAGCAGTTTATCCACCCAAAACAAATGAATGTAGTTAGGTAAAGAACAACTTTCACACTTATGCAAAAATCCTGAAATATTTGGTTTACTCAGTTCTCTTAACACAACCTAAATAGATGAAAACTATAACTATGTTAAGTCTTTGGTAATTTATGGCACACAGTATATGAATAAAGAAGGTTGTTAACATTACCAAAAATTGATTTCATGTGGAGTTTAGCTTTTGTTTACAGAACTTGTCCTGAAGCCCAGGAAATTTCATCATAACTTTGGGGACAGCACAATCCTGCTGATTTCCATCACAGTCAGTTTAACACCACCCATGACAAACACTCATGAGTTTGTCCAGGATTTTCTAATGCAAACCACATAGCACCACATACATAATGCAACACTATTTATGAACTGACACAAAAATATTGTAACATCATAGTTATTTATTTGGAACTCATCTTCCTATTTTCATATTAAGATCACATTGTTTCAGAAGAATATTCTGCTGCTGTCTTTAACCTTTCTGTTACCTCTCTGTTCACTGTACAGTCTTTAATTCCTGACTTGTCATTGTGCCCTGTGCATTGTAATGTGCAAGTGTATTTTAGGTCAGTTTAAATTTAAAACTCTGTTATGAGCAGTAGCTTGAATTTAAATACCAATGTCATTTAAGGGTTAAGTAGGAAGAGATTGCTTCTGTTTGAGCTCATAGGTAAGGTAAAGGTAAAATTCACTCTAGAACAGGCTATGAAGGCCCAGAGGAGGAGTAGAGGTATAGCTCTACTCTTTAAACTTGGTGATAGATTGGGTTGGGTTATCAATGTCACTTTACACATGGGAAAGAGACCTGGTACCCATTTTACAGGAGGCTGGGCAGGCCCCTGAGCCAACCTGGACAGGTGAGGAAAATATCGCCCGCACCGGGATTCGATCCCCAGACCGTCCAGTCTGTAGCAAATTGCTATACCAACTACGCTGAGCTCATAGGTATTGCTGCTTTTGTATCGAGGACCTGAAGGTATTTTGTCTAGTGGTCAAATAGGATAGAAAGTTCTTGATACCCTCTTCACCTGAAAATACTTGTGGTTTTACACTAGTGTGATGGACAAAATCCAAATAAATAGCATAAAGTGTTGTGTCACATTGTCATAATGTGAATTTGAACTTAAGAGTACCATAACGAAACTTGCACACACTCTTGCACACAAGCATTACACATTTAGCACCAGCATTTGATAAGATGTGTTCATTTACAGAAAACATTCTGAATGCGATGTTGGTGATGTATGTACAATATGTACAAAAATTTGACAGTCTTGTAACATTAATTATTTTAATGTTGACAGTTTGACCACAGTATTGTCTAGTGACATGTATGCAGGGGCGTAGCTAGGGGAGGCAAGTGGTACAACTGTCCTGGGCAGCAGAGCTCAAGGGGCGGCAAAATTGATATTCTAAACAAAGAAACATTGATTTATTGTGCCTAACACGTTATGAAGTATTGAACCAAATGAAAGGAAACTGAGTAGCTCATTGTGATTTTTTTTAAGTTCATGTTTTCTGTTAGGGGCAGCCATTGTGATTACTCACCCATGGCTAGCTATGTCACTGCAGGGAGGCATATTTATGATCTCATTAGGCCATGGACAAATTGTCGTTTGGGCAATGGTGTTGCCATCCTGTCTAAAGTAAAAAAAAGTAGCTTACTTCCTTATACTATGGAGTAACTGAAAACTTAAATTCAAAACATTTTCTCAATTTAAGGATCCGGATATCAACACACATATGGAATTAGAACAATGTTAAGTCTTAAAAAACAATCATGACTTGTTATTATTGTAATTTTTCTTATACCTGTGCTGAATCTCTTGTGAGGTTTGAGGTATGTTAAACCAAGCAGTTTGGTATATGCCTACCCACAAATTGAAGACAGCAGGTTCACAAAAAATGTTGAAACCCATTTAAGAAATTACATGGCATCATATTGCGGAAGGTCATAGAAGTATTCAGTTTTCACATTTGGTAAAGAATGCCCTGAAGTTATTTTCATACACAGATTTTTGCAAAGGACAGAATAAGTGGCATTACATACTTGCAGGAAGCCTGCCATCTGAGGATCAAAATATTCTGTCACAATGTGCCAGCAACTTAGCATGTTAGGACAGCATCAGGTAGGCAATGCACAGTTGAAAGTATAGCAAAACCCCCAGCAACCTGCTGTTTTGACAGCAGATTTTTGGGGTTTTGCTATGATTGGCTACAACCTCACTTCCTTCATCTTTTATGGTTTGTCATATATTCTCACATGACATTCACTTCTAAGTCACTTATACAGTTAATACACTGACTTTAAATATATTAGGAATCACCATTCATCATTCCGTTAAATTGTTCTTCTGTTCTTATCACCTGGTGAGCAGTGAGTATGAACGTACAATGATCAGCGTTATCATCTCCCAGTGACTTTGTTAAAGACTCTTTCATACACATAGAGTGAAACTGAAAGAAACTAGGACCTCATAGTTACACAATTGAAGGAAATAAAATTTTTGCCCACTGTAACTCCTGTTATTTTAAGCTTTTATTATCATATTTTTGGCTTTAATGCAAAAAATTGTCGACACATGTATGGAAATTTAACACAATTTATGTGTTTACAAAATGATCACATTACATGTTTTGGCATGTCGTACTTTCCTGTACAATATTCTGTCTGTTATATTCAGTACAGATTGTTTTCAATTACTTTCAGTTAACATAACTATAAGGAAGTGTCCCAATATGCTTAGATTCCCACAAAGAAGAAGGTTAAGAGATTAATTTTTGCTCTTGCTTTTGTGTATTAATTGAAAAATAATAAGCAGTAACCAATGTTGTTTGTTCAAAAACACCCGTTCATGACAGCACAAAAACTTGAAATTTTGTTTCATGTGGATTATTTGTAGCTGTCTTTTTTTTGTATGACTTGTACATGAAGTTTTACAAGATGTTACAACCAGTTTTTGAAATACATTTTGTACTCAGCTACAGATTCAAGAATTCTGCGATTGTAGATTGGTGTATTGTTGCCAACTTGGTAACCATATACCATTCTACATCATAAGGCATTCCAGAAGGTATCATCACTTTGAGAATCCAACACCTTGCATTCCTCAACTAACTGTAACAGCTATGTGTTTGGAGGTTGTTGTGATGAGTCTTCTACAAGGGTGGACTGTGTTGTGGAGGTAGGAGTTGTGGGACTACTTGATAATTCACCTTCAAGTTCAGAGTCTCCATGGGGTGGAGGAGAGCTATCCTCTGGACCAGCAACACCTGCTGCTACTGACATCTCCCTCACATTGCCTGGCAAATAGTCTTTCCAGCTGCGGAACAAGTAACGAGTGAACTTTCGCAGTTGACGGAATTTGCAGTACGTAGCACCTTCCGCTGATTCCAGCTGCTGTGTCTGAATAAGAAAACCCTTTTCCTTGAATGTCTGCTCCAGTTTTTCACGTGCCAAAGACTTCCGCGTTTTCCTTTTACGTCTCTGCAGACGGAAGTGTTGGGATCCCGTTCCCTGCTGGTTCTGGTCACTAGTGTCCAATCCTGCACATTCCATTCTCTCACTACTCTCACATTTCCTTCTCAATCCCTGCAGATCGAAAGAAACTTCTTTCCCATCTAAAGATTTCTGCGAAATATCTGTCTCAGAAGATAGTGACACTGATTGGGTCAAATCACCGGAAGGTGAAACTGTGCCTTTTGCATCTACTGGAAAGCCTGGTGTTGACAGGTATTTTCTATGTTCATCCATAGAAAAACCTCCTGACAAGGCACTATCCTGCACAACATTTCCTGGCACTGAAGGAATAGTAGATGTCTTGTCATTTCCTACCATTGCAGATGAAGCTGCAGCCAGGAAATGCTCAGATGGAGACCCTCCACTGGTTCCTGCAGACTGTTGAAGGGACTCACGTGGGAAGAACTCATAACCCCGCATAGATTTATCACCTGTACCGCTATAGTAGCGGAAGTTACCTCCAGAATCAACTGATAACATCTTCTTCTCTTGCAGACTGGGTTTCGCACCACCAGTAAACTTGAATTTGCAAATGCTCACTTCTGTGGTTGGGTTTGTGTTGTTTTCACTTGGCATAGGTGGAATAAAGATGGCTGAGCGTTTTCTCTTGGTACCTGTGCTTCCAGAATTAGGAGGTGGGTTGCCTAGAGGAGCTAGCCGTTTCATACGTGGAAATGTCAACTCTGAAGGCATCACCCCATAAGATTTCCCAGAGTTGGGTGGACTTAGCATTGTAGAAAAAGCCTTTGGAATAATGTTTTTCGGGTTGATGGAAGTCGCTGCATGTTTTGGTTCTGCTTTGGTTTGGCTAGTTGTTGTCTTAGTGTTTACTTGTGGTTGCAATGGGACATTTGGTACTGGTGTGATATGTGATATTGGTAGTGGGGTAGTAGGAATATATGTCTGACCTGAAATGGGTTGTTCTGTGGGTGACATCGCCACCAAAGGTATTGCACCAAGCTTCTGATAATAGAGGAGTTGTGATTGTAGAGCCATTGGATGGACGAACACTCCTGCACCTGGCCAGTACACATAGCCACCTGGTAGAGTTGTTCCAGGGACTTGAATCTCAGGTGTGGAGGGGAATGTCAACCCTGCTATAGCTGGAGGGAAAGGATCAGCTGGGCCTGTAATTCGAACAGGGGTTTGATTCCTGCTGTCATCTGGTGTGCCTGTGAATTTTGGGGAATCATCGCTGACTTCCAGTAACTCTTCCATGTCACTAGATGAGGAATTATTTATAGGCTCACTCTTAATACACAAAGGAGCTGGCCCTGGTTTTGTGTTGTTTGTAATAGCACTGGAGGTGCGAGGCTCATAAAAGTTGCCATGTTTCCTCAAGAGTCGTATCTTAAGTTGATTCAAATCCTTCACGCATAGGTTCAAGGGCTCATCACTGCAAGGTGCTGTTGGTGAGGGGGACACTGGTGGTACGGGAGTGGTCCGCTTGTTCCATGCTCCACTGTAGTTCATGTCATGGACACTCCCAAACATATTCTTTCTGCCGGAATCCTGCTGTGTGGCAGCTGTCAGTCTTTTCTCAAGCAGACTGCTGATTATTCTATTCTGCACGTCTGTATGGTTGATCTGAGCACCCTCTCCCCGTAAAGACTCTATGGTTCTGCATTTTATACCTGATGGTGCAGGGGAAGCCACTTCAGTCTTCATTTTTGCAATAGGGGTCACTTGCTGTGCGTTTTCTTGTTGAGGTCGCCTTTTGTTGGTGCTGTGCTCCTCTGACTCATCTAGACTTGTGTTGTTAGGAGCGCCAGGAAATATGGTCCCATAATTCTTGTATATAAGGTGACAAATATCTGCCTTTTTTGGCTTTCTGCCTCGCCTTGGCTTCAGGTTGTCCAGTGTTATCTCACCCATATATGGCAGATCTTGATATTTCATTATCTTGCTCGTTGTGGTACTTACATTATGTAGCTGGGAAGTTGATGGAGTGGCTGTTCGTGTGTTGTTGCAGTGTGCTGCTGAGGATGACATGATTACAGAGGAGCGCCTCTTGATGCTGTCTGATGGGGCAATGCTTTTGCTGCCAGCTGTTGACTCTGGCTGCTGACTGCTTGCTAATAGGCATCCTAACAATCCTTTACCTTGTTGCACACACTTGTTACCATTGAGATTCGCTGCTGACTTTCTTTCCTTGATTATACTAACCTCATCATCAACATTGTGTCTCTGGAAGTCACTCTGTAATCTCGCCATTATCTCACCTTCACTTTCACCTAACCCTAAAGTCTGTAGCGGTATGAGTCTGAATTGTTCCGCTGGAGGCCCTCCACTGTTTAATATCAAGGGAGCAGTAGCAGAGAATTGCATTGTTTGGTTGGTAAGCTCCATATTGTTAGGAGGACACTGGGTAGGTGGCTTTGCTGGCTTCTCACTGACTGATGACCCTGTTTTATCAGATGGTATCCTACTGCCAACTGCTGATTTGTCATTCTTGGAGGAATTCTGCTTGTCGCCTGCTCCTCTGTTGGCTTCTTGTGCAATGGATGCCTCATAGTGATCGAGGTACTCGGGAGGAAGGGCCTGATGATGGAACTTCAGTTTCCACCGTGACCGTCGGCGACCTCTGGAAGAAAAATTACTAAACTTATTAAGGAATATAATGTGAGGTACAGTACTATGAACTTTGCTATGTGAAAGCCAGTAGTGGACAGCTGAAACAAAAGATAAAGACTGTATTTGGTAGAAATAAGATATATAAGGCTGAACTATACAGACTATTTGTAAAAGATGTTATTGGGAAGGAAAGTACCAACAGAAAGTAAAATAAGTTCACGCAGGTGGAACTGACTAAATGTTTTGTATACAGTGACTGATGAAAGAACATTGAATCCGGTGCTATAGTGTCGAGCAAAAAATTCCAAAATTGGTGAAGACGGTGGAAAAGATGGAATGAATACATGAGGTGTGAACGGGCTTCATTGTGTTCATCACATATTGAAGATGAAGAAGAAGAAAGAAATTTGGAAATATGAGATCTGAATGCTTAAGCATTCTATTAGGATTGTGTCTTGTTATTATACATAATGATGGGCATTGTCATTATATAACATTCGGAGTTGGTGGCAGTTACAAATGGGACCACAAGGTGGGTGCAGTAAGCGAAAGTGAGAGGTAACTTGTTGTCTTTGGTCTGCATCAAAACAATTATGCAACAAGCATATTCAGTGAAATTGTGGTTTTGTAGTATCACTTAAGGGCTGTAATGTATAGGAGATGCTCAGTGGAAAGTTGTCTGTGGAAATGATAGCTACAGATGCGAACTGTAAAATATTATTGTTGAATTTTTCAAAGAGGTAGTAATTTTTTTTCTTTTGGTATAAGAAGCATCAGAGCATTAGGGAAACTGGTTCTCTGTCTAGGTTTTCTCAATAGAAGATTTTCATATCTTTTCTGACTGGAGGTGGAAGTAGAAGGAGAGATTCAAAATTTGGTCTTGTAGGCTGTGACACCATATGATATGGTAGGAGGGTCCAAGCACTATCTACAGTTTATCTTATCAAAGTGTGTTCACACAAAATTTCAAAATCTTGATTTTAATGTTTATTGAGAATTTAACTTTGCAAGAAACATATAATAATAATAATAATAATGTAGGTTTAACCAAAAACATCTTAAGAGTGGGGCAAAAAGCAGTACTATTATAAACGTGTCATAAGTATGCAAATTCCTAAGATATGCCCCTTGAACTTAGGGGACAGGATGAACCTCCTTCCTCTGACTGAAGCTAATCCTACCAACAATCTGGGATAGGTGAAGGTTTCCCAGCAGATAGATGTTGAGAAGTGTACTTAGGTCAATAATAATAATAATAATAAAAACAATGAAATAAGGTAAATGTTCAACAGCTGTACTTGGAACATCACACACATTACAGAAAGTACTGCAGTCTGAAAATTAAAGCCCATATTTACAAAAACAACAAACAAAACAACGACGACGACGACGACGATGACGACGGCGGCATGGCGGCGGCAGCAGCAGCAGCAGCTCGAACAACAGAAACAACAACAAAAGCAACAGTACCAGCAGGAGCAGCACGGAAAAACAGCAAAAGAAAAAACAGAAGCAACAGTAGCAGCAACAACAGAAAAAAAAACAAGGACAACAGCGGCGGCGGCAATGGCGGCGGCGGAGGCAGCAGCAGCAGCCAAAACTTCGACAATGGCAACATTAACAGCAACAAAAGCAACATAAATAGCAACAGCGGCAGCAGCAGTAGCAGCATCAACACCAGCAGCAGCGACAGCAAGAGCAACAGCAGCAACAGCAGCAGCAAACAGCAACAGCAGCAGCAGCAGCAACAACAACAGCAACAGCAGCAATAGCAGCAGTGGCAACAGCAACAGCAGCAGCAGCAACAAGAGCAGCAAAAGGAGCAGCAACAGCAGCAATAGAAGCAGCAACAACAGCAGCAACAGCAGCACCAACAGCAGCAGCAGCAGCAGCAGCGACAGAAGCAGCAGCAGCGAGAGCAACAGCAACAGCAGCAGGAGCGGCAGCAGCAACAGCAGCAGCAACAGCAGCAACAGCAGGAGCAACAACAGCAGCAACAAGAGCAGCACCAGAAGGTAAAGCAACAGCAACAGCAGCGACAGCAGCAGCAACAGCGAAAGCAAAAGCAGCAAAAGCAGCAGCAACAGCAGCAGCAGCAGCAGCAGCAACAACAGCAGCAGCAGCAGCAGCAGCGACAGCAACAGCAGCAGCAGCAACAGCAGCAGCAGCAGCAGCAGCAACAGCAGCAACAGCAGCAGCAACAACAACAGCAGCAGCAGCAACAGCAGCAGCAACAGAAGCAGCAGCAGTTACAGCAGCAACAGCAGCAGCAACAGCAGCAACAACAGCAGCAGCAGCAACAGCAGCAGCAGCAGCAGCAGCAGAAAAAGCGACAGCAAAAGTAGCAGCGGCAGCAGCAGCAACAGCAGCAGCAACAGCAGCAACAACAGCAGAAGCAGCAGCAGCAGCGACAGCAACAGCAGCAGCAACAGCAGCAGCAGCAGGAGCAGCGACAGCAACAGCAACAGCAGCAGCAACAGGAACAGCAGCAACAACAGCAGAAGCAGCAGCAGCAGCGACAGCAACAGCAACAGCAGCAGC
>Ga0131853_10002912_pt1 | contig 30696 bp, 26 predicted proteins | sample TergutLab28metaG_FD_92764 | JGI IMG/M metagenome (GOLD analysis project Ga0131853, IMG submission 92764) | Labiotermes labralis P1 segment gut microbial communities from Petit-Saut dam, French Guiana - Lab288 P1 (version 2) (version 2) | ecosystem: Host-associated > Arthropoda: Insects >... | reverse complement strand
GGCGGGGGGGGGGGGAGAAGGGGGGGGGGGGGGGGGGGGGGGGGGGGGCCGGGGCGCTACCTGGTGGCAGAAATGTCGTGGCCGGGGGTGCTGTCGACGTGGTCGGGGATGGCGCCCTCGTGGCGGTCGCCGGTGGTGACGGTGCCGGTCGGCTCGAACATGAGGATGGCGCCGCCCGGTGAGGACGGCTTGTGCTCTGTGCCCTTCGGGACCGTGAAGATGTCCCCCTGCCGCAGGCTTACCGTCCGCTCGGCCCCGTCGCCGTCGCGGAGCGACACGTCGAACTGGCCGTCCAGGACCAGGAAGAACTCGTCGGTGTGCTCATGCACGTGCCAGACGTGCTCTCCCTCGGTACGGGCGATCCGCACATCGTAGTCGTTGACCTTCCCGACGATGCGCGGACTATAGACATCGCTGAAGCCGGAAAGGGCCTGGCCGAGGTTCACGGGTTCGCTGCTCATGCGACCAGCCTCCGTCCCGGAGCGCCGACCGGTCTTGTACGCCTGAGCGGTTCCCTACCCGTACAGTCGCTTGGTGGCCAGTTCGGCGCCTTTGGCGAGGGTGTCTAGTTTGGCCCAGGCGATCTGGGGGTGGACGCGGCCGCCGAGGCCGCAGTCGGTGCCGGCGATCACGTGGTCGCGGCCGACGACCTGGGCGTAGTTCACGATGCGGTCGGCCACCAGTTCCGGGTGCTCCACGACGTTGGTGGAGTGACTGACCATGCCGGGAATGATGGTCTTCCCCTCGGGCAGCTTGACGTCCCGCCACACCTTCCACTCGTGCCCGTGCCGGACGTTGGCCGCCTCGAAGGAGTACGCTCCCGCGTTGATCTCCAGCATGACGTCGACGATGTCGGCCATCGGCAGGTCGGTCGAGTGCGGGCCGTGCCAGCTGCCCCAGCACAGGTGGAACCGGATCCGCTCCGGCGGCAGGCCGCGGATCGCGTAGTTGAGCGCCTCGACCCGCTTCCGGGTGAACCGCTGGTAGTCCTCCACGCTGGGCGCCGGGTTGATCTGATCCCAGTTCTCCGCGATCCCGGGGTCGTCGAGCTGCAGGATGAGGCCCGCGTCAACGATGGCCCGGTACTCCTCGCGCAGCGCGTCGGCGCAGGCGTAGATCAGCTCCTCGTCGCTGTCGTAGTACTCGTTGCCGAACCGCCCGGCGCTGCCCGGTGCCACCGCGTTGAGGAAGCCGTCGGCCACGCCGGCCGCCGCCATCGCGGCCTTCATGTCGGCGATGTCCCGCTGGATCTCCGCCTGGCCGGTGTAGGTGACCGGGCCGGTGCAGACCGGGGCCGGGACGTCGGGGCCGCCCTGGCTGGGGATCGCGACGCCGGCCGACGGGTCCGCGTAGGCGTCGGAGAAGGCCTGCCAGTCCCGTCGCCCGCCGAACGTCGTCAGGGTGACCTCACCCGGCCTGGCCTTGGCCTGCGGGATGTTCTCGATCGTGTACCGGCCCAGCTCGACGCCGCCGAGCCGGCCGAACACGTAGGTCCACCATGACCCGTAGTTGTAACGCTGGCCCATATCGTGGCCGTACTCGCCGTCGTTGACGAGGTCGATGCCGATGTCCCGCTGGCGGGCGACCACCTCGCCCACGGCCGCGCTCAGCCGCCGGGCGTACCCCTCCTCATCGCTGAAGCCCGCCGCGGCGCGCTGCTCGTTGAGGGCGATCAGGTCTTCGGGCCGGGGCAGGCTGCCGGCGTGGCTGGTCAGGATCCGGTCGGGCATCGTCGCCTCCACGGCGTATCCGGAAAGGGTTTTCCGTCCCCGTTTCCAGGATGCGGGCAATGGGGAAAGGCGACAAGAGCGACTTACAGCGGGTGCCGCATCCAGACGTTGGGTTCCCAGTAGGAGCCGGTGCCGCCGGTGATGGTGAGCGGGGCCAGGCCCTTGGGGAAGACGTAGTCGCCGTCCTCGGGGAACACCATGCCGGTCCAGGACTGCCAGTCCTTGACCGGGGCCGTGATCTCCATGGACCGCGGCTCGGGCCGCACGATCTCCGCGCCCATCCGGACGTGGACCCTCATCCACGGGTCGAAGGGCAGCCCGCCGTCCTGCTTCCACCGGGCGTACTTCTCGATCGGAGTCAGCGGGTACCAGTCCTTCCAGAACGGCCGGACCGGCGCGACGAAGGCCGACAGGCCGCGGTTCCGGGCCGCCTCACCCATCGCGGCGACGATCTGGCGGCTCAGGCCTTCCATCTTGTACTCCCCGAGGACCTCCGCGGCCAGGGCCGACAGCGCGCTGGGCTCCCCGGCCGCCTCGACGCCGCGCAGGCCCACGGCGTCGATCCCGGCGGGCAGGTCTTCCAGGGTTCCGTCCCAGCGGAACGGGATCGTCTGCCCCCGAGCGACCGGGTTGCCCGTGCGCTCGTCGATGAAGAGGATCTGGGTGTCGGCGAACCGCGGGTACAGTTCGCCGAAATAGCGGGCGGCCTGGTTGCCGAAGAGGTTGTACTTCGGCCACACGCCCTCGAAGACGTTGTCCTGGACCGCTTTCTCCCAGAGGTCGGGCCGCTCGGCCGCCGTGTACGCCGCCAGCCATTCCGGCGCCTCGGGTGATGTCCGCATACCGCCTAACCGTACAGGCGGCGGGTGGCGATCTCCGCTCCCTGGGCGAGGGAGTCGAGCTTGGCCCAGGCGATCTGGGGGTGGACCCGGCCGCCGAGGCCGCAGTCGGTGCCAGCGGCCACGTTGTCGCGGCCGACGACCTGCGCGTAATTCACGATGCGGTCGGCCACCAGTTCCGGGTGCTCCACCACGTTGGTGGAGTGACTGACCATGCCGGGAATGATGGTCTTCCCCTCGGGCAGCTTGACGTCCTGCCACACCTTCCACTCATGCTCGTGCCGGACGTTGGCCGCCTCGAACAGGTACGTTCCGGCGTTGATCTTCAGCATGACGTCGACGATGTCGGCCATCGGGATGTCGGTGGTGTGCGGGCCGTGCCAGCTGCCCCAGCACAGGTGGAACCGGATCCGCTCCGGCGGCAGGTCCCGGATCGCGTAGTTCAGGGCCTCGACGCGCTTCATCGTGAACCTCTGGTAGTCCGCCACACTGGGCTCCGGAGTGATCTGATCCCAGTTCTCCGCGATGCACGGATCATCCAGCTGCAGGATCAGGCCCGCGTCGATGATCGCCTTGTACTCCTCGCGCAGCGCGTCGGCGCAGGCCTGCATCATCTCCTCGTCGTTGGCGTAGTACTCGTTGCCGAACCGGCCGGCGCTGCCCGGGGCGACCGCGTTGAGGTATCCCTCGGTGACCCCCGCCGCCGCCATGGCGGCCTTCATGTCGGCGATGTCCCGCTGGATCTCGGCCTGGCCGGTGTAGGTGATCGGGCCCCGGCAGACCGGGAAGAGCGTCGCCGCGTTCGGCAGCGCCGCCCCGGAGCTGGGATCGAGGTAGGCGTCGAGGAACTCGGTCCAGTCCCGGCGCTCGGCGAAGGACGCCAGCGTGATCTCGCCGGGCGGGGCCTTCGGCTGCTCCATCTCCGCGACGCTGATGTCGGTCAGCTCGATGCCGCCGAAACGGCCGAACACGTAGGTCCACCAGGTGCCGTAGTCATACCGCTGTCCCATCGAGTGGCCGAATTCGCCGTCGTTGGCGATGTCGATCCCGGTGTCCTTCTGGCGGGCGACCACGTCGGCCACGGCCGCGCTCAGCCGCCGGGCGTACTCCTCCTCGTCGGTGAACTCGCCGCTGGCCCGCTGCTCGTTGAGGGTGATCAGGTCTTCGGGCCGCGGCAGGCTGCCGGCGTGGCTGGTCAGGATCCGGTCGGGCATCGTTGCCTCCGTGAGTGTGGTCGCAAGAGGGGGGCCTCTGTTCTCCGTTTTCCAGCATGGGCGCGATGGGGAGAAGCGACAATCCGTTCGGAAGATCAAATTCCGTGCCGTTGACAAGCCGGGCCCCGCGCTGGTTGCATCACCCGACGTGACCTTCGATTTTTCACTGTCGCCGCGGGTGACCGAGTGGCGTGATGCGATCCGCACCTTCATCGACGACGTCGTCATCCCGCGGGAGCAGGACATCTTCGCCCGCGGGCTCGACGACACGGCGCGACGGGAACTGCAGAAGGCCGGGAAGGACGCGGGGCTGTGGGCGCCGCAGCTTCCGGCCGAACTCGGCGGCGGCGGGTTCTCCTTCGACGAGGCCGCGATCCTGCTCGAGGAGGCCGGGCGGTCTCCGCTCGGGCCCCTGGCCCTGAACTGCGCGGCGCCCGACGAGGGCAACCTGCACACGCTGAACCTGTACGCGTCGCCGGCCCAGCGGCCGAAGTACCTGGAGCCGCTGGCCAACGGGGACGTGCGGTCCTGTTTCGCGATGACCGAGCCGCCGCCCGGCGCCGGATCGGACCCCGCCGCCATGCTGACCACGGCGGTGAAGACGTCCGGCGGGTGGACCCTGTCCGGTGACAAGCACCTGATCACCGGAGCGGACGGGGCGGCGTTCTCGATCGTCATGGCCATGGCCCGGGATGGCTCGGAAGAGCTGGGCGCGACCATGTTCCTGGTCGACGCGGACAATCCCGGTTACACCGTCGGCGAGCACATCCGGACCATCGACACGCTCTCGCCGGGCGGCCACTGCGTGGTGACCCTGTCGGACGCGTTCGTCGATGAGGAGTCGGTGCTGGGCGTGGTCGGGGACGGGTTCCGGCAGGCCCAGGCGCGGCTGGCGCCGGCCCGCATGACGCACTGCATGCGGTGGCTCGGGGCCGCCCGGCGGGCGCACGAGATCGCGCTGGAGCGCTCGGTGTCGCGGTCGGTGTTCGGGGCCCCGCTGGCCCAGCACGGGATGGCGCAGCAGATGATCGCCGACAACGAGATCGAGATCGCGGCGTCCCGGGCGCTGCTGTGGCAGGTGTCGTGGCAGGTCGCCCAGGGGTCGAAGTCGACGGAGGAGTCGTCGAGGGCCAAGGTGTTCATCAGCGAGGCCACGTCGCGGATCGTGGACCGGTGCGTGCAACTGTGCGGCGGGCTCGGGACGTCGGAGGAACTGGTGGTCGGACGGATCTACGCCGACATCCGGGCGTTCCGGATCTACGACGGCGCCTCCGAGACCCACCGCATGTCCATCGCGAAGCGCGCGGCCCGGCGAGCGTCGCCGACGGCTTGACGCTGGGGACGAATGGTCGTTTAATCGTCACGCTCAGGCACCTTCAGGAAGAAGCGGCGATGACGGCGGACGAGCGTTTCATCCAGCGGGGCGAGCCGCGCCGGCGGGGTCCCCGGGGCCCCGTCAGCGAGGTCGTCGACGGCCCGGTCAGCGACTGGGCGACGGACTTCTCGCACGTGGACCCGGCCTGGACCGCGGATCCCTACCCGATCACCGACGACCTCCGCCAGCGCTGCCCGGTCGCGCACACGGACCGGTTCGGCGGGGCCTGGCTGCCGACCCGGTACGAGGACGTGGCGGCGGTCGCCTATGACACCGAGCGGTTTACCTCGCGCGGGGTCGTCGTCACCAATTTCCGGCCGTCGGCCGACCAGGCCCCGGCGGGGATCAATCCGCCGATCACGTCCGACCCGCCGTTCCACCGCGAGGCGCGGAAACTGCTGCTGCCGCCGTTCACGAAGAAGGCGATCACGCGCTACGAGGAGCCGACGCGGGCGTTCTGCCACTCGCTGATCGACGGGTTCGACGGCCGGGAGACGGTCGACGCCGCGGACGAGTACGCGCAGCACATTCCCATCCGGGTGATCGCCGACATGCTGGGGCTCCCGCCCGGGGACGCGCCCCGGTTCGCCGGGTTCGTCCACGACACCGCCGAGGTGGTCAACCTGCCGCCGGACGAACGCCTCGCCAAGACCCGAAGGGTCGGGGACTACCTCCGGGAGCAGGTCCGCGACCACCTGGAGAATCCGCGCGACGACCTCACCACCTACCTGATCAACGCCGAACTGCACGGCGAGAAACTCTCGGCCCGGCACGTCGTGGGCGCCATGTCCCTGCTGCTGATCGCCGGCATCGACACGACCTGGAACACGATCGGCGCGTCGCTGTGGCACCTGGCCACCCACCCTTCCGATCGCGCCCGGCTGGCGGCCGACCCGTCGCTGATCCCCGCCGCGGTCGAGGAGTTCCTGCGCGCCTACACCCCGGTGACCATGGCCCGCCTGGTCAGGGAGGACACGCACTGGCGCGGCGCCGACCTGAAGCGCGACGACTGGGTCCTGCTGTCCTTCCCCGCCGCCAACCGCGACCCGGAGCAGTTCGACCGCGCGGACGAGGTCATCATCGACCGCGCGGTGAACCGGCACGCCGCCTTCGGCCTCGGCATCCACCGCTGCCTCGGCTCCCACCTCGCCCGCATGGAGGTGCGGGTCGCCCTCGAGACCTGGCTGGAACGGATCGGCTCCTTCCGCCTGGACGAGCCGGCGCGGGTGTCCTGGTCCTCCGGCCAGATCCGGGGCCCGCGCGCCCTGCCCCTCCTGCTCGGCTGACCTGGGACAGCCCGGCAGCCCCAGTCCGCCCGCGGTCAGCGTGACCGCGGGCGCTTTCGTGACCCCGGCCGAGTCCCGTGATTCGCTTGACGAAAGAAATGAATGGTCGTTTAATTAGGTCGCGTGGGACGAGTAGCGGGCGTGACCGCCGCCCAGACGCGCGACAGGCTGCTGGCCGCCGCCGCTGATGTGTTCGCGCGGGACGGCTACGCCGGCACGCGGGTCGCCGAGATCGCGCGCGCCGCGCAGGTCAGCAACGGCGCGATGTACGCGCACTTCGGCTCCAAGGCGGAACTCCTCGCGGCCGCGCTGCGGGCCCACGGACCGCGACTGCTCGCCCAGACGTTCAGCGACCATCCCGAGCGCCCGGTCACGGACATGCTGCTGCGCTCCGGCCGCAAGCTCCGGCACCGCTCCGGCAGCCGGGGCAACCTCGTCGTCGAGGCCCTGGCGGCCTCGCGCCGTGACAAGGACCTGGCCGCCGCGATGCGCCAGTACATCGGCGAGCGCGCCCAGGTCATCACCGAACGGGTCACGAAGGCCCAGGCCGACGGGGAACTGGATCCGTCCTGCGCCCCGGACGCCATCGCGCATTTCCTGCTGCTGCTCGGCCTCGGCAGCGCCCTGCTCACCCCCGACCTGCACGAGGTCGGCGAAGACGACTGGGCCGGCCTGCTCACGACGATGATCAGCGCCATCACGTCTCCCGACTTTCCTTCACCCAGGGAAAAAGAACCACAGGAAGAAGAATCATGACCGTAGATGAACGGTTCGTCTTCGAGGACGGCTCCCTCCGCCGGGACGAATACGAGATCTCCAAGGCCAGCGAGGTCATCGACGGCCCGGTCTGCGACTGGGCCACGGACTTCTCGCACATCGATCCCCAGTGGGCCGAGAACCCGTTCCCGATCCAGGACGATCTCCGGCAGACGTGCCCGGTCGCGCACACCGAGCGGTTCGGCGGCGTCTGGCTGCCGACCAAGTACGACGACGTGGCCGAGATCGCCTACGACACCGAGCGCTTCTCGTCCCGGTCCGTCGTCATCACCAACATCCGGCCCTCACTGGACGCGGCGCCGATCGGCATCAGCCCGCCCATCTCCTCCGACCCGCCGTTCCACCACCCGGCCCGCAAGCTGCTGCTCCCCGCCTTCACCAAGAAGTCGATCAAGCCGTACGAGGAGTCGACGCGGGCGTTCTGCCACAAGCTGATCGACGCCTTCGACGGACAGCCGTCGGTCGACGCCGCGCGGGCCTACGCGCAGCACATCCCCATCCGGGTGATCGCCGACATGCTCGGCTTCCCGCCCGAGGACGGCGACAAGTTCACCGGGTTCGTCCACGACGTCCTGGAGTCGATCAACCTGTCGGCCGAGGAGCGCTTCGCCAAGACGGCCCCGCTGGTCGACTACATCATGGCCCAGGTCAACGACCACCTGGAGACCCCGCGCGATGACCTGACGACGTTCATGATCAACGCCGAGATGTTCGGCGAGAAGCTCACGTCCGAGCACGTCGTCGGCACCATGGTCCTGCTGCTGATCGCCGGCATCGACACCACGTGGAGCGCGATCGGCTCCTCGCTGTGGCACCTGGCGACCAACCCGGCCGACCGGGAGCGGCTGGTCGCCGACCCGGCGCTGATGCCGACCGCGCTGGAGGAGTTCCTGCGCGCCTACGCGCCGGTCACCATGGCCCGCCTGGTCAAGGAGGACATGGACTGGCACGGCGCGGCGATGAAGGCCGACGACTGGATCCTGCTCTCCTTCCCGGCCGCCAACCGCGACCCCGCGCAGTTCGACCGCGCGGACGAGGTGCTGATCGACCGGGAGATCAACCGCCACGCCGCCTTCGGCCTCGGCATCCACCGCTGCGTCGGCTCCCACCTCGCCCGCATGGAACTCCGCGTCGCCCTCGAGACGTGGCTCGAGCGCATCCCGTCCTTCAGCCTGGACGAGAGCACGGAGATGGCCTGGTCGACCGGCCAGATCCGCGGCCCGCGCAAGCTCCCGCTGCGCCTGGGCTGAGGGGCTGAAGAGCCACCGGCCCGCGGCGCACGGGGCTCAGGCCAGGGCGCGTTCCGCCAGTCCTTCCGCGTAGGCCCGGATCAGTTCCGGCGTCACGTGCGGAATGTCGCCGTCCGGGCCGGCCCCGTGCGCCCGGACGGCCGTCTGAAAGCGACCGGACGGGGCGCCCGCGCCGTCGGCCGGCTCCTCCGGCCGGCCGACAGCGTGCAGGAGCGGCAGCATCGACCGCTGCTTCTTCCCCTCCGGCAGCGCCCGGACCGCCGTCTCGAACCGGCTGTACCAGGTGGCGTAGTCGTCGATCCGCGTGATCCCGCGGCCGGCGCCGGCCAGCCAGCCGACGATCACGTCCAGGGAGACCCCGTCCCGGTGCGGGTTGACGACGTTGTACGTGCGGTACTCGTCTCCGGCGGCCGCGCCGAGGGACGTGATCGCCGCGGCGATGAAGTCGACGGGAAGGCCGTCATAGTGGGCCGGATCCTTCGTCCGGTAAAACGATCCCGGCGCGATGCCCGTCATCATGAGACTCAGCAGCAGGCGGGTGAACATGTCCGTCTCGTTGAACTGGCCGGGGAAGCGGCGGTGGGCCAGGATCATGCTCGGCCGGAAGACCGTCACCGGCAGGCCGGCGGCGTCACGGGCCTCCCGCAGCAGGACCTCGCTCGCCCACTTGCTGGCGGCGTACCCGTTGGCGTAGCCCTCGCCGAGCCCGCGCTCGGGGCTGGTCACGCGGATGTCCGCGTCCTCGTCGCCATCGGCGGCGGCGAGCAGGACGGCGGCCGTCGAGACATAGGTGACCGGCTTGATCCGGGTGGTCAGGGCCAGGCGGATCAGTTCCGCGGTCCCGGCCACGTTGGGCCCGAACAGCTGCTCGTACGGCAGCACGTGGTTCACCAGCGCGGCCGGATGAACGATGAGGTCCGCGTCCCGCGCCAGTTCGTTCCAGGTGTCGTCGTCCAGGCCGAGGCCCGGCTCCCCGACGTCCCCGCGCACGACGTCCAGGCACCCGGCGGAGAGATCCCGGAAACGGCGGGCCAGGTCATCGTTTCCGGAGAACGCGCTGGCGAGCCGGGCCCGGGCCGCCCCGGGGCTCCCGCCCCGGACGACGCAGACCAGACGGCCGCCCGTATCCGCCAGGCGCTCCAGCCACTCCAGGCAGAGGAACCGTCCCAGGTACCCGTTCGCGCCGGTCAGAAGCACCGTCCGGGGTGCCGTCCGGGGTACCGTCTCCGGCCGGGGCGGGGGTACGTACCGGGGCAGAGCCGCCGCCTTGGCCAGGGTCTCGGCGTCGATGAACTTCTCCAGCGTGAGGTCGGCCGCGCGGACGACGGTGCTGTTCCGGCCGTGGACGGAGGCGAAGGCGGCCCGGGCCGGGCCCCGGCGCAGTGACCGTTCGATGTAGTCCGCGATCGCGCGCAGGTCGCTGGCCGGGCTGGTCACCACCGCGACCGGGACCTCGACCCCGTAGATCTCCTGGAGAAGAGCGCAGAACCGCAGGCCGGAAAGCGAGTCGCCGCCCAGGTCGGCGAAGGCCGAGCCCGGGTCCGGCGCGCCGCCGTCCGCGCCGCCGTCCACGCCGAGCAGGGCCCGCGCCGCCGCCGCGACCGTGTCGATGACGGGTCGCGATCCGCTGCCGGTCCTGAGCTCGCCGAGCCGCCTGTCTTCGCGGGCGGCGATGTCCGCGCACAGGTTCTCGAGCCGGGCTCCGTAGCGCTTGCCCAGTTCCGGCCGGACCAGCTTGCGCAGACCGGTCAGGAGCCCGTTCTCGGGGCTGAACGGGTCGGGTTCCACCAGGAAGGCGCGCGGGATCTCGTAGGAGGCCAGCCCGGCGTCCCGCGCCAGGTCCCCGATTGACCCGGCGATCGCGGCCTTGAGCTGGCCGGCGGGCCGCCCGAGGGCTTCGGGAACCGGGACCACGACGGCGACCAGGTAGGACCGCTCGCTGTTGCCCTGCAGGTAGATCTGATGGATCAGCGGGCTGGAGACGTACACGGTCTCCAGCTTTGACAGGGTCACGAACTCTCCCTGCGCCAGTTTCAGGACGTTGTTCCGCCGGTCGATGTACTGGACGCGACCGGGCTCGATCTCGGCCATGACATCGCCCGTGTGGTAGAAACCCTCGGCGTCGAAGACCCGGGCGGTGGCGTCCGGCTGATGGAAGTAGCCGGGCACGATGCCGCCGGACTTCAGCAGCAGTTCGCCGCGCGGATAGGGCGCGTCGGTACGGAAGCAGCCGAGTTCCGGCACGTCGGCGAGCCGGTACTCCTCGACGCGGGAGGAGATCCAGCCGTCCTTCACCGGGAAGACGGCGCCGGCCTCGGTGCTGCCGTAGCCGTCGTGGAACGGCACGTCCAGGAGCGACTCCATGAAGGCCGTCAGCTCGCCGGAAAGCGGCGCCGACCCGCACCCGGCCCAGACGACCCGGCCGCCGAGGACCCGTTCCCGGAGGTCTCCCATCACCTCCTCGGCCGTCCCCGCGCCGCGCGCGAGCTCATGATGGAAGTACTGGAACAGCGTCTCGCAGATCCGGGGCACCAGGATCAGCTCGGTGGGCCGGACGAGCCCGAAGTCCTCCAGCAGCGCCGACATATCGGACCGGGCGGTGAAATAGACGGTCCCGCCGCTGCCGAGCTGGCTGAACAGGAGGAAGGCGCCCATCACGTGGTTCAGCGGAGCGAAGTGCAGCGCGATCACGGGATGGTCCTTGCCGGGCCAGAACTCGCCCCACAGGTCCCGCACCAGGCGTTCGGTGTACATGGCCCCTTTCGGCGTACCGGTACTTCCGGAGGTGTAGATGAGCCGGGAGAGGACGTCGGGCCCGGCGCCAGGGAGCGGGGCGGGCGGGAGTTCCCCGCCCTTCGCGATGAGGGTGCCCAGGGCCGCGATGACGGCGTCCGAGCCCGCCCGGGCGAGCCGGGACCGCGCCTGCGCCAGTGCCGTCCGGTGAGCGGTCACGCCGTCCTCGTAGTCAAAGACGACCAGCTGGCGCACGGTCCGGCTGCCCGCGGCGAGCTCGGCCGCGACGGGAAGATGCCCGGCGCTCGCGGCCAGGACCTGGGGGTGGGTCTCTTCCATGATCGCCCTCAGAGTGCCCAGGGCGGCGCCGGCCTGCAACGGCACGCTGACCGTTCCGAGGCGGATGCCCGCCAGTTCCACCGCCGCGTAGTCGCCGCTGGCGAACCCCAGCGTGGCGACGAAATCGCCCTGCCTCAGCCGGGTCTCGTGCCACGCGGCGGCGACGGCGCCGGCCCGGTCCCACAGTTCCCGGTACGTGATGGTGGCGAACCGCCGGGTCAGCCGCGATTCGGTATCCCCGGTCTCCGGGTCTTCGACCACCTCCGTCACCCGTTCCCCCAGGGCGGGACGGTCGGCGTAGCCGTCCATGATCGCGGCGGCGGTCTCGGCGAGTGACCGGCCCGGACGCAGGGCGGCCTCCCGGACCTCCGGCCGGCACGCGGCCGCGCGCGCCTGTGGATCGGACTCCCGCAGGCCCGCGATGAGCCGTTCGTAGTGGTCCCGGCTCCACAGGTGGTCCCGGCTCCACAGGTGTTCCCGGCGGCGCGGCAGACGGCTGCTCGTCATCAGATGTCTCCCCGGATGAAGGCCCGGCGGCGAGGCGGCCGGCTCCCGGCCGGGTCTCGCCGCTACTCGGATACGAACCGTAACCGGGGTATCTCCGGCGGGGCCTCCCGATCGCGCCCGGGGACTCGCCAATTACCGCACCGCCGGGTGATACTCAGACCATGCCTCAGTTCGGGGACGCGGAAGCCCTGCAGGACCTCGGCTCGTCGCTCCTGGTCCCGATGCGCATCACCACCACGGCGCCGGACCAGCCCTTTCACGCCGAGGCAACGGACGCAAGCGTCGGCCCGGTGGTGATCTCCAGGGTTTCCGTCTCCGTTCCCGGCCAGATACAGCGGCCGGCGCGGCTCATCGGGTCCGGCGACCGTCACCTGGTGAAGGTCATCATGCAGCGCCGCGGAAGCGCGGTCATCGCCCAGGGCGGCCGCCGGAGCCTGGCCGGCCCCGGCGACCTGATCGCCTACGACGTGAACCAGCCGTACGAGTATCTTTCCCGCGGGCCCGTCGACGTGGTCATCATGGCCCTGCCGTGGCCGATGCTGGGCCCGTTCGGCGACCTCTTCCGCCAGCGCACGGCCCTCGCGGTCCCCGGCGACCGGGGAATCCGGTCGGTCATCGGCACGTTCTTCGGCGGCCTGGCGGACGCCGCGCTGGCCGGGCCCGGCGACCAGTTGTCCGGGCCGAACGCCGCCCGGCTGGCGGACGCCGCGGCCAGCATGCTCATCGCGGCCTTCACCGACACGCCCTGCGAACGGATCGAGCTTCCCACCGGCCTGACCGACCAGATCCTGGAGTACGCCCTCTCGAACCTGCACGACCCGGACCTGACGGTGGGCTCGGCCGCTCGCCGGTTCGGCATCTCGCCCCGGTACCTGCACAAGCTGATGCGGGACCGGGACATCCAGTTCGGCGGCTGGGTCCGGCGGGAACGGATGAAGCGGATCCGGCAGGACCTGCTCGACCCGCGCCTGGCGAATCGCACCGCGGCCGTCATCGCGGCCCGGTGGGGCGTGGGCGACCCCGATCATCTCAGCCGGTCCCTGCGGGCGGAGTTCGGCCAGAGCGCCGCCGAGATCCGCGCCGGCGCCGGAGGCTAGGCCGTCAGCCGGTCTCCTTCTCCCAGGGGTAGGCCGTGGTGCCGTCGTCGGAGGTGACGCCGTCATCGCCGATCGTCCACCGGGTCCCCGGGGCGGAAGCGAAGGCGAGGATCCGGGAGGCGGCCTCGTCGGACACGATGACCCTCACGGGGGTGGCGCCGAACCGGCCGGCGATGCCGCTCGGCTTGATCCAGCGGTGTACCCGGCCCATCTTGTGGACCTGCACCGTTTCCCCGGGGCCGATGGTGGAGCCGACCTTCTCCACCTGGGCGACGGCGTCCTTCGCGATCTTGCGTCCCGTGATGACGAGGGTCCATACCTTCCTCGCCACGAGCAGGGACTTGATCGTCTCCTCCGCCTTCCACGCCGTGTAGGCGGCGCCTCCGAGCGGGATCAGTACCGCCGCCGCGGAGGTTCCCACATCGGCCACGGCCCACTTGGGCGCGATCATCGCGACGGCGGACACGTCACGCGACAGCGAATTGGTCACTGTGGTCCTGACTGCTGGCATTGGCACCCCGTTTTCAGACAACTGACATCTGGTCACGAAGAGCGTAGTAAGGGCTCAATGACCGGCGAATGCGTTTTCGCCGGATTGGAACCTCCCGGTCACCCGCCGTCGGCGGCGGGCCCGGTGTAGGAAGCGCGCGGGCGCAGGATCTTCCCGGTCTCGTACGCTTCCATCGCGTGGGCGAGCCAGCCCGCGACACGGGCCACGGCGAAGGCCGCTTCCCCGGCGCCGTGAGTCATCCCGGCCGTCATCGTGAAGGCTCCGAGGGCCAGGTCGACGTTGGGTTCCGGTAGGGACTTGCGCCGCACCTCGGCGATGACGGCGTCGGTCACCGCGACGGCCGGGGATTCCGGCGCCGCCTGGCGGACCAGGCCGGACAGCAGGGTGAAGCGCGGGTCTTCGCCCCGGTACACCGAATGCCCGAACCCGGGGATCCGCTCTCCGCGGCGCAGCAGGTCCGCCACGACCCGGGGCACGTCCCCGGGCTCCCGCGCCGCCGCCAGCATCGCCTCCACGGCGAGGGACGCGCCGCCGTGCAGGGCGCCGCTGACCGCGCCGAGGCCCGCCGACACCACCGCGTAGGGGTCGGCCCGCGCCGAGGCCGCCGTCCGCGCGGCGAGGGTGGACACGGCGAGTTCGTGGTCGGCGAGCAGCACCAGCGCCGCGGACATCGCCCGCAGTTCCGGCCGGGACGGGCGGCGGTCGCAGACCCGGGCCCAGAGCCGGGAAGCGATCGTGTCATCGCCGGGATCCGAGAGCGGCGGAAGGCAGTCCACCAGGCCGGCGGCGATGGCCCGGCCCGCCGCCGCCACGGCCGGGCGGTCCAGCTGCAGCCGCAGCGGGTCGGTGACCGCCATCGCCGGGGCGATCACCTGCATCCGTTCCAGCGGCCGGGCGTCCGGGGGCAGCACCGCCGCGGCCGCCCGGCCGGTCTCCAGAGCCGCCTGCGGCACCCGCCAGGCCTGCCCGCGCCCGGGTCCGGGCAGCGTCCCGGTCCACAGCAGTTCCGCCGCGTCCTCGAACGGCCGGTCCCGGGCGAGGACGATCGCGTCATGGCCCCGGTAGCGGAGCCGGTCCCCGCTGATCTGCGTGATTTGCGACTCGACGGTGATGTCGAGGGCGCCCGCCGGGCGGCGCGGCCGTCCCCGGCGGGCCAGCCTCTCGATCTCCTCGGAGTCGAACAGGCTCGTCCGCCCGTCGGCCGACCGCCGCCGGCTCAGCGTCCCCCGGCTGACGTACGCGTACAGGGTGGCGGGCTTGACCCCGAGCCGTCGGGCGGCTTCGGCGGCGGTGAGCTGGGTCGTCACCGGTCAAGAGGTACCACGGGGCTCGGGGCCGGTGTAACGGGCACCGGGCCGGATGATCTTGTTGCGCGCCGCCTGTTCGGTGATGTGCGCGGTCCAGCCGACGACCCGGCTCACGGCGAAGGTCGGGGTGAGCAGTTCGCGGGGCAGGCCCGCCGCCTCCATCACGATGGCCGCGTACAGTTCGACGTTGGCGTTGATCCTCGCGCCGGACTTCCGCTCGGCGAACGCCGTCATCACCGCCTTTTCCACGGCGGCCACCATCTCGCCCCGGGGGTCCCCGAGCCCGCGGGCGACCTCGCGGAGCAGCGTGTCGCGCGGGTCGGCCGTCCGGTACGCGGCGTGCCCGAAGCCCATGATCACCTCGCCGCGGTCGAGGCGGGCCCGGACCCAGGCGTCGGCCCGGTCCGGGGTGCCGATCTCATCGAGCATGTCCAGGACCCGGGACGGCGCGCCGCCGTGCAGGGGGCCGGACAGCGCGCCGAGGGCCGCGATCACGGCCGAGCCGAGGTCGGCCCCGGTCGAGGCGACGACCCGGCCGCTGAACGTGGAGGCACTGAAGCCGTGGTCGATGGTCAGGATCAGGTACGTCTCCAGGGCCCTGGTCCTGACGGGATCCGGCTCGGCGCCGTCGAGCATATACAGGTAGTTGGCCACGTGGCCGAGATCGGCGCGGGGCGGGATCGGCTCCCGGCCCCCGGACAGCCGGTGCAGGGCGGCCACCAGGACCGGGAAGACGGCGGCGGTGGCGAGGGCCTGGTCCTGGAGCGTTCCGGGGCCGGCGTCCAGCCACGACGTCATTCCCTGATCGAGGGCGACGAGTTCGTAGGCGGCGCGGAGCGCCTGCAGCGGCCCGGCGCCGCCGGCCAGTTCCGCGATCGCCGGAAGGGCCGACGCGACTCGCGGCGTCAGCGCGCGGCACCCGGCGGTCCGCTTCGCGAAGTCCTCGCGCTGGGCACCGTCGGGCAGGTCGCCCGCGTGCATGAGGTGCCAGACATCCTCGAAGGAGCGATCCCGGGCCAGTCCCGGCGCGTCATACTGGCGGTAGTGGTAGAAGCCCTCGCCGCCGCGGACGTCGCCGACCGAGGTCTCGGTGACGGCGACTCCCTTGAGGCCCGCGGGCACATCGATCATCTGGGTCATGCGCTCATGGAATCAACCCGGCCGGACCGCCATCAATATTGATTTTCCTCAACGATTGATTATCGTCAATGCCGATCCGGACGAAGATCGCCATTCGGGACGATTGGCGTCAATACCGGGGTGCTGTCGTCGGCAATAGGTGATTCCCTCTACTATTGCGGAATCATGAGGATTCTTGACCCCACACTGCACACGCTCAGCCCCCGGCACCTTGAGGTCTTCTGGCGGTACCAGCTGGTCCGGACCGGCGTGGACTTCGGCGCCGCCTGCTGCTTCGTCGTCGGCAGCATCTGCTTCTTCTACGCCTCCCTGGATATCCCGGCAGCATGGCTGTTCCTCATCGGATCCATCCTGTTCGCCGTCAAGCCGTCCATCGACATGGTGCGGTCCCTGCACCTCAGGCGGCTGCCTGCCTCGGAGGCCGCCGAGGAGATCACGGAGGAAGCCGAGTCGGAAGTCGTCTCCGGGTAGTCCGGCCTGCCGGGCGGTCCGGCGGCATGACACTCAAGTCAATCGGGGATACGGGGCGAAACACCTGGTAGAACGCATGCTGTTCTAGCATGCTGAAGGTATGAGGGTTCTCGATCCGACGCTGCACGACCTGACCCCGCGCCACCTGGAGATCTTCTGGCGGTACCAGGTAGTCCGGACCGGCGTGGACTTCGGCGCCGCCTGCTGCTTCGTCGTCGGCAGCATCTGCTTCTTCTACCCGTCCCTGGACATCCTGGCGGCCTGGCTGTTCCTCATCGGCTCGCTGCTGTTCGCCGTCAAGCCGTCCATCGACATGGTGCGGTCCCTGCACCTGAAACGGCTTCCCGCGCCAGCCGGCACCGCGGAAAGCGACGGCAGCCCGGGATAAGGGCTTGGTTTTCTCCAGCAGACCCCGGTCGGCGTCATCGCCCAGGACGGCCCGCGACAGCCGGTCGATGACTCCCGACAGCTCGGAGTGCTGCTCCGGCGACCAGCCGCCGATCTGCTCCTCCAGCCACGAGTGCTGGGCCGCGAACAGCTTGTTCGCGCACTCCGCGCCCAGCGTGGTCAGCGCCAGGACCCCGTCGCCGGAGCGGGTCGTCAGGCCCCGGTCGACCAGTATCTGCGAGGCCGGGTGCCCTTCCTCCACCGTGACCCCGGCCTGCCTGGCCAGTTCGGCGCGCGGCGTCGGCCCCTGCCGGGCGAGCCGGGTCAGGATCCAGCAGGCGCCGCCGGGCAGGTCCAGGCCCGCCGCCCGGGCCAGCTTCGCGTACCGGAACCGGCGCATCTCCACCGACGACAGGTGCGTGAGGATGCGCTCGGCCTCCTCGGCCGACGTCCGGGCGGCGGGGATCGCCCCCAGGGCCTCCCCCAGGTCGGGCACCGCCGACGACGCGGTCACGGTCCGCAGCGGGACCTCGCGCAGGAACCAGGCCAGGACGAACGCCACCAGGGCCACCGGGACCGACGCCAGGAACACCGGGTGCAGCGCGGCGCTGTAGGCGTGCAGGATCGCGTGCCGGAGCGCGGCCGGCAGCGTGTGCAGCATGGACGTGTTCGCCTGCACCGCGGCCGCGCTGAACCCGTGCGGCAGCGGGTGACCCGCCAGTGCGCCGGCCAGCTGGGTGGCGAGCTCGTTGGAGAAGATGGCGCCGAACACCGATACCCCGAACGACCCGCCGATCGTCCGGAAGAACGTCACCCCGGAGGTGGCCGCGCCGAGGTCGGCGAAGTCGACCGTGTTCTGCACGGCGATGACCAGCACCTGGATGACCAGGCCGAGGCTGAACCCGAGGGCGAAGAAGAACAGGTTCATCACCAGCGTGGACGTGTTCTCGTCCAGCCGGGACAGCAGGAACAGCGCGACCGCCATAAGCGCGGACCCGACGATCGGGTAGATCTTGTACCGGCCGGTGCGGGCGATCATCTGGCCGCTGCCCACCGACGTGAGCAGCATGCCGAGCACCATCGGCAGCAGGTACACGCCGGACATCGTGGGCGAGACGCCGTGCACCACCTGCAGGAACAGCGGCAGGTACGACAGCGCGCCGAACATCGCGAACCCCGCCGCCAGTGCGATCGCCGACGCGATCGTGAAGACGGGGTTGGAGAACAGGCGGAGCGAGAGCATCGGCTCGGACGCCCGCCGCGCCGACGCGTACCAGGCCAGCAGCAGGACCGCCGCGCCGGCGAACAGGCCGATGATCACCGGCGAGCCCCACGGGTAGGTGGTGCCGCCCCAGGACGTGGCCAGCACGACGGCGGTGGCGAACCCGGCTAGCAGCAGCGCGCCGGCGTAATCGATCTTGTGCTGGCGGCGGCTGCCGGCGGCGGGAAGCACGACGGCGATCACGACCAGGGCGATGGCGCCGACCGGCAGGTTGATGTAGAACACCCACCGCCACGACAGGCTGTCGACGAAGAACCCGCCGAGCAGCGGCCCGGCCACGCTCGCCACGCCGAACACCGCGCCGAACGCCCCCTGGTACTTGCCTCTCTCCCGCGCGGGCACGATGTCGCCGATGATCGCCTGGGTCAGCACCATGAGCCCGCCGCCGCCGATGCCCTGCATGGCGCGGAAGGCGATGAGCTCGCCCATGTTCCGCGACTGGCCGCACAGGACCGACCCGACGAGGAAGATCACGATGGCGCCGAGAAACAGGTACTTGCGCCCGTAGGAGTCGCCGAGTTTCCCCCATACCTGCGTGGTCGCGGTGCTGGCCAGCATGTACGCGGTGACCACCCACGACAGGTGGGACAGGCCGCCCAGGTCGTTGACGATGGTCGGCAGTGCCGTGGACACGATCGTCTGGTCGAGGGCCGCCAGCAGCATCGCGAGCATCAGCGCGCCGTAGATGACCATCAGGCGCTGGCCGTGCGCGGCCGGCGCGGGCGCGGTCCCGGCCGCGCGGGCCGTCGCTGGCGCTTCCCCCGGTGAAGACATAACCGCTGGATACCCGCGCCCGCCCCATTCGGAACTACTGTCCCGCGGTACCCGCCTTCACCGGCGACCCCGGTTGCCGGGACGCCTGCCGCGCGGCCGCCGCCGCCTTCTTCGACGCGGCCGCGTCGGACTCCGCCTGCTGCGATGACGATGCCAGCGACGGCCCGCTGACCGTGTGCCACACGCCGCCCTCGCCGTTGCCCGAGGTCTGCCCGGGGGCGGTGTCGGCGGCGTAGGTATACAGCGGCGACCCGTTGTAGGTGGCCTGGGTGGTGCCGTCGGGCCGGGTAATCGAGCCGATCGTCCCGGCCAGTTGCACCCCGCTGCCGGTGAACGGCTTGCCCTGAACCGCGGGCCATGCCGACAGGCACCCGCCGGCGCAGGCGGGCTTCCCGCTGCCCGGCTGGTCCTGGCTGTCGGTGTATACGGCGTCCCCGTTGCCCTCGGCCAGCACGTACCCGGACTTGGTCTGCTCCACGATCAGCATGATCTTCGCGGGCATCATCGGCGCCGCGCCCTTGGCCGCCGACATGGTCCCGCCGCCCGCCCCGTGGCCGGCCGCGGGCTTCGCCGGCGCTGTCCCGGGCGCCTGCGACGAGGCGCCCGGCGCGGGCGAGGAGGACCCGTACGCGGCGCCCGGCGACGGCGACAGCACGGTCGTGCAGCCGGCCAGCGGGAGCATTCCCAGGGCCGTGGCCCCGAGCGCCCAACGGATCGTGCGCATTGCCTGATTCCTCCACATCACGGACGTAACAATCACGGGCATAACCCGACAGCAGCGACGATAGGCCCGGCCCCGCCGGGCAGTCCGCGCCTTCGGGCGGACGAGACCCAGACGTGATATTCCGGTTACGGCTTTACCGCTGTCCTGTGCCGGCGGTCATCCGCCGGCACAGCCAGGCCAGGGACATCGGGTACCGGTAGTCGATGCCGCTATGGGTGCCGTCGAACAGCTCGAACCGGATCAGGTCCTCGGCCACGCCGGCGTCCAGCAGGGCCGCCCGGAACGCCTCCGCGCCGACGTCCAGGTAGTAGTCATCCCGGGTCCCGGCGTCGATCCAGATTCCCTTCAGGCCCCGGAGTTCGCTTTCGTACACCGGTACCATCCGGACCGGGTCCCAGTCCAGCCACCGCTGCCACACGGCGGGCCGGATGACCCCGGTGACCGGGTCGAACGGCAGCACGGGGGTGCCGTCGTCGCCGGCGGAGAAGCAGGCCGACATCCCGAGGGTCTCCAGCAGGCTGAAGTCCTCCGGCCGGCTGAGCGTCCCCCGGGCCCGGAACTCCTCCCACCACCGGAAGATGTCCCCGTCATACTTGCGCAGGTGCCGGACCGCCACCGGGATCCCCGAGGCGTGAGAGTGCTCGTAGAGCGCGTCCCCGGCGTGCGTGGCCAGGAGCCCGAACAGGTCCGGGCGCAGCATCGGCGTGATCATGGCGCCGAACCCGCCGCTGGACTTCCCCATGATCGCCCGGTGAGGCGCGTCGGGGATGGTCCGGTAGTTCTCGTCCACGTACGCCGTGACCTCGTCGCACAGGTAGGAGTGGTACTTCCCGGTGCCCGGCGAGTCGACGAACTGGCTGCCCCCGTAGGAGGTCCAGGCGTCCACGTAGACGACGATGGCGGGCGGGGCCTCCCCGGCGGCGAACAGCGCGTCGGCGGCGTCGGGGAACGGCTGCCGGTAGGCTTCCCGGTTCAGCCACTTCGACACGAACCCGCTGTAGCCCTGGATCACGTACACGGCGGGGTACCGTCGCTCCGGCTCGGCGTCGTACCCCGGCGGCGTGTAGACCAGCAGCGGCCGCTCGCGGGGGTCCCCCAGGGGGTTGCCGCGCAGCGCGTCGCTGGAGATCAGGCGGTCATCGAGACGGCCGGCGAGCCCGGCGGACCATGGCAGCATGCCGGACATCATTCCACCTAACGGATCGTCGTTTCTCCCCAGGCCAGCCAGGCTCACCCGGCGCTGACGGCGGCGATGGCGAAGGCGGAGACCATCAGGCCGGTGACCTGGGCCGGGCCCCAGCGCTCGTGGAAGACGAACCGCGCCATGAGGACGGTGACACCCGGGTAGAGGGCGGTGACGACCGCGACCACGGCCAGCTGGCCCGCGCCGGTGGCGACCAGGTAGAGGATGCTCGCCGCACCGCCCAGTACCCCGGCGACCAGCCCGAAGCGCACCGACGGCCGCCACTGCCCGCGGCGAGGCCGGTTCCGGGCCGGAATGAGCCAGGCCAGGACGAGCACCGTCCCGATGAGCTCTCCGGGGACCAGGGGCCAGGCCCCGGAGGCGGTTCCGGCCCGGTCCAGCGCGATGAACAGCAGCGCGAATCCCGCGCCCGCCGCCAGGCCCGCGATGACGCCGTCGCGGCGGCTCGTGCCGCCGTCGGCGTCCCCGGGCTCCGCCGACACCAGGGCGACGGCGGGGATCCCGGCCGCCACCCCCGCCCAGCCGAGCGGGGACAGGTGCTGGCCGATCACGGCCCCGGTGACCGCGGGGATCCCGGCGGTGAGCACTCCCGAGATCGGGGACACGATGCTCATCCGGCTGACGCTCAGCCCCCAGTACAGGGCCAGGACCCCGACCCCGGTGCCGAGGCCGCTGAGCGCGCCCCACCACAGGGCCGCGGCCGAGGGCGCCGAGCCGGGCACGATCACGAGGGCGAGGCCGACCGCGGCGATGACGCCCGCCTGGCCGACGGCCGCGACGGCTCCGGGGTGACCCCGGCGCCCGGCGGCTCCGGCGATGAAATCGGAGGCCCCGTAGCCGACGGCGGCCAGCAGGCTCAGGAGAACGCCCACCCGCGGTCAGGTGCTGTGCGTGACAGCAAAATGGCGCAGCAGGGCGTCGGTGACCGGGCCGGGGGTCTCGTAGTGCGCGAAGTGGCTCGTGCCGCGCACGACGACCAGGCGCGAGCCGGCGATGCCGCGGGCCGTGGCCGCGCCCACCCACGGCGGGGCGGCCGGGTCCTCGGCGCCCGACAGCACCAGCGTCGGGGCCTTGACCAGCGGCAGCAGCGGCCGCAGGTCCATGGAGGCGATCGCCTCGCCGCACGCGGCGTAACCCTCGGGCTGGGTACCGCGCAGCATCTCAAGGACCGGCTCGACCTCGTCAGCGTGCCGCTCGACGAACGACGGGGTGAACCAGCGCGGCACCACCGAGTCCGCGATGGCCTCCATTCCGCCCTCGCGGACCAGGCGGGCCCGGTCGTGCCACAGATCCGGCGACGGCATCGGGGTCAGGACCGCGCACAGCACCGCCAGCGACGTCACCCGCTCCGGCGCGTTCGCCGCCAGCCACAGGCCGGTCATGCCGCCGAGCGACACCCCGGCGTAGGCGAAGGACTCAATGCCGTAGAAGTTGGCCACGGCCAGCACGTCGGCGCCGAGTTCGGCGATGGTGTACGGGCCGGGCGGCGCGCCGGACTGGGCACCGGGCGCGCCATGACCGCGCCACTCCAGGCGCAGCAGCCTGAAGTGGCGCGACAGCGCCTCGGCCTGGCGGTTCCAGACGTCGCGCGTGGTGCCGATCGGGTTGCCGAGGACGAGCACGGGCGCGTCTTCGGGCCCTTCGAGGGAGGAAACGATGTCAGCGGCGGGCACGTGCGGCACCTCACATGTCGAAAAAGACGGTTTCCTGGTCGCCCTGCATCCGGATGTCGAACCGGTACAGGCCCGGGGTCGCGGTGCCGTCGTCGTACGGCGTGGCGAGCAGGGTCGCGCGCCGCCCGGCCGGGACCTGCGCCAGGACCGGGTCGGCCGCGTTGGCCGTCTCCTCGTCGGAGAAGTAGATCCGGGTGACGGACCGGTCGAGCATGCCGCGGGAGAACACGGACACGTCGATGTGCGGGGCCTGGTTCCCTCCCGCGCCGTCCGGCACGGGCCCGGGCTTCAGCGTGACGATCTTGAACGTGCCGTCGTGGGCGGTCTCGGAGCGGCCGAAGCCGCGGAACGCCTTGTCGCCCCAGGGGACCGGGCCCCGCGGGTCGTCGGGGTGCGCGAAGCGGCCCGCCGGGTTCGCCTGCCAGGTCTCGATCAGGCCGTCGGGGATGGGGTCGCCCGCTCCGTCGGTCAGCCGGCCGACGATCGTGATCGCGCCCTCGGTGCCCTCGGGCACCACGTACGGGCCTCCTGCCCAGGGCAGCCGCATCGAGAAGTACGGCCCGACGGTCTGGGACGGGGTCAGAAGTTCGCTCACGCGTGGGGCTCCTCGAAGACGGTGGCGTTGCGGCCGCGCAGGACGATGTCGAACTTGTAGGCCAGCGCCCACTCCGGCTGGGTGTCCTCCAGCGAGAACTCGGAGATCATCCGGACCTTGGCCTTCTCGTCCGTCACCGAGTTGTAGATCGGGTCGTACTTCAGGAGCGGGTCGCCCGGGAAGTACATCTGCGTGACCAGGCGCTGGGTAAACGCGCGGCCGAACAGCGACAGGTGGATGTGGGCCGGCCGCCAGGCGTTGTAGTGGTTGCCCCACGGGTAGGCGCCGGGCTGGATCGTGATGAACCGGTAGCGTCCGCCCTGGTCGGTGATGCAGCGGCCGACGCCGTCGAAGTTCGGGTCGATCGGCGCGGGGTGGTGCTCGCGGGCGTGCAGGTAGCGGCCCGCCGCGTTCGCCTGCCAGATCTCGATCAGCGTGTCCGGGACCGGCCGGCCGCCGGAGTCCCGCACCTGGCCGAACACGATGATCCGCTGCCCCTGGGGCTCCCCGGGCTTCTGCGTGGTGAGGTCCGCGTCCGTCATGGTGATGACGTCGTCGCCGAGCAGCGGCCCGGTCACCTCGGTGAGCCGCTGCGGGAGAAGCACCAGCGGCTGCTTCGGATGGCGCAGCCGGGTGGACTTGTAGCCCTCGAAGTCCAGCGGCGGGTGGTTACCGGGCTGCGGCTTGGCGTACTCCGGCAAGGCCAGCTTGCCGGAGAGCACCAGGCCCTGGTCGGACACGGTCACGGTCGGTCCTCCTTAAGGACGTGAGCGTACCGTTTACTGTACATCTGTTCGCAGGGCGCACACCTTCAGCCCGCCTGCTCGTCGTCCCACTCGCGAATGGCCCGGTCGGCGATGGCGAACGCCCGGTTGGCCGTCGGCACGCCCGCGTACACGCCGGTCTGCAGCAGCACCTCCTGGATCTGCTCCCGGGTCAGCCCGTTGCGCAGCGCGGCTTTGACATGCATCGCCAGTTCGCCCTCGTGCTGGAGGGCGGCCAGCACGGTCAGCGTGACGATGGACCGTTCCGTCTTCTCCAGGCCCGGCCGGGACCAGACGTCCCCCCACGCGTAGCGGGTGATGAAGTCCTGGAACGGCTCCGTGAACTCGCTCTTGCTGCGTTCCGCGCGGTCGACGTGCGCGTCGCCGAGAACCGCCCGCCGTACCGCCATCCCCTGCCGGGCCCGCTCCTGATCATCCACGGTGGTAAATCCCCTCTCCGTTAGGATTAATTCTTGCTGTTATCTCGGGATTCGTGGGCGCGCAGGGCCGCGGCCACGAACTCCCGGGCCGCGCCGAGGTAGCCGGCCGGGTCGAGGGCCTGCTCGATCTGCCCGGCGCCGATCCCGGCCTCCGTGATCTCCGGGGCGGCGGTCAGCACGTCCCGCAGCGGGATCCCGGAGCTCACCGACTTGGCCGCGGCCGTCGCCACCACGTCGTGCGCCCTCGGCCCGCCCAGGACTCCGGCCAGCAGGGACGTGACCCGCTCGGCCAGGGGCAGGCCGCCGGCCGCCGTCAGGTTCGCGCTCATCCGGGCCTTGTCCACCCGCAGGCCGCCCAGCAGTTCGGCGGTCCACGCGGCGGCGGAGCCGCCCAGGTTCAGGATCTCGGTGAACGGCTGCCACTCGGCGTGCCACGCCCCGGCCGCCCTCTGGTGCTCCTGCTCCGCGCTGGCCACCAGCGTGGCCAGCAGGCCCGGCACCTGCCGGGCGCAGCCCAGGACCGCCACCGAGGCGACCGGGTTGTTCTTGTGCGGCATGGCCGATGACCCGCCCCGGCGCGGCGCGCCCTCGTTCCCGGCCGGTTTCGGCCCTCCGGCGGCCAACCCCGGGCCGCCTCCGGGCTTGTTGCTGTTATCAGCCGGCCCCTCCGAGATCTCCCCGACCTCGGTCTGGGCCAGCAGGGTGACGTCCCGCGCGATCTTGCCCGTGGCCGCGGTGACCCGGGCCATCGCGGCCGCGGCGTCGATGAGGCGCAGCCGCTCGGTGTGCCAGGGCAGCGGCGGGCTGGCCAGGCCCAGTTCCTCCGCCAGCAGCGCCGCCACCCGCGGACCGCGGTCGCCCAGGGACGCGAGGGTTCCCGCCGCCCCGCCGAACTGCACGGCCAGCCGCTGGTCTCTCGCCGCCGCCAGCCCGGCGAGGGCGGAGTCCAGGCCGGACAGCCAGCCCGCCGCCGTGACGCCGAACGTCACCGGCACCGCCTGCTGCAGCAGCGTGCGGCCGATCATCACCGTGCCGGAGTGGGCGTCCGCGAGCGCGGCGGCCCGGTCGGCGGCCGTTTCCAGGTCGGCGATGGCCGCGTCCATCGCCTGGCGGGCGAGCAGCATCGCCGCGGTGTCGATGATGTCCTGGCTGGTCGCCCCCCGGTGTACGGCGCGGGCGGCCTTCTCGTCGTTCTCCGCGACGGCCCGGGTCAGCAGCCGGGACAGTCCGGGCACCGGGTTGCCGGTGAGGGCCGCGAGCTCGCCGAGTTCGGCGGCGTCGAAGTTCCGGGCGGCCGCGGCCCGGGTCACCGCCGCGCCGGAGCCGGCGGCCGCGATCCCGGCCCGTTCCAGGGCCCGGGCCAGGCCGGCCTCGGCGTCCAGCATCGCCTGCAGCCAGGCTTCGTCGCCGAGGCGAAGGCCCCGGCTGAACACTCCCCCGAACAGTGTCCCCCGCCGCTCCGTCATCCGCTGTCCCTGATCGTCAGGCATGTCGGTCGGTTCCTTTCCGGGCTGGCTTTGGGCCCAGATGTTATCGTCCCGATCATGAGCGCACTTCCCGTTGGCGGCCCTGGCCTGCCGCAGCGACGCAATCTTGTCACGGAGATCCCTGGCCCCGCTTCGCGCGCGCTGGCCGCGCGCCGCTCCGCGGCCGTCGCCCCCGGCGTCTCCTCCGTCCTCCCGGTGTTCGTCACCGCCGCCGGCGGCGGCGTGCTGGTGGACGCGGACGGCAACTCCCTGATCGACTTCGGGTCGGGCATCGCGGTCACGTCGGTGGGCAACTCCGCGTCCCGGGTCGTCGACCGGGTCACGTCCCAGGTGGCCCAGTTCACGCACACCTGCTTCATGGTCGCCCCCTACGAGGGGTACGTGGAGGTCTGCGAGGAACTGGCCCGCCGCACTCCCGGCGACCACCCCAAGCGGTCGGCGCTGTTCAACTCCGGCGCCGAGGCGGTGGAGAACGCGATCAAGATCGCGCGGCACTACACCGGCCGGTCCGCGGTCGTCGCGTTCGACCACGCCTACCACGGGCGCACGAACCTCACGATGGCCCTCACCGCCAAGAACATGCCCTACAAGCAGGGCTTCGGCCCGTTCGCCGGCGACATCCACCGGGTCCCGATGGCCTACCCGCTGCGCTGGCCGGGCGGCCCGCAGGCCTGCGCCAGCGAGGCCCTCGACACCGTCAAGGCCCTCATCCATGCCCAGGTCGGCGAGGAGAACGTCGCCGCCGTGATCATCGAGCCGATCCAGGGCGAGGGCGGGTTCATCGTGCCGCCGGACGGGTTCCTGCGCGACCTGGCCGCGTTCTGCGCCTCCCAGGGGATCGTGTTCATCGCCGACGAGGTCCAGTCCGGGTTCTGCCGGACCGGCGACTGGTTCGCCAGCGAGCACGACGGCGTGGTGCCCGACCTGGTCACCACCGCCAAGGGCATCGCCGGCGGGCTCCCCCTCGCCGCGGTGACCGGCCGCTCGGAGATCATGGACGCGGTCCACGTCGGCGGGCTCGGCGGCACCTACGGCGGCAACCCGGCCGCGTGCGCCGCCGCGCTCGGCGCCATCGAGACCATGGAGGCCGAGGACCTTGCCTCCAAGGCCCGCCGGATCGGCGAGATCATGCTGCCCCGGCTGCGGAAGCTGGCCGGGGAGCATCCAGTCATCGCCGACGTCCGCGGGCGCGGCGCGATGATCGCGATCGAGCTCACCCGGCCCGGCACCCTGGAGCCCGACCCGGCGACCACCGCCGCGGTGGCGAACTACTGCCATTCCCGCGGCCTGATCACCCTGACCTGCGGCACCTTCGGAAACGTGATCCGGTTCCTGCCGCCCCTGGTGATCGGGGAGGATCTCCTGGAAGAGGGCCTCGGCATCCTCGAGGACGCCTTCGCGTCCCTGGAGGCGTGACCGAGCCCCTCCAGTCCGGCAGCCCGGCACCGCCGGAACTGGCGGCGACCGGGCTGACCGTGCGGTTCGGCACCCTGACCGCCCTCGACGGGGTCAGCCTGGCGGTCCGGGCCGGGGAATGCGTCGCCATCGCCGGGGAGAACGGCTCCGGGAAGACCACTCTGATCCGGGCGCTCGGCGGTGACCTGGCCCCGGACTCCGGAACGGTCGAGCTGGAGGGGGTCGCGCTGGCTCCCGACCCGGTGGCCGCCGCGCGGCGCGGCATGCGGATCGTCTGGCAGGACCTGGTGCTCGCCGACAACCTGGACATCGCCGCCAACGTGATGCTGGGCAACGAACGCCGGCGGCACCTGCTGTTCCCCGCCCTGCTGCACGCCGACGCCGCCCGGCTGCTGGACCGGCTCGGCATCCCGGTCGGCGACCCCGCCCGGCCGGTGCGGTCGCTGTCGGGAGGGCAGCGGCGGATGATCGCGGTCGCCCGCGCCATGGCGCGGGCGCCCCGCGTCCTGCTGTTGGACGAGCCCACCTCCGCGCTGGGCGTGGCCGAGGCCGCCCTGGTGGAACGGCTCATCACCCGGCTCCGGGCGGAGGGCACCACGATCGTGGTGTCCGGTCATGACGTCCCGCAGATGGTCCGGCTGGCCGACCGGATCCTGGTGCTGCGGCACGGGCGCCTGGTGGCCGAGGCGGATCCCGGCGACGTTCACCCCGACGACGTGGCGGCGCTCATCTCCGGGCAGGCGCTGGAGGAGGTCAGGGCCCGGAGAGAGGCGCTGGAGGCGGCGCTGTCCGCCCAGGAGGAGACCATGGCGCTGCGGCGGGCCCGGGACATGCAGCACGCCTTCCTGCGACGGCTCTCCCATGAGCTGCGCACGCCGCTCACCGCGATCACCGGATACGCCACCAGCCTGCTGCAGCCGGACGTCACCTGGGACGACGAGACCCGTCACCGGTTCCTGTCCCGGATCGCCGCCGAGTCCTCGCGCCTCGGCCGCCTCGTCAACGACCTGCTGGATTTCTCCGCGATCGAGGCCGGAATCTTCCGCCTGTCCTGCGACTGGTGCGACCTGCCGCTGGTCATCGACGCGGCCGTCTCGGTACTGCCGCCGGAGCGGGCGCCGATGGTCGAGGTCAGGGCACCGTCGGACCTGCCCGCCGTCTGGGCCGACCACGACCGTCTCGAGCAGGTCTTCGTCAACCTCCTGGCCAACGCCCTGGAGCACAACCCGCCGGGCACCCGGGTCCAGGTCAGCGCCGACCCCGGAGAGGACACGGTGACCCTCCTGGTCTCCGATGACGGCGGCGGCCTCGATCCGGAACTGCTGCGGGACCCGCCGTCCGCCGGGCAGTCCCGCCCCCGGGGAGCGGGCGCCGGGCTCGGCCTGTCCATCGCCCGGGGCATCGTCGCCGCGCACGGCGGGACCCTGGAACTGGAGCCGGTCCCGCGCGGCACCTGCCTGCGCATTACGCTGCCGGTGGAGAAAGCGGCCGAACAGGAGCAAGCGTGACGACCCAGGTGCTGATCGTGGAGGACGACCCCAACATCGTCGACCTCATCCGGTCCAACCTGGCCGTCCGCGGGTTCGACACCCTGGTCTCCGTCGACGGCGCCCGGGTGCTGTCCCTGCTGGAGACCGAGCGGCCCGACATGGTGCTGCTCGACCTCATGCTGCCCGGGACCGACGGGTTCGAGCTGTGCCGGCAGATCCGCGAGCGGTCGGAGGTCGCGATCATCGTGGTGTCCGCCCGCGGCGGCGAGCGGGACAAGGTCACCGCGCTCAACATGGGCGCCGACGACTACATGACCAAGCCGTTCGGCATCGAGGAGCTGATGGCCCGGATCCTGGCCACCCTGCGCCGGACCCGCCCGTCCGGCCAGGCCGACGCCGAGGAGGAAGCCCCGGTCATCACGATCGGCGAGGTGGAGATCGATCTCGGCGCGCAGCGGGTGCGCCGGGCCGGCTCCGAGGTGCACCTGACGCCGACGGAGTTCCTGCTCCTGCGCGAACTGGCGCTCCACCGGGGGAAACTGCTGTCCCGCACCCACCTGCTGCGCCGGGTGTGGGGGCACGGGTACGAGACGGAGACCGAGTACGTCCGCGTCTACATCCGGCGGCTGCGGGCCAAGCTGGAATCCCCGGACGGCCCGCCGCTCATCGTCACCCAGCCCCGGGCCGGGTACCGGATCGCCGACTTAACCCGGACAAATCGGATACGTTAACACTTTATTAACAGCATCCCGGATTCGTTAACGACCATGTTTCTGCGCGCCGTTCTACGATCTCCGCCAGATCAGGATGAACCGCATAAGCGAGGTACAACGGTGTATTCGATAGCACGCAGAACGAGACTGGCCGCGATGGCGGCGGCCGCCGGCGCGGCGGCCCTGCTGGTGGCGGGGTGCGGGACCAGCGGATCCGGCAGCGGGGCCAGCGGCTCGGGAGGGACCGGCGGCAAGGCGTCGGTGTCGATCTCGCTGAGCCAGCTCGACAACTCCTTCAGCTCCATGTCCAGCCTGAAGCCGCTGGTGTCCAAGGGCAAGGGGAGCATCGCCGTCATCCTGCCCGACACCGTCTCCTCCACCCGGTACAACGAGTTCGACGCGCCGTACCTGAAGGAGTCCTTCACCAAGGCCGGGCTGCCGGGCTCGGACCTGACCGTGCAGAACGCCCTCGGCAGCGACGCGACGCAGTTCAGCGACGCGCAGACCGCCATCACCAAGGGCGCGGGCGTGCTCGTTATCGACCCGCTGGACTCCGGCGTCGGCGCGCACATCGAGTCCTACGCCAAGTCCCACGGCGTCGCGGTCATCGACTACGACCGGCTCACCCTGGGCGGCACCCGGAGCTACTACGTCAGCTTCGACAACGTCAAGGTCGGCAAGGTCATGGGCCAGGGCCTCGAATCCTGCGTGCAGCAGTGGGGCGTCAAGAAGCCGAACGTCATCGTCATGAAGGGCGCGCCGACCGACAACAACGCGACGCTGTTCGCCCAGGGCTACGACGGCGTGCTCAAGTCCGACTTCTCCTCCGGCAAGTGGAAGGACGTGTCCAACCCGGCCGGCACCTGGGACCCGCCGACCGCGCTGAGCGAGTTCCAGCAGCAGTACACCGCGCACAAGACGATCAACGCCGCGCTCATCCCGAACGACGAGAACGGCGCCCCGATCATCCACTACCTGCAGGGCCAGGGCATCAAGCCGAAGTCGTTCCCGGTCACCGGCCAGGACGCCACCCTGACCGGCCTGCAGAACATCCTGTCCGGCTACCAGTGCGGCACCGTCTACAAACCGATCTACGACGAGGCCGGGGCCACCGCCGCGCTGGCGATGTACCTGCGGGCCGGGCAGACCCCGCCGTCGTCGCTCGTCAACG
>Ga0131853_10002910_pt1 | contig 30696 bp, 23 predicted proteins | sample TergutLab28metaG_FD_92764 | JGI IMG/M metagenome (GOLD analysis project Ga0131853, IMG submission 92764) | Labiotermes labralis P1 segment gut microbial communities from Petit-Saut dam, French Guiana - Lab288 P1 (version 2) (version 2) | ecosystem: Host-associated > Arthropoda: Insects >... | reverse complement strand
TGTCAGAAATGTGTATTGTTGAATGTGTTAGGTTCCCATCATACTTTTCGCTGTTTTCATTTTAATACAGAATCTTATGTTTCCATGTACAGTTACATTAAATACATGAATAATGCAAGTGTCGTGTTCAGAGTTTATTGTGTGCAATTCCTTTCTGGTTCTACACAATACTTCCTGCTACCTTCGCAATCTGTAACACGGTAGATCACATACTCATAGATAGATCACATATTGGAAGAGCACTGAAAAAAGTTCCAACAAAAATTGAGAAATATTTCACACCAGTGGAATGATGATTTGCAAGTATTGGCCATTATTTCTGTATTAAATGTTTTTTTTTTCTGATATGTTCTTACTTTGTCATCGTTCTATCATTTTAAATTTGTTCAAGTTTAAAAAGTTACAGTATTTTGATTTAGTGCCACCCTTGATAATTTGTGGTGGTTTAACCACAGATTGTGGTGAACAAACAGTGGTACAGTAATTGAAGAATAAAAAAATCAACTAGATGCCACTTATTATTTTATTGTACTAATTATAGGCTCAGCATGTTTTGGACATCACTGTGCCCAAAACATGTTGAACCTATAAGAAGTACAATAAAATAATAAGTGTCATCTAGTTGGTTTTTTATTCTTCAGTTATCACAATGATGCACGGTCCAGTAAACATCAGTGGTACAGTATTTGGGTTGGTGTCAATATCATAACGATTGCTTGTATACTGATGCAAACTATGGACATTGTGTGATTCAGGCAGCTTATTTTGAGGTAATATAATTGTCTGTTTTCGTCTTGTTTGGAGCTCATACATGTCATGTTGATTGCCTTCTTTTGTAATATTGCAGTGTTCATCTTTGCGAAGTTCATTGTGAACAGTCCCATGCTGCTTGCTTCAGCGTGTGGTATAGCGGAATGCGTGATGACATGAATTTACACTACAGACCAGATCTTTAATTAATTCATTTCTATTTGCTTGAGTGCAAGTTGAAGCCCCATCCTGGGACCAAGGTTGTGATAACATTTGGCCTGGATGAGCAAATCACCCGTCTTAGAATGGTGAGAGATCAATGTGCAGCATTAGTGACCTGGTGACTTATAATAACATGTTCGTGGTTGTGTGATGAGAGACTAGCGTATAAACATTGGATCTATTATATGACTAAACAGTAATTAAGTACCACTTTGTCAATTCTGATGCATCCCATATAATGACAAGTACTGCATGCACCTCAATTTTTAAAGTCAGTGTTCTGGAAAAGAATGTGCATGTGGTATTCATATACTTACAGTATTTTTCAAATTTGTGTAATGAGACACACAACATAAAAACATTTCTCTCAACAATCCTGTGATCCCAACAGCAAATTCTAAGAATTTTTCTTCCTCAGATTTTTAGTGCTGCATTCAGTTTGTTGAGATTACAGTCATCTAGGAAGTGGTATGGTGTGGTGTAGTACCAACATGAAAGACAAGGCAGTAGGTACTAGTATTTAGAGCAGCTGGCTGCATCCTGTCATCTTCACTGAATATGGAGGCAGCTGGTTGGTCTGAAACGTTGGTACCTATGTACCACAGAGAGCACTCTATCCCATCTCAGATGTTGCATTTGTTGTCTGATCAGTTTCGTCAATTGAAGAGACAGTAAGATTTTTTCTACTTTCTGGTATTATTTTGGCACAGTAATAGGAATGTCATTGTTCAAAGTTTATTCAGCTCTGTTAAAATCCTAAGCACTGTAATGTGTTGGTGCTGGTAGGTATGAAATGGATTTGCTGTATTGTGAGATGTTGGTATAATAGTATGTAGAAGTGGTATTTAAAATTCGAATAACTGGGGAAATACTGTCTGTCATCAGCTTGCAGCTGCTGAAGTGCACATTTAAGAGTGTGTAGTAATTTGGAAAGCAGTAGGTGTAACTGGACATATGTTGGCAAATTGCCCTGTAAATGATTTCAAAGTCGTGGAGATATTGTGATAGCAGGCCTTGGTGTTTAAACATAAAACATTTTATGAGCAAACTCAGAGATGCTCAAAACAAAACGTAGTTTCGATACTGTTTTGACTTTCTGCTAGAGGCAGAACAGGAGATCTTACAAAGTGCATGGAACAATATTTATAGAAGTAATTCTGTGTTGATAAGTGAGGGCTGGGTAGGATTTGCTGAGAGTAGTGGTAGAACACGAAGGGTTACAAAAACCTTGTTTTGTTGCTTGAGTTTCAGTAAATCTACGTTTTTTTATTTTTTGTTTGTTACACACCTGCTGCTGCATTCATTTTTGGTAATGTGAATAACTTCTGTTTTGAAGAAAACCCAATTTATTCCATGATTAGTGTGACTTGCAGGCATGATTTTGCGATTTTGTTGTTAAAAGTACCAACAGTACACAAATAGTGGTAGCATAATTGTAGGGTAACTACATGCTACATTTTGCACATTATAGGACAAAACATATAACTGCTACATTCTGTGGAACAAACCCTCAAGAGGTCATAGTCTGTGAAACTAAAGTTACCGAACACCATGGCAGTAGATCTTCACAAACTGTATACTTTAGCATTAGATGCAGATGAGTGGTGAGCTTCGTGCTGTGGCTGCATCACTGTGGAGGCAGGTCCCAAGAAAAGTGAGAGACTGGGCCCTAAATCCATTGTGATTGTTTTGTAATAGTCCAGGAGCCTTTTCCCATAGAAATGTCTGCAGGATAAGTTGATTCTTTGTTTGTGTAACTTTGCTCAATGAATTGCTTAGGTACCATGAAACAAAGGTGTTGGTATTGTATGTTACTGATCAGACAGCAGATTTGCTGTGTGGTGCTCTGATGGTAGTGTGGTGCATCCCAGGAACAGACCAGTCAGTGTGTACATGTATATAATGCTGTATTTGTTTGTATATTGAGTCTTTCCATTAACAGATGGGCTTGCATTGCCCATTTAGTTTTGTACTTCCAAATATCTCAAACTATTTATCTTTCTTGTTATACTTGTTTTTATTTTGACAAAAATAAAATTGTTGCTTTCTTCTAGAGAAATACACACAGTCTTTGGGCTTTCCTTGTTTCCTGTTCCCATGTTCTCAACTTTAACATGGTTGGCTCATGTCCTTCTGGGAGAATAAAATGAGTCCCAAACCACTGATTTATGCAAGTAAATATGATAGAAATGCAGTGAAAATATTGGTTAGAAAATGTTATGTAAAGTGTTTGTTGTAAATGCAAGAGTAATGTTCAAATTTATAAATATTTTGATTGTTAGAAATTAAAGGTACCAAATATGATAACAACAGTAATATCCACTGCATGATGTTGCTTTCTACAGGGTAATGTTTTGGTGAGGTCAGCACTGTAATACGGATCCAAACGTAGCTTCCATGCTGCCAACTTTTTATATTCATGCCTGCATTGTAACCATTTTGTGCTGTAACTAAATGCCCATTGTTATCTGAAAGTGACAAGAATTGAAATAGCTGCCATTTATTTACATGCCATTGATGATCACTATAGGTAACTATGGTTTTTTTAACATACTGCACATTGACTGTGGTTGGCTAAGTGTGAAAAGGGTGAATGTATATAATGACTGAAGAGTAGTCCTTGTCCTGTTATATATAAGAAAAGGATAGGTGCTGAAAAGTTATTGGTTGTGGAGAAAATATGCAGTTTGGATATAGCAGGAGTACAAGAGGTTGGGCTGTCTTTTGAGGACAGGCATGTAAGGGAACTAGTAAAGTCCTGAAAGAGCATTTGGTTAATGACAAGATGTTCTTAATCCTCCAAAGTCTGATATTGTAAATGTGGGCACCCCCATCAAAGATAACGATAATACAAAGGGCACTTGTTTTAAGAATTAGAACATATTTTATGTATAGACTAGAAAATTTACATTGTAAGCTGGACAGGAAGAAACTGACTGGAGGAAATGAGAATTTGTATGTAATTATTGATAGTGGGTAGAATTCTAAAAGGTTCCCACATCCCAATATTTATATATCAATAGTAACATGACATATACTAGAACACTTAAAAGGGTTTCCTGACACAATGACATATAAGTGGAATGATCAGATTTTAGTTGAGTTTTGAGTATGATTTGATACCCCCCACGTAGAGTGGCTGAATGTACGTGGGCTGATCATTTAATTCCGGGATTGATTTTTTTTCCCGGGAAACAATAGCACGTAGTGAAGTGGCAACAGAGTGGGACATGTGTCAACTCTGTGCAGGTGTATGTGCAAAACCGGAGGACAGTATCTCCCCGCATTCGCTCTGTGGAAGCCTTTCAGTGAATGTCTACCTGCAGTGTGCGTCGCATCTCACGATGGAGGGGAAAGTGCAGCAGCATGTGTGCATTGAATTCTGTTTCCGTCTGGGGAAAACTGGTGCTGAAATGTACAAAATGCTGCAAGCAGCTTTCGGACAGTCCTGCCTAAGTCAGTCGAAGATATTTGAGTGGTATTTCCATTTCAAAAGTGGACACCAATCCTTTGAAGACGACCCCCGCCCAGGCAGGCCTTCCACCTCCCACACCGAGGAGACCATGGCACATGTACTAGAAATCATTCGCACTGACCAACATCTATCAGAGAGGTTGCAGAGGAAGTTACAGTAGCATTCAATACATGCCAGAAAATTCTAACTGAAGATTTGCAAATGAGATGTGTGACAGCGAAATTTGTGCCCCATCTCCTGACAGCGGAGCAGAAGGACAATCGCGTGTCAATTTGCACTGCCTCTGTGAGTGAACCCAAAATTTATCCCAACTTCATGTCCTCAATAATCACTGGTGACAAATGCTGGGTTAATGGGTATGACCCGGAAACAAAGCAAATGTCCTCCCAGTGGAACATGGCATCATCTCCTCAACCAAAGAAAGCGCAGCATGTGAAGTCCAATGTCAAGACCATGTTGATTGCGTCCTTCAACATTGATGGGCTGGTTCATCATGAGTACATACCTAGAGGACAGGCAGTAAATAAGGAATTCTACAAAACATTCCTGCAATGCCTCCGCGACGCTGTGCGCAGACATCACACTGAGAAGTGGCGCTCCAGCAATTGGATCCTGCACCATGACAATGCCCCTGCCCACATGGCTGTCGCCACAAATGAATTTCTGGCGAAACACAACATTCTGTCGCTCTCACACCCTCGCTACTTCCCAGACCTTGCTCTGTGTGACTTATTATTGTTTTCACAACTGAAGAAAACAATGAAAGATCACCAGTTTGATTACGTTGAAGAGATTCACGCCAATGCGATGAGACTACTGAGGGCTATTATGAGAAGTGACTACCAGAGATGCTTTTGTCAGTGGCAGGAACACTGGAATAAGTGCATACAAGCACAAGGACACCACTTCGAAGGAGACAAGACCAACTAGCCGTTAAGTCTACCCATTCACTCGCAAAAAAATGAGTCCCAGAATTAAATGATCAGCCCACATAAGCTGACTGTTATTGAGTGCAAAATAAGGTTAGACTGCTGGGGGGGGAATGGTATTATGGATGAAGAAGTTATGTTCAGAAAAATGAGTGACATAAAAATAAAGAATACCAGATTATAATTGTTTACAGGTTTTCAATTTGTGAAAAGCCCAGAATACATAACAAAATACAGTGAAATGTCAGTGATGATGCCTGAGAAATTGTGGTTAAGCACAAAACAGAGCTAAAGAGAGTTTAGGATGTCACAGCAGTTTGTGGAACAAACTGTAGTTTAATGAGGAGTACCCAAAATTAATGGAATAGAACAGATAAAAATGGTATTTGGGAAACCCAGAGGGGAGAAACTACATAGCCGAAGATGGGAGGAAAATATTAAAAGAATAGTTAAAGAAATTGAATGTGATGATGTGAATTGGATTAAGATGGCTTAGCATGGGTCCAATGACAGATCTTGTGAATGTGGCCAGAATGCTGGTATTGTTGATGACTAGAGGACTTGAACATGTGGGGAATCACTGTGAAGTTTGTGCCTCAGTTACTCATTGATGAGCAGAAGCAGCAGTGTGTCTGTGTGCCAGGAGTAGGATGAAGCTGGAAGTGACCTCAGTATCCTCTTGAGGATCAGAATGGGAAATTGAACAAGGATTTCCTCTTATGACCCAGAAAACAAACAGCAGACCTCTTAGTGGAATAGCCCATCCTCTCCACATCCAAAGAAAGCCTGGTAAGCCTAGTCGAACTTCAAGAAAATGTTGATTCATCTGTTTTGACTGTGATGGGCCTGTTCATTATGAATTTATCCTTCCAGGCCAACTGGTTAACCAACATACCACTTGGAGATTTTGCAATGATTGAAGGAGCAAATCCACTGAAAACATATGGAATGATGGTGGAACCTGGACTGGTTGTTTCACCTTATCAGTGTGCTGGCACACACTGCTTTATCAGTGCAGAAATTTTTGGCTACTAACAACATGGGTGTGGTCTTCCACCCATGTCACTCCCCTGATTTGACTCCTTGTGATTTCTTCTTCTTTTTGAGATTGAAGTCACAGCTACAAGATTATGGTTTTCAGTATTCCCTTAAAATTTAGGAACAGTTGCTGACCATCCTACTTGTGTTTCCAGGAGGTCATTTCCAGCAGTACTTCATCAGTGGCAGAAACTGGATCCATTGCATAAATTCAGAATGGACACCAGTGACCAATAACAAAGGTAAGCATGTGTTCCATGGTGAACTCAGTCTGGGAACGTTTTACTATATGTATAAGAGTTGGTGTAAAAAATTTCCTGGCTCCCTTACAGTAATAAACCACAATCTGACCTGAATTAAATACATTCAGATACTTCTCCCCAGCTACATTAAATTGGCTGTTAATTTGAAGTTACTAAAGTTGTATCTGGAAAACAGTGATAGTGTATAATAGGGGTGCAAAAATTCCAGGCAACTAAATTTTGAATGGCAGTGCCTAATATCTGTGGTGGCACCAAAAATTTTTAAGTGACTCCTTGACTTTTAAAAAATTTGTGGGACCCTGCTGTATAAATGGATTATATGGATAATGATTTGATAAAATCAAATATGGTTTCATATGCTGATAATGAATGCAGTGTTTGATACCATGGATTGGAATTTCTTGACTAATTTTGTACAGCATTGGATAGTACTGGTGTGCAAGACACTGAAGTTGCTTGATTTCAAGCTTCTGCTGTGGTGTAAAAGATGTCTCTGCTGTTCTGGGATTTTATACAGCCTAGATTGGTAGTTTATTGCCGATATGCTGGGACAAGCTATCGGTCCCATCTTCAAAGGTCAAGAAGCAGTCCTTTGTCCTTGACAATGGGACTGATAGCTTGTCCTTAAACATTGGGAACAAACTGCCAATCTATGCTGCCTAAAAGCCCAGAAGAGTGCAGATCTCAACTGAAATTTATTCTCCATGGCCTAAATGTACCGGACACTCTTCTGTTTTTCAGTAAGAAAATTCCTTCCAGTTTCTAATAATTCAAATGTAAATAATGGTGCAAGAAGGGTCTGGAGTATTTCAAGTAAAATTATCAAATGTTTCCTGTAGTATTCAGTTGCACTAACATGTATAGCATATTTTGACCCAGGTGTACAGGTAAGTGTTCAATTGTTCAGTGCCTCTTCTGGCTTACAAGTACAAATACCATAAACACAAACTGACCTTATGAAACTTGGTGTATCATGTTAGTGGAGACATCCCTACTTTTATTCTTTCTAACTGTTAACAAAAAATACTAACATGATTGCTCTGCAAACTTCTGAGGTTTGAGGAAAAGCATTTCACTGAAGATTATCTCCACTGACTGCATGTTGTGCTTCCCATACATAAATTGTGGGAAAATGGGAAAAAAGTGCCCAAAATCAGCAACCTGATGTCTTGTGGAAGTTTTCTTTTGCTGGATAATTTCCAGAATAGAACCATGGATTTACATACTGTGTCTTGCTGGTAATGCTTTGGGTATGTCATCTTGTAAGTGGTTAATGAATGACAAAATGCCAGTTCACACAACCAGGAAGACAGTGAGAGACTAAAATTAATGGTTACATATTAAATGTTAGACTGAACTTTCAGCGTTCATTTTAACCTTGAATATGATAGCATTTATTGTAGTTCCTCATTGGCTTTCTGATTGTGTTGAGAAGCTTTCTCAACCGTAGGTAGTAAACAGTGCCATTTCTTTAAAGTTTAAAGTAAAAATTATCATAAAAGATTGCTACTAGATGTAAGTGGCAACAGTCTGCCAGTTTGACCCGCTTGTGTGAGGTGTGTTTTAGGCATCAGATATATGGAGCTGTCACTCAAGGTATTATGGGTGGTGACTACCAAGGTGCCACACATATCAATCTGTTTTGCATTGCGTATCAGTTATGCCTTTAACAGAACTGAGTGCGGGAGCCCTGTTAAATTACACCTCTGATGTTATACTGGTGTTCTGTCTGAAGTAAGAGACAGGAATTGCAGGACTCAGAGGATGTTTACACCAATACAAAGGATTAAATTGAAAATTGGTTGCATACTTAGTGAATAGGTAGTACACAAAATTTGGATTGTGAGCTGTCTCTTCACACAACATGGAAAGTCATCTTTATTATCAGAAGATAAGTTGCTCCTGTAGCTAAGCATCATACATGGTGATACACGACTTATGAACCAAGTTCAATCAATCAAATTTCAATTTAAAGCCTATGTATACACGGCTGGTTGACCATCCCCTTTGATTGATTATCTTGAATACTTCATGGTAATAAACAGAGATCTATGTACAAATATGGATGTATGTACAAAAGAAAAATATTACAGCAGGTTTTGACACTGCATTTTATATCTGATATGCAGGTGGCATTCTGTTAATTTTGTCAGCGTCTACCCTGGTAGATGAAGGACTAGATCACATAACCAGTAACTGTCACAGCTATGCAGACTTCATACTTGTACTTTACTGCGATGAACTATTTAGGTGCAACTGAACATACTGGTCTCCATGAGCAGGTGGCTGTTTGGCTGTCTGGTGCTTGTTGGAATGGTTTGGATCCATCTGGAGCCACGTACAGGTTTACTTGATAATCAAGTAGCACTTCGTAATCATACACATCACCAAGTTGCTGCGGATAAAAAAGATGACACTGACATATGACTGCAGTAGCCTGAATATGGTTTAGTTTTAATTATCTACTCTTCATTGTGTTGTGTGGATGCCTTGATCAGTAACATTATGATGGGCTCACTGAGGTGTGACAAATAAGAAATATTTTCAATATGATGACTTGAGAGTCCAAGCCAAAGAAGGGATGGTTCACTGTATAAGCTTGAATATAAAGCGGCTCAAATTTCCAGTGACTCCCTCTTTCCCACTGAGGTATTTAGGGGGTTTAAAAACTCAGAACGCTTAGAAAATTTTGTAATAAAATTAATAAAATTTCAGAGAAGTGGATATGCAAATAAGAATAATGCATGTAGTAAGTGAGCTTATGTGCTGTATAAAATTAAAAATAGTGCGTAAAACTGACCTTGTGTACCATAAGAATATAACTCAGTATGTCTTTTTAACACAAACATTTCACTTTACACGTAACATTCAAAAATGTCAGTTGCTATAAGACCTTGCATATAAGGTGGCTCCTGCTTTTCTGTGTGGCTGTTTCTGAACAAGACCTCACCTTATATTCAGACTTATAATGGATGTGAAAGAAATTTTTTTGGAGAATTGAGGGGAAACATTGTAGAAATGTGAATTGGTATTGTAACTAATGTTGGTTGCAGGATGTACCACACAAACCTGTGTTAGTGGGCTGGTGTTGGTGGTGAAAATTCCTGCAAAACCTTTGCTCTGTGCTAGCCTCAGCACTTCATCCTCCATGAAATCCATGACTTCCACATTCTGTTGGTAGTTGAGGGATGGATTGGTTGCCATCATGAAGCTATGCAAAACTTTGCCTTTTCCCTGAGGCAGCTGCTTTTCCCTGAGAATTTCAAATGTAATTGCCACAGTGCTGAAACTTGAAAGTTTAATAAATTTCTTGATGACATTTGAGGTTTTCACTACAGTAAGCCTTAAGACCATAGTCTTGTGGCATGTGTCACTGTGTACTCTGGTAGGTTGTTACCTGTTACTGTCATATTCTGTCCTGAAGACAAAGGCACTATGTTTCTCTGAAGATCTGACAACCATCTACCAGACTACAGAGCATCAAATATCAGATGGAACATTCTGATAAATTCCTCTGCTTAATCTGTGTGTTTCATGAATGTGTGAGGTGCACCTATTAAATAATGAGATTGCATGTTCAGTTTGTGCCCCTGACTATTGATTACCGAAGTAAATATATAGTAGTTACTGCTGAACCTTTCTGATTTGCCTGCCTAACCGCACTCTATTACAGTTATGTTGTGTCTATTAATTTTTTTTTACAAGCGGTTTGCTTGAGTCGATGTATTCATGATTGATTTAAAAAACTGAGCAATGAGTAAATGTAATTTTTTTGGTGAAATTGATGAAAACTTAGATTTGTTGCTTAAGGTTAGGGAGCTGGTAGCAGAGTTACTGGAATCACTCTCACACAATGACTGCAGGACCACACCTCACATGTCATATACTAAAGACACAAACCCAGCATTTGATAAGAATTCATGCATTGACAATACCCATTACAGATTTTCAATGTTATTTATTGGAAAGAAAATCTACCATATTCACAGTGTAAGAACTAATTTTGTATGGCATTATTAGCAGTACAGAATGTTCTATGCACTTTTTTCAGTCTACAGTACCTGATTGGACCCTCGAGGAACTCCAGGAAGTCAAACACAACTGCCAGTTTGCTGACAATCTCTACAGAGGGCTCGTCATGTGCGTCAAAGTTGAGAGCAACCCCCGCTGGCTGTCCATACACATCCTTGACGAGGAAACTAAGATTCTTTTGGAGAAGAGGCTCCCAGAGTTTGTCGGTGAGGTCCTTGTAGTCTGCACGATGGATGTCTGACTTCAGCCATTGCTCTAAATCTGCCTTCTCATAGAAGCTCTCTGTGATCATCCTTCAAGAGATGTGAGTGCACATTATCTTAACACAGCACTCCAGTTCAAACTGCGTGTGATCCACTTTGTATCCTAAGATAAATCTTAACATACCCACTCATCTCCTCCTTTGGTATTCTAAGTGGTCACATTCCAAGTTTTGCCACCAAATTTTTATGTGTATTGTTTTCTCCTCATGACCTACATTTGAATACTCTAACTATACTGTATGGCCTATTCTTTATGTGGTGTCTTTTCTTATCTGCGGTGGATTCAGATAAGAATATCAACATTATGGTATTTTTTATATTGTGCTATGCAGATTTGTGCATAGGTGCTATTCTTTCAGAGAATATCCTTCTTCCTTCCTCAGTATATAAAAGAAGTTTCTTCATATTGTCTTCAGCCTCAGGGTTGAGACTTTTGTTCCACCATGAAGAATGGGACAGCAAGTCCTTCCGGAAGGTTATTACCTATCTATCAAATTACGTAAATAGCACCATATCCCAGAAGAATGTCATTCAAATTATATTCACGATGTGACTCAAAAATTTTATCTACAAGAATATTACTTTTTGATAAACTTAACAAGCATTTTCTAAATCTATTCTTCTCTTTTATTTAACCCTTTGATGCCGGAATTAAATCCCCCCCCCCCGGCCACTTTAGTAACCGTTCGGCTATTTAAAGGGCTCACTGCTTGACATATATATTTGTCGTTTGGCAGCTAAGGGTTAATCACACACCAACACATGCACATATATATATATTATTTAAGAAGTCCAAAATTTACATTAAAACATTTAAAATGCTCCTACATGTTTAAATCACTCAATCATCCTCAGGGAGCATACATTGTTTCTTGCTAAAGTTATAATTTAAAACATTCAGTGAACGTATGACTCATACACAAAAACACGACATGCTGCCACAGCACCAAAGTTAACTTAATGAAGTAATTCACTGAATGTTTTAAATTATAACTTTAGCAAGGAACAACGTATGCTCCCTGAGGATGATCATGTGATCAAAAAATGTAGGAGCATTTTAAATGTTTTAATGTAAATTTTAAACTTCTTAAATAATATATATATATGTGCATGTGTTGGTGTGTAATTAAATAATCTACAGAATGCACGGTGAAGTGATAAAAAAAAATTATTCTCCTCTTAATTTTACTGTGAACCCTCTGTCTCTTCATTAATTTTGCTTTCAACTTAAAATGTACTTATGAGTGCATTGCATATTTGGATTTCTTACGTTTTCTTTTAGGTTTCCTTCTTTCATAGCTTGTAAAATAATTTATACACTGTGTAATTTGAGGTTCCATAATTCTGTATGACTTAGCCTTGTATTATTCTAGATATCTACAAAAATGCATGGATCTTCAATTTATGCATTGCTCTTAATGTTGTGTTTGTATCTAACAAATTAATATTGTGACCTGGTAATGCCATATGTCACTGTGTTAGTCACTGGCTTCTCTGCTAGGACACATGTTCAAGTTCTGGGTGGTCCATGAGGTATTTGTGGTGGACAAAGTGGTACTGAGATGGAGTTTCGTCCAAGAACTTCTGTTTTCCTTGCCCGTTATCATTTCAGCAATGTTCCCTACACATTTGTTATCTGAAGCTGGTACAGTAGGCCCATTTGAAGCCATAGTATCAAGGGACTGAGTCACATCTCAATGCTGTGGCTAACTTGCAGCATACATTAAGTACCTGACTTAAGGCATTCAGTTCCATTCCTTGTGTATTCCTGATGTAATATTCCAGATAAAAATTACAAAATGCTTGGGGTTGATAATATACCCATGTTTTAGCCCACTGATAAAAGAAAATAATCACACAAGTGTTTCTGTCATATGTATGTAGTGTAATTATCCAAAAATCATTTAAATACTTCTCCTCTAATGTTGTTCCAGCTTTAAGAGTAAAGTAAATATTACTGGGACTGTTAGTTTTAGTGGTGTCAGAAGTTCTTAGTTCCTCTTTTCCTGCACCAAAGTGGAGTGTAACATGACAGGAAAGTGAAATTTCTAAGACTTTTCATTGTCTTTCTTAATTATGCAGTACTTTAGGACACAGAGGTTTGCCCAATATACATGGCAGTCTGCTCATAGTTGCAATATAAAATACTGTAATGCATGAGGTGAAGCCCTTATAATAAAAAGTTTGTGAACACATATTTAGTGTTTTTAGCATATTGTAAATAAAAAGTTGCCAAAATGCAACTATGTACTTTGTCAGCTCTGTCTGCCTGTATGCTCTAACAATTTGAGACCTGCAGAGCAGATATTCTTAAAATTTTGTATTGGGAAGTTTGCTAAAATTTGTCACAAAATTCCAACTTTGTTTAAAATCCTTTGACAATAATAGACACTTTATATGAACACTTACCAATTTCTGCACACTTTTTGATCATAACTTGCAAAATATTTTTTGAATTTTGTGTGGGTGAGGCAAATGATTTCTCTGCCTAAAGTTGCATTTATGTGGTTATAAATATTCTGCATTGGATAGAATGTTTGAACAAATAATTTTGAAAAGATTTTACTTCTGTGTAATTCTGGTTCTGTAATCAGTTTGAGTTATATGTATAGTCAGTAATTATTATAACTCTGGATCAAGGTTTTAAGAATAATCTAAATAATTGATTGGCAAATCTGATGGTAAATACTGAATAAACACCGATCTAATCTGCATGTAAGCCTCAATATTTACTGTTGTATTAGGTGCCCTTCAAAATGGTCTAAGGATCAGGATAAGGTGTGCTATTGTGAAAAATGTTAAAATGTGTTCTAGGGTTGTACTTTATGGTTATTAATAAACTAAGACAGTAAGTTATTTTATATAAAATGTACTGACTGGTTTACAGCATCCTTATATTCATTTTGCAGCATGTGGGCTGCATATCTCTTGTCCTGTTGCTTCAAAATTGCAGCTGCATTGTCACTGTCTCTTGTAATACACATTTGGTCAATTATGTCTTGCAGGTCTCTGGCAGAGGTGAACTTGGTAATACCTGCAGGTGACAAATAATGCAGATTAACTACCTCAACTGTTATTATCATGTTTACAGCTATGTACCTAGAACTGTCTGACTGACCTATGACATAACCCTGCTCTCTCAGCTTGGTGACTGTGAACACGGAATTGAGTGAGTTGCCACCCAGATCATAGAAGTTTGCACTTCGGCACACCTTGGAACGTATACTGCCTCCTAGAACTAATACCACTGTCTCAAATAGAGTATGTGCTGCTTCCATCTGGTTGGCTTCTATCCCTGTGTAGTCTAGCTCAGGGCTATCAGTTTTCAGACCTGCAATTATACAGTTACATTAAATTTTTATGTTTTGTTGACTGTGCATTATGATATATCCATACAGTAAGAACCAACAGGATACATTATTTACTTTCAATTTATTTCAATAATGAACCTCTACATGTTTTGAGCAGGCTTGCTGCTCATCATCAGGAGGTACTATTCTGTATATACAGCAATTGGTATATGTTATGTGTTTATGTTGACTGGCTGCTGGCAAGATCGGAATGGAACTCCATTCCTATCCTGCCAGAAGCCAGTCAACATAAACGCATGACATATACCAATTGCTGTATATACAGAGTAGTACCTCCTGATGATGAGCAGCAAGCCTGCTTGAAACATGTAGAGGCTCATTATTGAAATAAATTGAAAGTAAATAGTGCATCCTGTTGATTTATATTGTACAGTTACATTCAACTTTATCATTATTCATCTTGTTAATCTAAAATACATACAAGGTTCCGTCCTTACCTGTCAACTACACTTTGTCATTCTGTCTGCTTTCTACATACATTTAATAAGTTCTGTGCCTTCAGTAGGATTATCAGTTTGATTTAGCTATCTTGTTTTCCAACAGTTTATTCAGTCAATAACACAGCATATATTGGTAATCAGTATTAAAACCTGGCAACATGTTTCGGTTCACTGAACCATCCTCAGGCCAATTTCTCAAAACAAAGTACTGGTACATTCAGCAAGTGTGCACACTGTGGGATCCCATAGTGTGTGCACTTACTTGACAAACGAGTAAATACACAACAAATAAAGGAAAGTAACTATTATGGCCTTTTACATAAAGAAAGATGTTAAATACTTGTCCTTCGACAATTAGAGGGGCATCAGATAAATATTCTTATTGTTACACACAATCCCATTGACTCTGGTTGTGAGAAGTAAAAATATTTTGTGTTGTTATACGTGTGTTTGTGTTCCGTATGCCATCTGTATAAGACTGCCTGAGCAAGAGACCGATTACACGACATCTGTGGGGATATCTCATCGCAGTGGCACCTTTTTATGACCCAAGAGCTGTGGTTTCTTTAATATGTGAAATTTTGCCACTGTTAAACTGTTCATTCAGTTGTAGATGTCTACTGAAAAATAGCCATATAAACGTGGAATTACAGTTCTCCAGATGTTTAAGGCACAAAGTGGCTGTGTACATCATGGACATAAATGCTAGTACATACCAAACTCTGTCCATTGTTGTGGAATTAGCAAATAAAACCAAGGGTCCAACTATCTGACAGGATAGATTATTTTCTGGCCCAGAATTTTTAGACCATCTGTGATGAGATATATTTTCTACCTTAATGTCATTATTTCGTCCTGTTCTCTGTTCAAGAGAAAGAAGATATTCTTAGTTTTCTCAGCATTTGCTGTGCAACTTCCTTACTAGTGGCTAGTAGAGCTTCTGTGTTTTTTTGTATAGTATATACATTTTTGCTCAGTAAATTAGCATCATCAGCATAGACCAAAACTGATGTGTCCCATTCAGTTTCAATTCCTTCTGGCTTTCTTGGGCCTTCGTAATGGCATAAAATAAAGCAGAGTTAAAAGTAGTGGTGATAAAGCAGCTCCTTGTTGCTGACCTTTCTGAATAGGAAATTTATCAGACAATGTATGCCTATCTAAACATTATTATAGGTTTCATTTAAAGACTTTTTTTTAAAAAAAAAATTATCAGTTTCTTGGGAATACAAAACTCAATGAGAATATTACACAAAACCTCCTCCTGACTCATGGACTTTCTTCATGTTTAAAAATAGCTAATTTACTGGTTTATTGTATTCATATTTATTTTGAAGTATTTGATGCAGAGTATATGTTCGTTGATGTCTTACATTGAATTCCACACTGGTGATCATCAGTCATTTTTTCTGTCTGTGGAGTTAACCGTGACAGAATTATGTTGAATAAAATTTTGCATCTAGCTGGCAAGAATGATGTGCTTTGATAATTACTACAGTCAACTTTATCACCCTTCTTGCAAATAGGTAAAGTGAGTGATACCTTACACTGCTGAGGCAATTCTTTCTTATTCCAAACAAAATTACTATACTTATATTTATAAGGGAGTAGTGTTCTACCTCTTACTCACATCATTTCTGTTGAAATGTGGTAACTACATGGTGATTTTTATCTTATGAACTTTTTAATAGCAGTCTCAACCTCAGAGTCACTAGGCTTGGACATTAGTGTCTCATTGGTATGTACTTCAGCTGCCATACATCTGTAGCTCCATGTACATTCAGTAACTGACAGAAGTCATTTCTCTGTTTATTCAAAATTTTGTGGGAATCTACAAACAGATCAACTTCTCATCCGTTATGAAGTCTGTTAAAGTTGGTAACACTTTTGCAATTCATTTATAGCTCTGTACATGTTTTTGATGTTTTCATTCATACTGTCTGTTTCAAGTTCATTAAATTTATTTGTCAATAGTATGTTTTTTATTCCTCAAATATCTACTAGTTTCAAATTTTACATTGTTTAGATTATGTGCATTAATTTAGCTGGGACCCCATACACTCTACTTTGCTTAAATAATTAACATAGTTATTATTTTTTTTTTAATTTCTTAAAAAGTACCTGGAGTAAGTAAAAAATTAAAGTGCCTGAGAGCTATAAATTGAGTTCATAAGTTTCCTTCTACTGTATTGCAACTGGAAAGAGAATTCTGGTCATGGATTATACAGATTTATTTGTATGTAGTATAATTGTAAATTAAGTTACTACATTTCAGTATTACTGTATGAGCTTAGTTGCAGTGGTTATTTCATGATTTGTATTTCATAATGAGCTATGCTTAAGTGGTTAGGTTATGTGTTGCACTTGTTATATTCTGACCTTGGGTTTTAAAGTGGTGACTTTTATCTCATTATGAACTGAACTCAAGTGGTACGTAATAACTTGTGTGTCATTATTCCAGGGTTCCTTCAATTCTAATAGAGTACCAAGAAATGGACCATTACAACTTATATTGCCAAAAATAATCTGCCATTTGAGTGTAATAGGCTCTAAAGTTGATACATATTCATTAAATAACCAATAAGGTGATGAAGTCATTAGTAAATAGTCATATACATAAATACAAAAATTGATAGAAAGACATGAAAAGCTATATGTATGATTTACTTGCCTTTGTTGCAAGTGTTTCGTTCTTCATACCTCCGTAACAGTTCCTGTCGGTCTGTTTTGCCATTCACAAGCAACGGAATGCTGTCCACCACAAACACCTGCTGAAAGAGGTCTGAATATTCAACAGTGCTAATTGGAACCTTCCCTCAGGCCACTTATTTCACTGTGGCAACATTACAGAATGTTTTTCCTCCCAGCTCCGTAACTGTTTGTTGCTCTTTTTACTGTGCTGTGGGCATTCCCACCTGCAAGGTGGATTCTTTCACCTATCTCTGGCCATCTTTGGCCAAGTGGGTCAAAAGAACATGTCAGATTACCAATCCTAATAGCACTACTATATTAAATATACCAAAGTGCAAAGTGTTACATCCTAGAAGACTGTAATCTTAAGGGCATATCCATTTTCTGCTTGTGGACTCAGCTTACTGTAGCCGTATATTCAGGATGTGTGATGTGGAACTCTTGGTATCATGACTAAGGACCCGGAAGATTAGTGGTCATTCCAAGTAATCCTGTTGCCATGTGGTTTGTTCAGTCAAGAAAGTGTTATTAAATAAACATTTACGTCACCTGTGGCTGCATGTAGCTTGCGAGACTCTTTTGAAGCACTGTCTCCACTTGATGTGACTCCAGGCAGGCATCAGGCTGTTTTGTCACATAAGCCAGCAGTGCCTGCAACAAGGACATGACTAAGTGCCTGTATGTCCCACATCACTGTTAGGATTGCACCTGATGTGGTTTGTTACCTGCTCAATCTCTCCTGGTCTGTAGCACAACACAACACTCTTGTCAATGCCAGGCACTGCTGCCACAGCATTCTGAACCTCTGACAGGTCAACCCTATGCCCTCGGACCTTCACCTGTGAGTCGGTCCGCCCTTCATATATTAGAGTGCCTTTCACAAGGCGGGCAAAGTCTCCTGTGCGATAAAGACATGAGTGGTCTGCAATTGAAACAAGCAGAATATTTAAAAATGCTGTTTTACATAATAAAAGTATTTAATAAGATTTTGTTTAGTGCTTGTTACTCATTCATTTGCAAATAAGATAACACAACATATAGCACACATAGCAGAACTGTGCAATACAATAATGAACAATGGGTAAAATATTTGAAGTTTTCATGTAAATGCATTGTGTTTGGTATAAAATTACAGTTTGTTGAATAGGTTTAGATGGGATTCTAAATATGAAATTTCAGAATTCTTTATTTTTATGTTTGTGCCTATTAACTTGTATGTGTTCAGATGCAGCAGCACATTACTGTTGTACCACTTACCAGGGTCCACAGTCAGTGGGTTTGGCAAGAAGCGGTGAGGATCACGACCTCTCACATATCCCTGGGCAATGTTCAGGCCAGACACATACAGTTCACCCACTTCACCTGACACCACCAGGTGGTGATTCTCATCTAGCAGGTAGATGGCAGTGTTGTCAATAGAGCGACCTACAAACACAAGCCAGGATCCATGAGCTCAATTCACAGATAAAGTATATGAAACAAATATTAGCGGTGGCACTGACCTATGGGCACCTTGTCACTGTCCTTGACCTCAGAAGCAGATCGCACCACATGGTATGTGACGTCACCCATTACCTCTGTGCTGCCATAGAAATTGCACAGCACATGCTCACCCGAGTTGAAGTGAGCAAAGAAGTCACGGGCAAGCTGGGCAGTAAGAGGCTCCCCACTACAGACCCATGTCTTGAGATGGCTCAGGAGCCCCTTGTTGCATGCATCAAATCCCAGCACTAGCAGCAATGAGCGCAGCAGTGATGGCACAAGCACCAGTCGTTGCACCTGCAGCATGATACCAATATGAAAACACAAGAGCTTATTTCCTAGCAACAGCTGGTTTCTTCCTGCAGATCGGTCCCCACCTTTTGTTCTTCAAGTACATGTAGGAGCAGCTCAGGATCCTTGGTGACATCACGGGGCACAACAAGGATATTACGCCCCTGTAGCAGGGGTCCCCACAGTTCTGCCACCGAGTCCACAAATGTGAGTGCAGTCTTGAACACACAAACATGCTCCTGTGATCCATATGGGAATGCACGCCACTGCCAGCACAGTCTGTTGAGCACGACTTGGTGTGGTAGTCTCACTCCTGTGGAGGACAAAGCTATACAGTTCCCCATGGCACTTGGGACACAGTATACAAAAATCAACCACAAGGAATGAACCAATATTTGAAGATGTGAACAGAACCAGTTGTAAAACGTCATACACTTCCAGAAAGTGTTGTGTCTACATACTGCATTTTTAACTAGGGTGTAACAACTTGGACATGGGTGAGTTAGAAAATTACAGAATAAATTTTTGTTATGCATTCCGTGCTTGCTAAGAAATGCTATATGGCAGACATGTCTGTCTCCCTGTCCATTTGCAATCTAGTGTCAACTTCCAAACATGGATATTTTTAAAATTAATTAATGGAGACATCAGTGAAATTTCTCAGGAAATCTTTATTTAAGCCCCATAATAATGCCCACTTTACATAAGGCCATAAATGGGTTTTTTCATCTAGCCCGTAAACCTCCCGCGACGTTTGGTGAAATTTGGCATACTTCACTTATCACTGTTGCCACTTTAAGCAAGCTTATTAATTTGTGGAAAATGCCCTTGGTAATTCTGTGTACTTTATTGTGGATTCTTGTCCTTCAGATTCCCAGGTGAACTGTAGTAACAACATGGTGTGGGCCATCTTTTTTTCTACCTATTTACTGATGGATAAAATGTGCCTTTTGCATGTCTTGGATATTACAGGAAGGAACAGAGTTGTTAGTCCTATAGGTGTTGCATTTTTTATTTGAATAATAGTTTTTACCTGCTCCTTCCTTTTTAAGTCCCTGTTGCTATCATTTTCAAAAGCCTAACAGTCAGTATACTAGTGAGGTTTATGTAATTTCACTCCAGAGTGTCACTCACAATTCTATTCCCCTTTGCATGTTTTATTCCTAAACCTGATGGATATTGACTGTCACAAAGGCTCAGAAAGAAGGAGTTACCTTTAGGTATGCCAGTACTCCCAGAAGTGTAAAGCACTAGGGCAAGTGATGTGTTTCCACCAGTTAGTGTCTCACTGTCTGGCACTGGTTCTGATGAAAGGTTGGCAGCCTGCTGGCATAGCTCCTCATACAGGATGATGTTTTTAAATGTGTCAAATAATTCTGCATCATCTAAAAACAATATGATATGAAAATAAATGAAAACCACTTGTCAACTCAGCTGGAGGAAGGAGTAGAGAGCGATGGTGAAGCAGATCTTACCCTTTTCGGCTATCACAACAACTGGCTGTGCCTCACTCAGGATGTGTTTTACCCTGGCAGGAGGAAAAGTAGGGTCAAGTGGAAGGTAGGCTGCCCCCATTTTCCACACAGCTAGCAATGTAATCACAAGCCGATCACTTGGCTCCATGCAGACCGCCACTAAGAAATCACCATCTTGATTGGCTTGTGCACCCACACTGTTAACATGACACAACAATGCCCTCGTGATTCTGCTTGCAGTAGCATCCAGGGTTCCAAAGCTGAGGGTGCTGCCCTGGAAGGTCAAAGCGTTGTGCTGACTCTTCAGGCAAACTATCTGCTCCAGAAGGCGGTGCAAGAGCAGGGGCTTGCCCTTAAGAGGGTGTACATCTCCATGCAGAATGGATAGTGTGGGAATGGAACCCATGATGACTCACAGACCTGCAACAAAATCACGTCCCTTGGTGCATTAAGCCTTGTTGCATGTGCCCCTGTTCCCGCCATGTTTTCTACATATACCATATCTGGTTCACTAGGCTTTGTGATAATTGTACTATAATGTTGGAATTCGAGGTATTTGGGCTGTAAAATAGCTCAGGCAGTTAGACCCCAACTTCTTACCGCTAAGGCTGGGTCCAACCACAGGGTAGTCCATATAGGATGTGGACAAAGTGGCAGTGGGGCAAATTTCTCCTAAGAGTTCGGTTTTGCTATGCCAGCTATAATTGTATCATTTGATAAATGCAGGTACAATAGACCCATTCTAATCAGCAGCACGCAAGGGCTCGGTCGAACTACATTGTTCTGTTAAATTTATTTTTGGAGCTCGCTACCCATCATCGCATTCGGCATCCATTGACGTCTGCAGTTGACACAATGTTAAGAGCTGCAAATTACCAAGGTTCCACCTTCCCTTCGGTTGCTTGACCTCATTCTCTTACCGAGCGGTAGTCGAGCAAACAACAAGTCGCGCGTATGTATTTGGGAAGAACCTTTCTCGTGTGCTGGGTCTGGGGAAACCCGTGTATTGCATTCCGGACGGGAAACGACGTTACGTTGTGTACGTCTGTTGAGTTCGTGGCGAGACGCGAATTCTTTGAACTTAGGTGGTGACGTTTACCGTTTCTCATCGAGACGCCAAATTGGAATTTCCTTCTTTAATTGGTGTGGGGCAGGTGTGTCAGGGTTCTCAAGGATATCCTTTGCTCGCTGGGGTTGTGGAAATATTGTACGAGGATGTGGCGCTCTGACGGCTAACAAGCATCATCCGTCGGGTCCAATAATGCCGACGACAATAACAATGTTACAATGACGCAACACACATTTCCCTCCGGGTGTGTTACGTAATGACACGAAAACGTGAAGGTCTCCTTGAGCCGCCTGTCTGGCTTTTAGTTTACACAACAATAATCCTCATATTATTTTACCACGGCGCAGAATATGTACATAATATAGAGATTTGGACCTATATATGTTGTGACATTTTGACATATTTTTATTGGGATAAATTTAAATTTTAACCACGTTTACAGGACTTGGTCCCAGTCAGTATTAGATGTTTGTATGCATGTAATTACGTGCGCTGTAGGCAATGGCCTATTATTGAATTTTAACCAACAATACATATAGGAATCATGCTAGGCATAATATACGTATTATTTGTAGCTGCTCTTGTACATTTTTAACATTGTGTATGTAAATTTCATGTATTAATATTATATATTTTCTGTATTGACGTCTCCCTGAGGATAGCGATTTATCGCTGGAACACGTAGAAGAGTTCGTGTATGTGGATAATTTGTAATTTTATACAATTTATGTGCATGTGTTAGTGTATGTCAATGATTGCAAGCACAATGCACAGAATGAATAATACTGAATTTTTAAAAATTATGGGCGTGTTTCTGTATTCTTGCATTAGTTAGGGGGCGATGGCTCCCGGGCTGCAGCGTCCCCAAATCTAAACTCCTTAAGCCAAAGTCAGCCACTGAAATCAGCTGATATCTATGACATTAGAATTAAAAAAAAAAAAGTTTATCTTCGACGAAATTAAATAAACCAAACGGATTATACCTTGTAATTTAAATTAGGCGAGTGAGTCGTCATGAAACATATAGTTATATTTGTGTGCACCTAAATGCATTTGGGTCAGCGTCCCCCCCCCCCACCAACGAAAAATTCTGGGTTCCCATCTGAGTTATCCGGCACGAAAATCGCATATTTTTGCGCCGTATTGTTTTGTCATTTATGGCCTGTCTGGCTTTACCGTACTTTCGACATTATCTCATAAACGGCAGAATTTTCGGGGGGGGGGGGTTAGTGAGCACAAAATGCGTCTTTTGTCTGAAATATTTCCCAATGTAAGAATAATTCAGCGAAATATTATCATGAATGTACATAGATCTTCGTGTAACGCACTGGTTATTTTGTCAGATTTGAATCAAACTTGAATTTTCTCGAGAGATTTTTGACAGATCACCCAACACCAAGTTTCATGAAAAATCGCCCAGTGGGAGCCGAGTTGTTTCATGTAGACGGACGGACAGACGTGACAAAACTAATAGTCCCTTTTCGTAATTTTGTGAATGCACCTAAAAAGCGACCGCTTCAGAATTGTTTAGCAATACCTTATTCGGAGCATGTACAGCTTAACTTAACTCCCGTCCACATCCTTTTCAGACCGCAATCCGCTCTCATCCAATCATTTGATGCTGCAAGAATTTCATTATATAACGCTGCGTTAAGCCCAGCTTAAGCCCTGAATTATTCTAGACCTTCTCGATTTTACAAGCAAGTTCGCGCCGTCGTAATTCGAAAACCTCATGTATTGAGGGTGGCCTTAAATCAAATAGAGGTAAGAGTGGAGGTTCTGGCGGTGGTGGCTATCAAAATTAATGTAGCCCGGGATTGGAAGCCGTGTATTCTAGCAAATATGTACCGACTTTGCAGAGAAACCTGCTGCTTTCATCTCTAGGGTAGTGGATGGACAAAGTAGGCTCCTTTGCAAACATTGGTACCTATCTACCAGCATACGCGCCGCCATATCCCAAAAGACAGTAATTTTCATTATTACTGTTTACCAAGAAATTGTAAAAAGAAAGGAAATAATTTCTCTTTTGAGTTAAATATAGAACGAATCGGGTTCATCATACCTCTTCGCTAGAGATTTCAGAACAGTCACTCTACAGTGTCATACCCCGAAATACCTGCCAAAGGAACTGAGAATTTGCAGCTGTTAACACCGAAGCGCACAAAACTTTATTCTCTAAGATTCGTGTTAATGTCATCTTCCTAAAAGTTTCACTGCCAGAATTCTAATCTATGGGATCCTCTTCACCAACACACCTCAAACGTCACCCACACACATCCTGTATTGCCCCGCTATGTAATATTCTTGATGTCTCACTCAGCTTCTTCGTCCGTAAGACCAGATATATTTACACTACTTTCTTTTCAAACACCTGTAACTTAGATTACTGTCTTCTGAGATGTGACGCCATGTAGTTTGGTATATCCGAGAAGAAAGTTGCCGTCGTGAGAACGTTGAACCTAATTTGTAATGTATGTAGTATTGAAGTAAGAGATCAGATGATTCCAACTGTGGTGTACTCACCCACTATTATAACTGTGGTGTACTCACCCACTATTCACCTGCTTCACAAATGATTTCTCTCCGTGCGCGGATGCAGTTATATTGCCTGGCGGCGAGGACGTGAAGGGGACGGCCCCTCTTGACACGTCAGCTGCTGCACTCTCACCTACGTTTATTCCCGAAGTTGACGAGTGGAGGCTTACCACCATGCCCCCTGTACGCTTTAGGCACGGCTGCAACTATCGTACCTTGTCATGTTTTCCTAAATCGTTTTTTCCTGGGAAACACCCCTAACATTTTCGAGCGGAGAGTATGCTGTCCTGAAGAAGTACAGCCTCAGTTCAGGAGGAGGGTTTTGTGTCGTAGTACGTACATTAGGTGTGGACATACGTGTTGTTAAGATTACGGTTTGAGGGATTTTAAGCCGTGTACTTTGCTAGAGTTGTACCAAGGTTTCGGGGAAGCCTGCTGCCTCCACAGTACAGTGTTTTCTGAAGCGGTGCTATCCATCGACCAAGCTAAACGGCGTCACATTGTATAAGACCACCATGTAGAACGTCATAGGCATGGGAACCTCGCACCGTGTAGATCTATACTATATTCTGTATTGGTGACGGTACTTTTAAGATGGACATGTAGCATGGGTGGGGAAATCAAGAAAATCGTACAGGTCATTGGTTCAGAAATTCATGAGAAGCGATGACTTCTCGAGTCAAGGAATCCGGCGCTTCATTTAGGGGGGAACTCCTGTCGGTGTGAGTCAACGAACCGTGTGACGTCTTTGTGTTGCTGCAATTTGCTGCGGCCACCGAGTTTCAAGTGATTTCGGTAACAAGGTTTTGTTGCTTTGTGTTGCAAGCCCATGAAATGACTGCTGGACAAGTCGGAACCTTCACACTTACATCATAATAGGATTGCTTCTCGTTCAACAACAATATGATGGCATATTTCGGGCAGTCTTTCGGCCCTTGCTCTCGTTTGTTTTGAAACCTGAGATAAGTGTTCCTAAGGCTTCTTGAGCCGCAACCCAGATTAGGCCCATGGCTTTGTCTTACGACCCCAAGGGTCTGAAATAAAGGTTGGTGTAAAAGATGAAGAGCTTGGATCGGTGTAAGGAATGTGACATTTTGATGATACAATGAAACGAAGACTGATCCCAGTGATCGCGCCGTTTTAGGCCTGGGTCTGCGGTCTCTCGCTGCCTGGGATTACGGGTTCGAATCCCGCTTAGGGCATGGATTTCTGTCTCTTGTTAGTGTTGTGTGTTGTCAGGTAGCGTGATCCTACCGAGTGTGATGTGTCTGCGTGTGATCGTGAAGCCTTGATAATGAGAAGGCCCTGGCCCACTAGGGGCTGTTGTGCCAAGGGGGGGTGGGGGGGAGAATGAAGATATAAAATGTTCTTGCAAATAATTGTTTCGTGACCCACTCAGAGTAACTTCGCAACCCATATTTGGGTCAGAGCCCAAAGGTTGAGAGAGACGTTGCCTTAATGCAACAGAAAGAAGTTGCAGAATTTCAGCATAGTTGCGGATGTTGACATAACTGATGGCAGGCTTTATGTGTGACAGCGATAAACCTCAGGACGTGCTGCTTCTTGAACAGGATAACTGTGAAAATGCTGTCTTCTGGGGTGTGACGCCGTTCAACGTGGTAGAAACTTTCATTTCGGAGCAACGTGCTGCTTCCGCCTGTATAGAGTACTTCGGTTGGATTAGCGGATGCGCTAGGAGAATATATTTACACATTCCTCCCTTTTGTCTTCGTCTTATTAGCTATCCAACAAACCCTGAATGAGATGGTGTAGGCTGGGTTCCCAGTCCTCATCAGCGCTGATCCATTCACCGTCCTATTCAGGGGTTCCGGAGGATCTTTCGCAAAGTTTATGGGTGTTCATGTATGTTGTATGTAGGAGGGCGTGTGATTGCGAAGGAGGGGGACGGAGATTCGTAGGTAGTTCTTTGGTTGGTTGGTAGTTCCTTCCACAATCTGGAACTTAACGAACATCAGACGCCTACCCTGAAAATGAAATTAGTTATGTTGCTAACACGGATAAATAAGTACCTCATTGTACAGCCTCACTTTCGAGAAGATCATAATGTTAAGGCAGAGCTGTGACTAGTTGAGTCTAAGGCATATACTGTCTTCTAACACCGGCAGCGTGGGTTCAAATCCTATTCGGGGGCCTTTGTGTCGTCATGTATAGATACGACGCCTGGAGATGAGAAAAGCCCTCGTCTTGAGTCAAATGTCTTGACTTATTGTTTCGTAGCTCTACTCAGAGCAGTGGAGCTAATGTTAATCAGGCCACGACCACTTCTTCGGCGGCCTCCGGCTTAATGGAATGTCGCGACCTTCCGCAAGATAATGGGCTTTAGGTCACACGAACGGCAATTAACTTGGACTGCCGTTAGCCTTGTAATGTACCTGTTGGAACCCATAGAGTTTAACCAGTTTTTCCACAAATTCAGTGACACTGCAATATTCATGGTGGGTAATTTCTCGTCCCAGATTCCTAGTTCAGCACTGTAATGTGTAATGTGTGATGTGGCCTAGCGAACTGAAAGAGAAGGCAGCATGTTCCCACAGATCGTTGGTACACACCTACAGACTATACGGCATCTTAGTCCACAAGAGGAACGTATGAATCTTCACTGTCATGAAAACCTTGTCCCACATGTCATAACGCTTTTGTACTTTAAAATTCCGTGTGGCTCCATATCGTTTAACAGATACATAATTCACAAACTTCTACTGAGAAATCATTAGCGTCTTCCCACAAATTAAAATTCTGCTACTATTAACAATATTAAAATGAACTTTAATATTATTTTTTCGTAATTAGGTATTCAATAATAGTGCGTTTACAGTCATAATTTTGCCTTACTGGAGCCATTGGTTGTTAAATGGTTGAAGTCTAATTTTTCTATTATTTCTTCCGTGCATTGTTCGTACAGTCAATCACAATGATTAACAAATGGACACAGTAGGATTACAAACTGTACATACATTTTAAATTACTCGCAATTGTTTCGTCGCCGAATCCCTGAGGATGGTGCCGCGGCATCGAAATATGTAGGAGCTATTTAAAATTTACGTAGGCCACAGTTTTAATTCAATCTGTGTATCTGTTGCTGAGTGTGGTTGATTGAGGTTGAAGTATAAATTACAGCGGTGAGAAATGTACTGCAAAAGTTTCACCATAAAAACATGTCTGTGAATTTCATATACCCCCATATTAACGTACTACACAGACACATAGTAGAGCAACGGAAGGGATTGTCGGAAACCATTTCGTTTTTCAAAGTTTTCGGTATGTCAGAAATATTTTTCTAAGGTTTTCTGCACCAGATTATCATCTGATGTTCTTTATTTGGTAGTCTGAAAAGGCCCAATATGTTAAGATTAATATAACCAAAGATATTACGATTTGAGCAAGAAAAATGCAAAAGCGCCTTCTGAGAAAAGTGGCTGGTAATATCGGACACTTCCAGACGTCAGTATCAGAGACCACTGGGGAGACCTAGGCGTAGATGGGTGGATAAGATTAGGATGGATCTCCAGGATGTGGGATGTGGGTATGTGGACGGGATTGGGTTGGCCCAGGATAGGGAGAGGTGGCGGACGCTTGTGAGTACGGTAATGAACCTTCGGTTTCCATGAAATGCGGGGAATTTCTTGACTAGCTGCAAACTAGTTAGCTTCTCAAGAAGGACTCTGCACCAAGGAGTAAGTAAGTAAGTAAGAGTCTGGTAATATTTTTCGGTTGACCCTTGGGGAAATGGTAGTTAGTCAACGGAATGAGGATGCACGGCAGCAACATTATGTCTGCTTCTAAGGGTTACAAATCTCAAAATAAAGAAAAACGAAATTATGTAAGTCTTCTTAAGTGCTGAATTTCAAACAACACCTTTGACTCGCCAAAAGGAAGACCAACTGACGTGTAGGAGGTAACGTTGGATACCGTCCGACATTACCGCTCTCTGCAATCCGACAGTTACGGCCACCTCACGTCTACAAACTGAATCGTTCTTACACAAAACCTGCTGGCGCTAGTAACACCATCCACAGTGCGTATAACAATTATATGCATGATCATTCGAACGCAGTATAATGAAAGGCGACCAATTTAATAATAGCTGCAGACTCAAAGGAGATTTGCTTACCTGTAAAAACTTTGATTTCTTGAGAACACACTGGACGCAACTCACTTTACAAGTATGGCGGCAGGTCACAACAGGTTTTCTGTGGTAGCAGAACATAATTCATTCCTAACTTGTAAAACTGTAGCAACAGTGTCGCCTAGAGAGGGGTATCTGGAATTACCAGACCTGTCCAACAGTCTCCTACTTTACAGTACCTTAGAATGATCTTATAGAGTAATTAAGTGGAAAGCAAGTTATAAAAACTGCTAAATACGGAATAATGCAATGATAATTAATAAAAAATCTATCTATTTAGCAATATTTTAATAATAAAGTAATAGAGTAAGCATAGCAAGACAACGGGGTCGGGATAGCGACTCGCTATGGGCTGGAAGGTACGGGGATCAAATCCCGGTGGGGGCGAAATTGTTTGCACCCGTTCAGACCAACCCTGGGGCACACCGAGCCTCTTATACAACGGGTACCGGGTCTCTTTCCTGGGGGTAAAGCGTCCGGGGCGTGGCGTTGACCACCCACCCCATCTAGATCCGAAGCTAAAGAAAGAGTAGAGCCATACTTCTACTCCCCCTCTGGGCCTTCATCGCCTGTTCTTGGGTGACCTTTATTTACCTTTTATAGTAAGACAACTGCTATGTCACATAAGAAAATTTTGTACAGTTTTAGATTAATGACTATAATGGAATACCTAATCACGACAAAATGATTTTAAGGTTCACTTTAATAACATTAATTTCGGCAATAGTTTCATGTAATATTTTGAGAGCCTGGCGACGGCATAGCAGAGCCGAAACGCATGTGCCTGAATGTAGAGAACGATAGTGTCGAATAAAAGGCTTTGTGTGTAATATATCTAGATCAACATTATAATTACCTTTTAGCATCCGATTAGTCCGAGGGCTAGCATTTTTGAATGGAATATAATTTGTTACAGTTGTTAAAGCACACCACGAGAAAGCGCTGGGTGTGTGTAGGCGGGAGGATACTGTAAACATGCGAATGACATTGACTGTTACTGAACACACTTCTTGTCTCACATACATACTTTGTCTGAATTCTTTCCCTTATACTACATGCCATTAGAACGATGTTTTCGAATACTTCGAATTGTAAAGCTTCCCCCGTCCCCCCTGCCCAGCTCTGATCACATCTTATGGTGTGCCAATAACTTTGATCACATCTTATGGTGTGTCAGTAACTCTGATCAAATCTTATGGTGTGCCAGTAACTCTGATCACATCTTATGGTGTGCCAGTAACTCTGATCACACCTTATGGTGTGCCAGTAACTCTGATCACACCTTATGGTGTGCCAGTAACTTTGATCACATCTTATGGTGTGCCAGTAACTCTAATAACATTTTATGGTCTGCCTGTAACTCTGATCACATATTATGGCGTGTCAGTAACTCTGATCACATATTATGGTGTGTCAGTAACTCTGATCACGTCTTATGGTGTGCCAATAACTCTGATCACATATTATAGTGTGCCAGTATCTCTAATCACATTTTATGGTCTGCCGGTAACTCTGATCACATCTTATGGCGTGTCAGTAACTCTGATCACATATTATGGTGTGTCAGTAACTCTGATCACGTCTTATGGTGTGCCAATAACTCTGATCACATATTATGGTGTGCCAGTAACTCTGATCACACCTTATGGTGTGCCAGTAATACTTTATCTCGGCAGGGACGAGAGTTATTTTCTTCTCCAAAACGTCCAGACCGGCTCTGGGGCCCACCCAGTCTCATAAGTAATGGGTACCGGGACGATTTCCCTTCGGTAAACCTGCCTCAGATTGTGACACTCACTAGTGCTGAGGTCAGGAATGCCTGGAGTTATAACTTCTTTTCTTCATATATACATGGCCGCCGACAGCGGGTTTGAGGCATGGCGAAAATATTTTTCGGGTCCCTCCAGCAAGTGCGGACAGGTTAAAAATCGGAAAGCCTGACTCTCAGTTGCACAGGGACTTGGGCTTGGTCTAATAGGGTTAAATTTGTGTGATCGACAAATAATGATACTATATTGAAAGATAAAAACATGTGCAACATAGTCGGGCCCCGGAACCCCTTATGGACGGCCGGGCCCCTGTACTTTGTACCGGTTTCCACACCACCCCTCCCGACGGCACTTCATATACATTCGTGCCGCGTACAAGGTCAACTGTATGTTTATCATTTCTATTACTCTATCATATGTGACACATCCTCTGTGCATGTGTGTGTGTGTGTGTGTG
>Ga0131853_10002908_pt1 | contig 30700 bp, 28 predicted proteins | sample TergutLab28metaG_FD_92764 | JGI IMG/M metagenome (GOLD analysis project Ga0131853, IMG submission 92764) | Labiotermes labralis P1 segment gut microbial communities from Petit-Saut dam, French Guiana - Lab288 P1 (version 2) (version 2) | ecosystem: Host-associated > Arthropoda: Insects >... | reverse complement strand
TGGAACTGGGCGAAAAGATTGGCCCGGACAGGATTTTCGAGGTCTGCGGCAACTCCTTGCAGCCGATGTACACCCTGCCCAAGATACTGTGGTATAAGCGCGAGCTGCCGGATGTCTACACGCACGCCGATAAAATATTAGGCTCCAACGCCTATATAGCGTATAAGCTGACTGGTGAAGTGTCGCAGGATATCTGCCAGGCGTATGGGTATCAGTTTTTCAACATGCGAACCGGCAGATGGGACGAGGCTCTGCGCGGCGAATTTGGCATCCGCCGGGATTTGCTCTGCGAGGTCGTGCCCTGCCACCAGATTATAGGGAGCGTTACAAGAGAAGCGGCGCGGCAGTGCGGGCTTGCACAGGGTACCCCGGTTGTAGCCGGTGGCCTTGACGCGGCCTGCGGAACACTGGGCGCCGGGGTGCTCCACGGCGGCGAGACACAGGAACAGGGCGGGCAAGCGGGTGGCATGAGCATCTGCACCGATAGCTACCGCGCCGACCCGGGCCTTATTTTGAGCTTCCACGTTGTGCCCGACAAATGGCTGCTGCAGGGTGGCACGGTCGGAGGTGGCGGGGTTATGCGCTGGCTTGGTGGTGAGCTCTTCGCGGATTTAAGCTTCCGTGAGCTGGATGGAAAAGCCGGGGTGGTGGCACCAGGCAGCGACGGGCTTGTATTTCTTCCGTATATGGCGGGGGAGCGCTCGCCCATTTGGGATGTGCACGCGAAGGGCGTATACTACGGCCTTGACTACGCAAAGACCGGCGGACATATCATCCGAGCGGGGCTAGAGGGCGTGGCCTTTTCGCTGCGGCACAACCTGGACGTGGCGGAAAGCGCGGGCGCAAAAGTGGAGAGCCTGCGCGCGATGGGCGGGGCTGCAAACAGCCTTTTATGGACGCAGATAAAATCCGACGTGACCGGCAAGCCCATTGATGTGCCCTCCTCAGATACGGCGACCACATTGGGCGCGGCGATGCTGGCGGGTGTGGCGACGGGGATATACAGCAGTTTCGACGACGCGGTGGGCAGGACAGTTAAAGTAACGCGCAGCCACCTGCCAAACGCCGAAAACAAAGCCGTCTATGACAAAAACTATGAAGTATACCTGCAGCTTTACCAGAGCCTAAAAACACTCATGCGGGAGGGATAGCGCCATGAAAGCAGCGGTTTTGCACGCCAACAAAGACCTGAGATATGAAGACTACCCCGACCCTGTAGTCAGAGAAGGGACGGTTAAAGTTCGTGTTCGGGCAGCGGGGATTTGCGGCTCGGACATACCGCGGGTGTTGCATGGCGGCGCGCACTTTTACCCCATTGTGCTGGGCCATGAGTTCGCCGGAGATGTGGTCGAAGTAGGCAAAAATGTAACCGGCGTGAAAGTTGACGATACAGTTTCGGTCGCGCCGCTAATTCCCTGCTTCAAATGCGGTGAGTGCCAGCAGGGCAACTACGCACTCTGCCGCAGCTATAGCTTTATCGGCTCGCGGGAGCAAGGCGGGTTTGCGGAGTACATCGTCATCCCGGAGGCAAGCGCAGTCAAGTACGACCCCACAATACCCTACGAGCAGGCCGCGATGTTCGAGCCTTCGACCGTGGCTTTGCACGGTCTTTACTGCGGCGGGTACCGCGGCGGCGAAAGCGTTGCGGTGCTGGGCGGGGGTACAATTGGCGTCTTCGCGATGCAGTGGGCAAAAATACTGGGGGCACGGCAGGTCGTCGTGTTCGATATAAACGACGAGAGACTGTCCCTCGCGAAAAAGCTTGGGGCAGACGCGACTATAAACACACAATGCGAGGGTTTTGAAAAAACCGCGATGGCACTTACTCAGGGCAAAGGCTTCGGGTTTGTGTTTGAGACTGCGGGCAGCCCGGTGACCATGCGAATGGCCTTTGAGCTGGCGGGGGCGAAGTCAAGCCTCTGCTTTATCGGCACCCCCCACGTTGACCTGTCATTCACCCCCAAACTGTGGGAACAGATGAACCGCAAAGAGTTCACGCTCACGGGCAGCTGGATGAGCTACGCGGCGCCTTTCCCCGGGCGCTCGTGGGAGATGACCGCGGAGTACTTCGCTGCTGGCCGGCTAAAGTTTGACCCGGCGCTGATTTATAAGACTTTCCCGCTAAGCCAGGCCGCACAGGCTTTTGCGCTCTTTGAAAACCCGGCCCAGGTGCGCGGGAAGGTAATGCTCACCAATAGCTAAGGCAGGCTGTGATAATATGAACACCAACGAAAACACGAAACAAAGCGATAAAATCAAATGGCTTATGCCCGTAAGTTGCGGGTTGCTGTTCTTTATCGGGTTTGAGGTCGGCGCTCTTCAATTCGTATTGCTGGGCGTTACCGGCGAGTTTGCTTTGGGCGGCGCGATGGTCGGTACGCTGCTCGCGACAAAGTACTTCGCTATGATGATCGGCCAGCCCGTCTTTGCTATTTTGGCTGACCGCGCCGGGAAGAAGCCGGTTATCCTTGTATCGATGTCTTTGTTTATTGCCGGGTGCGCTGCTGTTGCCGGTGCGCCCGTTCTCTCTATCTTTGTTATAGGCATGTTTGTAGCCGGCATGGGTTACGGCGTTACCGAATCCCTTATTTGTGCGGTACTGGTGGATGTGTTTCCAGACAAAGCCGAGCGGTACGCGAATCTGTCGCAAGGTGCGTTTAGCTTGGGCGCTATGGTTGGCCCTCTTGCAGCTAGCCAGGTATCTTCTTTTGCGAACGCGCGGCTAGTATTTCTTGTCGCGGTCTTGGGTTTTGTGGCGCTACTGCCTCTTTTTGCCGCGATACCGCTGCCGCGTGTACGCCCGGCCAAAGAAAAGACAAAGCTTTCACTGCGCGGGGGTCCTGCAATTCTCTTCGCTGCGCTGCTGTTTGCCATATTCATTTATGGGGGCGCAGAAACTTCAGCAGCTGGATTTTTCAACAGTCTGTTTTCTCAGGCGCTGCACGTACCCGAGTTTGGCGCCTTTGCAATATCGGCCTTTTGGTTGGCGATGATGGCCTCGCGGGTTTTGTTTGGTGTGTTTAATCTGCCCGCAAAGTGGGTGGTGCTTGGGTGTATGGTCGCTTGGGCGGTGGTATTTGCGGTGATTTCCGCCAACCATTCACCGATGTTTTCGCTGATTTTAGCCGCTTTGGCCGGTATGGCGGCAGGTCCGGTTTGGGCGATGCTTATAAGCTTTGCGGCAAAAGAGTTCCCGGCATATTCGGGGACGGCGGTTTCGCTAATGGCTATGGGCAGCGGCTTGGGAGCGACACTGGTGCCTATAATGATCGGATGGACAGCGGACAGCTACAGTCTACATTTTGCAATGCTTGTAATTGGCGGGTCAATGCTGGTCGGCGCCTTGGCGTTTGTAGTGTATTTGAAGAGGAGGTAATTTCATATTCGCCTGGAAATCCGGCGGGTTTTGTGTTATCATAGGTAAGAGTGAATTATTGCTTTGGAAAATAGCGAGCCGGTCAATTGGCTTGTCAACATTTGCTTACTCTGATTGGGGGGAGTACGATGCGAACGGTATATGTTAATCTACCGACAGCCGAGTGCGTGCAGGAGTTTGTGGCGCAAATTTCGGTGTTGGGCGGGCAATTCGACTTGCTGTCCGGTAAGTATGTGCTGGACGCAAAGTCGCTGATGGGTATCTTTAGCTTAGACTTAACAAAGCCCTTACAGCTCCGAGTAGAAAAGGATACCGGAGAAACCATGCAGGCCATTGAGCGCTTTCTTGTTTAGGCGCGTTACCACGACTACTTTGGAGGATTAGTAATGAGTGACGAATATATTTCTCTGACTATCGGTCAACAAAAAAATATTGCACTTATAGCACACGACAAGAAAAAACATGAAATGCTCGAGTGGTGCGAGTGGAACAAACAAATACTGAGCAAGCACTTTTTGTACGGCACCGGCACAACCGCAAAAATGATTACCGACCGCACAGATTTGCCGGTGCGCGGCTACAACAGCGGTCCGCTTGGCGGCGACCAGCAGATAGGGGCAAAGGTTGTTGAAGGAGTCATAGATGCTATCGTATTCTTCTCAGACCCGCTTTCGGCACAGCCGCACGACCCGGATGTAAAGGCGCTTTTGCGCATTGCTTTGGTGTATGACATCCCTATTGCCACCAACCGCGCATCAGCTGACTTTATGATAACCTCGCCGCTTATGAACGAAGAATACACACGCCAGGTAATTAACTTCCAAAATACAGTGGACAAACGCGCTCAAACTCTGTAGCTAACATTTAAAGCAAAACCTTAAGGGGGACAAAGTATGAAGATATCGATAAAAAACATGATAGTTTTGGTAGTGGTTGTTGCGATGGCGCTTATGACAGTAGTTCCATCGGTATTTACCGTTCAGACCGGTGAAGTAGTCGCGGTGCGCCAGTTTGGCGTGGTTAGAGAGGCCGTACACCCCGGCATTCACTTTAGGCTGTGGTTTATACATAGCCGGGAGCGCTTTGACGTGCGGGTAAGGGAGGTTGACCTCGACTTTGCAACGTATAGTGTAGACGCCCAAAGCGTGCAGGGCCGGGTATCTATACAGTATACGCTGCACCCACATGCCGTGGTCACGGTGACAGAAGAGTTTGGCAGGTTGGAAATGCTCGAGTCAAGGCTCCACGCGATGCTGCTGCAAGAAGTGCAAAACGTATTTGCCCTAAGCCCTGCTATGCAGTTGGTGGAAAACCGCGCATATCTTAGCCAGGACATACGGATACGGCTTAACAGCATAGCCGACCAGTTCCATGTGACCATAACGGCGGTGGCCCTTGAGCACCTGCAGTTTAGCACTGCCTTTGAATACGCTGTCGAGCAGCGCCTGATTGCGGAACAGGAAAGGGATAGAGCACTCGTGTTCGCCAACCAGCAACTGGAAGTGGCTAGGCTTGAGGCGCAGGCGGTTACGGTCAGAGCAAGGGCCGACGCAGAAGCGCTCGAGATTATGCAGCAGGCTTGGGGCGACTTGGGCGAGGCCGTGCGGGAAATCATGCTGCGGCAACTGGCTATTGAATCGTGGGACGGCGTGCTGCCGCAAGTTGTTGCCGACGGCGACTTCAGCCTTATTTTAGATAGCTTGGGTTAGTCGCTTTAACAATACCAAGGTCCTGCTAAGTAGCGGTGCCTTGGGTTTAGCGAGGTTGAATATATGATAAGAGTTATTATCGGGCTGGTCGTAGCTACTGTGGTTCTGATAGCGCTGTGTACATTTTTGGTATCCCTTTACCAGTCCAAAAAGGAGAAAAGGCTGGCACAGGCGCAAGAAAAAGAAAAGAGAGAGAGCCTGGGCGAAGCGTTGTATGACGCCTGCCACGAGATGAGCGCCGCGGCGGATGATATACGAAAGTTTTGCACGCTTAGAGAGTTCGGCGAGTGGGATAGCATAGGCTCAAGTTTGCTGCATATAACCAGCGTGCTCGACAAGACAAACCAGTTTATCGCGACCCACCCTAAACATGCTGGCCATATGCACGATGTTGTAGAACATCTGCTGCCACTAACCAAAAAAATGATGAGTGAGTACGACTTATGTACTGCCCATGGCGCGAATAACACAGCGGCCAAGGAAAATCTGAAGATAATAAACAACTGCCTGCGCGAGGTAGGCGCCGCGCTAAACAAAAAACTAGACGCGCTGTTTGAGGGCAGAACATACGACTTACAGGCAGAGCTATTTGTATTGGAATCGCGAAAAGAAGAGCAATGGAAGCTAAGCTGATTGCAGACCTGCCATGGCGCGTGTTTTGGAGTGCACTCTTACCAGGTTTGGAGCGATAAAATTCTTAAGGAGTGAGCCAGGTGCTGTTAAGGGAAAAGATTAAAAACGGGGACAAGATTGTCGGCACGCTTGCACAAGTTGTGCGCAACCCAGCGCTGATGATGCTCGCGAAAAACGCGGACCTCGACTTTGTTATGTACGACTGCGAGCACGGCAGCTTTAACTTCGAGGCCTTGCACGACGCCATGCTGATGGGCAAAGCGCTCGGGGTGGGAGGATTTGTGCGCGTACCTGTCGGCACAAAGGATTACGTATCCCGCGCGCTGGACTGCGGCGCTATAGGTGTAATGGTGCCCATGGTAGAAACCGCCGGCCAAGCTGAGGACTTAGTCAAGTATGCGAAGTACCCGCCGGTTGGCAGGCGCGGGTTTGCGACAGCATGTGCTCACACCAGCTATAGAGGCGACGTACATGCAAAAGTCATCAGCGACGGCAACAATCAAGTCATCACAATAGCTCAAATCGAAACAAAGCCGGCGATAGAGAACATTGACGCCATTGCGTCGGTGGAAGGGCTTGACGTGCTGCTGGTCGGACCCGCTGATCTTTCGATATCCCTTGGGATCCCGGGAGACATTATGAATCCCATAGAGCTTGAGGCAATAGGGCGGGTGGCGGCAGCCTGCAAAAAACACAACATAGCATTTGGTATGCACGGCGGCCGGGAATTGCTTGCGAAGTTCGCGGCAGATATTTCGCTGCTTATGTCGTCGATGGACACCGAGTTTTTGGCAAGCGGCCTTAGGGGTGTCCGAGCGCTTGCAGATTCGCTCTAAGCTTTTCGGATAAAAGACGCCCAGGTTTACACTAAACCTGGGCGTCTTTTTGCGGAGTTATATCTTGCTATATCACTGTACGTAATACTTTATCCCATCAGCAGCCTGGTAAGCAGCACGATTACCGGCAGCGCGAGCACAGTTCTCATCAAGAAGAGTATAGCGAGGTGGCCGATATGTAGCGGTATTTTGGATTTGAGAATCAGTATGCCAGTCTCCGCAAGGTAGATAATCTGTACGATGGACAGTGCGCCGAGGATAAAACGAGTCTCGAGAACAGCGGTGGGAACCCTTACCCCATCAACCATCGGGCCGCCCAGTAGGATAGCGGGCAAGAACATGTCGATAAACCCAACGATAGCAGTGTGGGCGTATTCAAAAGCACCCTGAATTTGGAAGAGGCTCATGTACCAGCCAAAAGGCAGCGAAATCCAGCCGAATACAGGGGTCTGCGCTTCGATAATCATTGCGATGGTTCCCCACGCGAGGATGACCGGAATAAGGTCCATGAATATGTTGAGCCAGTTGGAAAGCCCGGATTTTACTACATCCCCGGCTCCGGTTTGGCTTGCGCGGTAGCTGGCCTGCTTGACAGCCAAATTGAATGTAGAGGCATTGGGAGGGACGTCCTCGTTAATCTGCTTGCCTACGGGTAAGTACTCGTCCTTAATTCTGCTCAATGGCCAAATGCGGGGCATGATGACGGCCAAAAGTATGGTAGTTACGCAGATTATAAGGTAGAACCGGAGGAAATAGGGGACTAGGCCTAGCCTGTCCGCGACGACGAATGTAAATGGCAGAGAGACTAAAGTGAAGTTGACGCAGATAGCGGCGGCCTCACGCCCGGTGTAAAAGCCTTTTTCGTGCTGGTCGCGGGTGATTATAACACTCGCCGCAGAGGACGAAAACCATGAACCCAAAAGGTCAATGGACGAGCGACCGGGCAAAGTGAACAGCTTGCGCACGACCTTGCGGATAAGCATCCCCAAAAATTCCATGATGCCAAAGTCTGTGAGAAGAGGTATAGCCAAACCCAGTACGATAAATATGGACATAAGATTTGACCCCGAGCCGCCCCCGGCAATCAGGTCCATCATCAGGGTTGCACCTTCCCAGCCGATAATCCACTCGGGTCCGATATCCAAAAACACCATCCACACCAAAGCGAAGCCAATCGCCTTGCTGACAAAGTAAACAGCGTTGCAAAGGAAAAGCCCTTTGAGCTTTTCGCTCTCCATAATAAAGGCGGGCTTGAGCGCGTACGCCAGCACCGAACCCAAGAACGAAATCGTGATGACTATGGCAGCAAGCAAAAAGAGAAAGCCAAAACCGCCAACTTCGATAGCGTTGAGGTTTAGCCCTAGCCAGTTTATGGCGAACCCTAGTGGTATGTTGCGTGTTTCGCCATCCGGCAAAAGCGCCATAAACAAGAACAAGCCTATGGCTGACATAACTACAAACTTTAAAATATCCTTTGTCTTGGGGGTAAAATGGTCCGAGTTGTTCATCTAATCTGCCCCTTTGCTGTATATTTGCGTTTTCGCATAGTATAATTATACATAAAGGCCGCGAAAAAAGCAATACATCGGCGACAATATTGTTGTGCTGTAAGCGTGTATTTTGAAAAGCTATGCGCTTTGCCCGGCAGGTACAAATGCATCACATCCGCATGAACACGGTGAAAACTTGACTGGCGCCAATAAAACTAGGCGGTGGCGCTTTGTAAGAGCGTACTTATTATTTGCTTTCCAGGTAGGCCCTGGGGCCGGTCTCGTACAAGTTCTCGCCGGTGGTGTCTATTATAGCTACTACGGGGAAGTCTTCCACGTAAAGGCGGTGGACAGCCTCGGGGCCAAGGTCTGGGAAGGCTATGACCTCGCAGGTTTTAATGCGGTTTGCAAGCAGCGCCCCCGCCCCGCCTATAGCGCCAAAGTATACGGCCCCCGCTTCCTTCATAGCGGCGAGCACCTGCGCCGAGCGCTTGCCTTTGCCTATCATTCCGCGCAAACCAAGGCTGAGCAGCTGTGGGGCGTAGGTGTCCATCCGGGAGCTGGTGGTCGGCCCCGCCGAGCCGATAGCTTGCCCGGGCTTCGCGGGGGTTGGTCCCACGTAATAAATGACAGCATCCTCTATTGGGAAGGGCGGCTCTTTGCCTTCGCGAAGCAGCTCTACTATGCGCTTGTGTGCGGCGTCCCGGGCGGTGTAGACTTCACCTGTGAGGTAGACTGTGTCACCGCTCTTTATGGACGCTGCCTTTTCCCTTGTAAGCGGCAGCTGAATGTGATGCTCCACTAAATCACCTCCGTAGCGTGGCGGGCTACATGGCAGTTGATGTTGACAGCGCAGGGCAGCCCGGCGATGTGTGTGGGCAGATGCTCTATTGCCACGGCAAGCGCTGTTGTTTGCCCACCGAAGCCTTGGGGTCCGATCCCCAGGGCGTTTATTTTTTCCAGCAGCTCGGCCTCCAGGACGGCGTAGGGTGCGTCCCCGCTGGGCTGGCCGATAGGGCGGAGCAACGCTTTTTTGGCCAGCAGCGCGGCTTTGTCGAAGGTGCCGCCTAGACCCACGCCCACCACGATGGGGGGGCAGGGGTTGGGTCCCGCTTCCTCCACAGTCTGAGTTACAAAGTCGACAACGCCTTGTACGCCGTCGGAGGGCAGCAGCATCTTAATTCGGCTCATGTTCTCGCTGCCAAAGCCCTTGGGCGCAACGGTAATAGTGATTTTGTCTCCGCTTACGTACTCGGTGTAGAGCATGGCCGGGGTGTTGTCTCCGGTATTTTTGCGCTCGAAGAGCGGCTCGGCTACCACAGATTTGCGCAGGTAGCCTTCCCGGTAGCCTTGGCGCACACCTTCGTCTACGGCGCCGGCGACGTTGCCGGCAATATGCACATCCTCGCCGACTTCCAAAAAGACGCAGGCGACACCGGTGTCCTGGCAGATGGGCAGGTTGTCCTTTTCGGCCAAGCGGTAGTTTTCGATAATTTTGCCCAGGGTATCCCGGGCGATGGGCCACTGCTCGCCGGAATAATAGCCCTCAATGCAGGACTTTACATCCCCGGGCAGATGGCAGTTTGCCTGTACACAAAGCCTGCTCACGACTTCTGTGATTTTCTCTGCATCTACTATTCGCATGTCATGCCCCCTAAAATACAATCCGGTTTAAGTCTTCGTCTATTGTCTGGCCTCGCTTGCCTACCAGGCCGACTACCAGGTAGTTGTCGTCGTGGGTGTCGTGCAAGATGCGCTCAAGCAGGTTGAACACCTCGATCTCCCCGGTACTGCGAACATGTATGCGAGGACCGGTGCAGTAGTGCAGATAGTCGCCGATATAAATGTGGTTTTCGTCCACGTAAGATACCGGAAGATCATTCTTGATAAGCTCTTTCATCTGGCTCGAGAGCAGTGGCAGGTCGAGCTTTGGTTTTTTTCTAAAGCGCAGCACAAAGCCATTGCGCACGTCACCGTGTTCGTAGTCTTCGCCGGTCATGCCCGAGAGCAGGTACTGCATCAAATCCTCGGCGGTATGGGCCATCTTGCGAAACTTTATAGTGTCGAAGGAGATCTTCGCCACTTCCTCCGGCAGCGGGCCGAATATTGATGGGCGGGTGATAACTACCTCGGCACCGACGCCAATTAAGATATCGGCGTTGCGCTTACCTAAGAAGGGGTAGAGCATATCGAAGTGCTCGACCACCACCCTCTTGCCTATTTTAATGGCGTATTGCACGGCCTCGGCGAGCTCCCCCAGCTGAACAAAGGCCGACTCGAAGCGCACATCCATGTGGTAAGTGTGGTTTGAGTAAAAGCCAGTGTTCTCGATATCCAGTATGGGCAGGGGGCGCACGTTGACGCCTTCGTCGTCGTTGGTCAGCTCCAGCCCTGGGAACATGCCTTTTATCAGTAGGCTTTTACCAGAGCCGGCCTCGCCCATAACGCCTATCAGCCGGTCGAATGGGCTCAGGTGCAGCTGGGCCAGCTGCATACCAAGCTGAACCATCCGCTTGCTGCCGCGGGGGGCGAAGAACATACTGTACAGGTGGTTTTGTTGCAGAGGGTTGTATGCCATAGGTTGCCTCCTGTGTTTGCGGTTAAGGTCCTTCTTTATTCTACGTGTTGCTCTTGGGCAGTCGCAACCAGCTCTTTCTTCATGATTGCGAGAGCGGCCTCCGGATATTCCCCGCCAAGCAAGCCCGCGGCTGATAGAATATATCGCCGGTCGACCAGCACCCGCGCTTTCTTAGGCCGCAGAGACTGCGGTAACGCCGGACTGTACAGCGCATGGCTAGCAATTCTCGCGGCATCTTTGTTGTGGATAAGCGCGCCGCCGGTGACCACAAGCGTCTTCGCTCGGGTGAGATCCTTGCCTGTTTGCACCCAGACCTGGCCGGTGGGTGTGTAGTGTTCTTGTATGGCACCAGCGTGGCGGACCATTGCCACTTCCACGGCAGCGCTGGCCAATGCGAAATCCAGAGCCGTGCGCTGGGGGGTGTCCGGCAGGGTGGCGGGGTTTTGCTCGGTCTGGCTGACCAGCTCGGCAACTACGTCCGGCTCCAGGCCAGAAAGCTGGGCGAGGCGCTGCGCACCCACGGCCTCCAGCACCCCTGCGGCGCTGTAGCGCATACCTACGTCGCCCTCAACCGTACGTTTGGCCCAAGGTTCGGGGATGCCTTTTATAATCGTGTTTTCGCGGGTGGGAGCGCCCTGGGCCATCGAGTAGACGTCGGTTGTGGCACCGCCCAGATCTACCGCGACCAGCTCACCCAGGCCGGGCTGCCGGTTTGTACCCTTTGCCAGCAGCTCTACCGCCTGTAAGACAGCGGCGGGTGTGGGCATTATTATGCCGCTGATAAGCCCAGACTCCCGGCTAAGCCCCTTAGCGTGGATAATTTTGCGCAAAAAAAGCTCCCGAATGCGCTGCCCGGCAGGCTCCACATTCAGCTTGCCCAAGGCGGGCAGCACGTTTTCACAGCGGTAAACCTCCCGACCGGCAAGCAGCTTTTCGCACTCGGCCGTGCAGGAACGGTTGCCCGCAATTAAAATCGGGAACTCGGCATTGCAACCTGCCAGCATCTCTGTGTTGTGTAAGATACACTTCCGGTTGCCGCCGTCGGTTCCGCCGGTGAGCAGGAAGATATCCGGTTGGGCAGCCTCGATTTCGTCGATGTCCTCGTCGGTAAGCTCGTACGAGTATACCTTTACGACCTTGGCGCCCGCCCCCAGAGCAGCCACCTTCGCGGCCTCGGCGGTGAGGGCGGGCACCAGCCCGCTTGCTATCATCCGAAGGCCGCCCGCCGCGCTTGAGCAGGCCAGGCGCATACTAAAGCTTTTCAGCCCGGTTTGGCGGCGCAGCTCGGCTATGGCGGCCTCGAGGCCCTCACCCACGTCGGTTTCCACCGTGGTGTAGGCGGTCGCGGTTCCGAGAATCTCATATTTTTCGAGGTCGGCGGCGCTCACCTTGGTAAAGGTGCTGCCAAAGTCGATTAGCAGCGCGGTATTACTACTCAACTAGTCCAGCCCCAAGTCGGCGCGCAGGGCTTCTATAGCGGTCTCCGGTGGTGTGCCCGGTGGGTAAACCCGATTAAACCCCATGGCTTTAAAGCGCTTTTCGACTTCATCAAAGGGCTGTTTGCCTACCACAATGTTGCCACCCACGTAGAGGAGAATCCCCTCAAGACCTGCTTCATCGCATTTTTCCCTAAAGCCCCGGCAGTCGAGTTCTCCATGGCCGTACAGGGAGGAGACGACTATAGCGTCCGCCGCCGACTCTATAGCCGCTTCGATGTACTCCTCTTGCGATACCATAACGCCCAGGTTGACAACCTCGAACCCCGCGACCTCAAATGCGTGGTAGAGGATTTTGTTCCCCACCGCGTGAACATCGGCGCCAATTACCCCGATGACAAGTTTTTTCTTTTCCATTTCGCGCTCCCTTTTCCAGTTATACTTGTTTCACTTCAAAAGAAGCTCACTTTTGAAGCTGCGACAAAGGCAGCCGCAGTCAGCGCTGCGCGCTGGAAAGCCCGTGCATACGCCATCGGCGGCGTTGCCACCACACACTCTGCGAGCGTGTAAACTTGAAAAGCAAGGGACGCTTTTCAAGTTCGATGGCTCTATAAATCGAACTCCAGCCCGAGCAGCGGGGCGTGTTGCTGGGCGCCGTAGACGTCGGTCTCGCCCAGGTTGCCTGAGGGAATTGGGCGCTTGATGGTGATTTTTATCGCCTTGGCCGGGTGGAACTCGACGATGCCGATTATATCCTCACGCTGGATTTTAAAGATGTCGCAGACCAGCGCTTCGTTGATAACGCCGGCCCGGCATACCTTCTCGAACCAATCGTAGTCGCTGAACATTATATCAAACGTAAGTTCGTACGGTCCCGCGTTTTTGCTGCGGATGACCTCGGTGATATCGGTCAGTTGGGTTTTCATGGATGCACCTCACAGCTCTATAATGTCGACGGGGAAGAGCGCGGCCGGGTCGTCCACCTTCAGCAGGTGGTAGACGCTGAACTCGTAGACTTCCCCCGCGTGGAAGTCGCTGGGCGAGTAGGGAAAGGCCAGGTTGCCAGCGGTTGCACGCCGGCCCTCGTAGCCGTAGTGCAGCATGGTTGAGCGGGCAAAGGCACAGACAGTGTCCGCTTCTTTTTGGGTGGCGCCGGTGGCTTCAATAATAATACCCAGCTCGTGGCATCTCTCAGTTGTGGGGTGCGGCTCCATCCCGGCCATAACACCGTCGCGACCGTAGATGTTAAAGCGCAGGTGGTAGCTGCCCAGTTTGTCGTCAAAGTTGTCGGCAACCCGGGCTTTTACCCCCGCGATGATGTCGTCGATCTTTGCAATCATAACAGGGTCGCGGGTACCGGCTATAGAAACGGTGCGGTATCCTATCCGCTTGGCCCCCTCCAGCTTGAGGGTGTAGGGGCTGGCGGGTACGAATTTTGTACCGCTCACCCGTACGGTATTTTCGCTTTCCTGCTCGAACTTACAGCCGTGCAGGTCGAGATGTCCGCCCGGGCCGTGTAAGATGTACGGGTTGGTCTTCTCGTAGAGGGTGTGGGCGGCCACCGACAGCGTTGTGCATTTGCGCACGGCTGAAAGCGGCTCCAGCCGGAAATAATCCTCACCTATATAGCCGAACATGCAATCGCTGCCGCTGCCCGGTGTGGCGCAGATAGCCGCGCACTCCAAGATTTTGCCCAGGTGGAGCGAAAGCGCCGGGTCGTACCCCTGCTTGATTGCCAGTGCCGCGAAGCAAGTGGGGTCGTAGGCCCTGCCCGCAAGGATGACGTCTGGTGTGTGGTCTAACGCCGCGATGAAAGGCTCTACCCCCATTTGGGCTACCACACGGCTGGTGGCGTCCAGCTCCTGGGCGGTCAGCTCGGGAGCTGGGGAAAGGGGGGTGATGTTGCCTGCCGCCAGCTCGCACTGCAGCGTTTCCTTATCCAGCTCGGAGTGTATTACCGCCAGCCTCAGGCTCAGGTCACCCTCCCGGGCAATCTCCTCGACTATCTCACGGCACCACTCAAGGTGGGGGCGCCCGCCCGAACCACCCGCGGTGCCAACAACTACCGGGATGCGATTTTCCAGCCCCGCTTTTATCATGATTTCCAAGTCCCGCTTGACCGCGCCCCGGTCGGTGAAGGAAACACCCGCCCCCAGGTAATACGGCCCCGGGTCGGTCGAGCCACCGTCAACGGCGATAAGATGCGGGTTGCGCTTCATCCCCTCGTTGAAGGAGACCATCGGGAAGCCGTACCCCAAAATCGCGGTGGTGGACAGTATGCGGAATTCTTCTTTCACAGCGCAGCCCCCTAACCCAGCAGCGCGATGATCCGCTGCATTTCGTTGTTTACAATCATGTATCCCTCGTCCACGCCCATGCCGGGCTTTGCGAGAATCTGGTCGGGCCGGGTGGCCATTGCCAGGTGAACGCAGACCTGGGCCGAGCGGTCGGTCTCGTTGCAGGTGCCGCCTTGGTAAGCGCCGATGCCTTTCTCTTTGCAATAGAGCACGGCCTCCACCGTGTTGCCCACCCCGCCAAGGTCGGGGGTCTTAATCTGCACCATGTGGCCAGCCTTGTTGTCAGCAAAGTAGCGGATGTCCTCCAGGGTGTTGCACCACTCGTCGGCGACCAGCTCAACGCCTATGCCGCGTTCGTCCACCAGCTTGGTCAGAGCGCTGAGAGCCTGCATCTGGCCTTCGCGGTTTTCAACGTCCATAGGGCCCTCTATCCGCAGCTTGAAAGGCTTTGCGGCCTCTTCCAGCTGGGCAAGGTAGTCGGCCATGCCGGTGTAGTTGTCGTTGCCGAACGCCTGCCCTATGGTGCCGTAGACGTCGATATGCAGCACCGGTGTGTAGCTATTGTCCTGGCGCAGGGCCAGAGTTCGCCCACGCAGCCAGGTTACGTACTCCAGTAGCAGCTCGCCCTTTGTGCCCAGCTTGTCCGCTACGTTGTTAATAAGCCCGTGAGGCAGCACCTGCGCCCCTTTGAGAATCATCTTATCGGCGTTGTCGTACCGGCTGTCTCCCGACTGAGTGAAGATGGGTATAGGCTCGACAGACAGCTGGGTGCCGTACTCCTGCGCGACAACTTGGCAGATCATCTTCTTGCCGGCCTTGGCCACCGCGTCCAAAATAGCCTGCGAGACGCCATAGCGAATGGCGGTGTGCAGTTGTTTGCCATCAACCGCTATGCTCTCAAGCTCACCGGCCATCTGCCGGAAGGTGGTTATTTCCCTGCCCACTAGCAAAGGGAAAATATGCCGCTCAATCACCGGGATAAAGTCTGCTGCCAGGAAAAGCGGGTCACGGCCCCCAGCCCCCGAATACTGCACCGCGGCGCAGTCCCCGTGGGCTACCTGACCATCTTCGAGAACCAGCATTACCGAGATAGACTCCCCCGCTTGGCGCACCGCCGAGAACCCAGGTGTCACCGGGGAGCCTTTATAGCTCGCACCGTCGGCCAGAGCACCGGACTTTATTGCCCGCTGGTCATCGAAGAAGAAGCCGGTCTTCCCGGGCGAGCAGACAGCCTTGATTATCTTCATTTTCTGCTCCCCCTTACTTAGGTCGGCCTACCAGCCGGCCTTTGCTGATAGCGTACACATCGTCGATGACCATCTGAAAGGACGGGTCGCGCTTTTCTTCCTTTGCGCGGGCGGCTACCTTCTCCTTGTGGAAGCTGAGCAGCTCGGGACTAAACGGCAGGTTGCCGGGGTTGAAGATGCGCACCGCGCCGTCATTGTCGCGGACAGGCAGCATTTTGCCGGCGTTTGCTCGGGCGGGGGCGAAGGGTATATCCAGCACTCCGGCTTTAAATGCCCGCACCGTGCCAACGGCAATATCACCCTGCCCTAGCTCGAAGACTTTGTCCACGATACAGCGGGTCTCGGCGGCGATAATAGCCTCCTCGTTCTTTAGCGGCCCAGCGTCTACACTCTGGTCGCTGAGCATAGAAATCATCTGCTTTGTGCAGCGCAGCCCCTGGGCGTTTGCTTGCATGGTGGGTATACCCATTGCCTCGTGCGGGGTCTTGACTATAACCTTGGTAGCACCCGAAAGTGCCGCCACCGCGCTTCCCCAAGAGATGACCGAAAACGCCTTAGCCTCGTCAGGGGGGAAGCCGCCCATCCACTGGTGGAGGACGGTGGTAACGTCAACGCCTGTGTAGCCGTACTTTTGCAGGTACTCGTCGGTCAGAGTTTGTAGGACATGTATGGCCGCCACGTCTTGAATCAAGTTACCGCACTGGCCGTAGCCCACGGTGATGTTTTTCACCCCCTGCTCGGCGGCCAGCAGGCTCTCGATTATTGCGACAGAGTGGGAAATGCAGGGCGGCACCAAGGTTCCGGTCAGTGGGCCGAAAGGCTCGCGGTTTATAGGTGCGCCCGCCTCCTCGTAAAGGCCGGTTAGCCGGTCGACGTATTGCCAGTCGAGTATGGTCTTGGTGAGGTCGGCGCTTTTTGCGTAGGGGATATTGTAGCTGATGCCGCCGCCCTCGTTGCTGGTAAAGCCGCCGCAGTAGGTAATCTCGGCCAGCAGACGGGCGTCCGGGGTGCCGTGGCGGACTTGTACAGGGATATCCAGCGCCTCGATAATTTGGCGGCAGCCCTGAGACCCGTGGTTGACCGCCGGGAAGCCGTTGAGCATCGACTTGCCCGCTTTTACCGATTCCTCGATGCCCTCCTGGGCCTTCTGGAAGCGGTTTTGGCGGGTGTAGCTGTCGATGGTGGTGGGCAGAAGGTCGGCTTCACCCTCATTTTGCAGATAGGTCAGCAGCTCGATATGCTCGGGTATGAGCGCTACCCCCGCCCGCGGCTGTATAAGCGTCTCGCCCGCTTTTTTAGCCGCCACCAGTTTGCGGGAAAACACCTTGCGCCCCGGTAGGTTTTTGTGGTAGTCAAAGCCCGCCTGCATGTCTACTTGCTGCCCGGTTGCCCACTGGCCCAGTACTTCCTCGCGCTGAGCGTAAAATTCCTGCTCGCTAAGCCGCTTGTTCCTCAGTTCCATCACTGCACAGCTCCTTACTTCTGCATTTCCTTGAGTATGGCGTTTATCTCGGTCGTCATGATTTCGTAAGGCTCGTCTTTGCCAGTCCAGAGCTTTACCTGCAAGGCGCCCTGGTTGATGGACATCCCAAGCCCGTTGAGAACCTGGCAGCCCATCTCCTCCGCTTCGACTAGGAACTGGGTCTTTAGCGGGTTGTATACGGCGTCGAGGCAAAGCGGCTGATGGGCAAGCTCAGCTTTGTCTATCCATGTCTCGTTGCTTGTCATCCCCACGCCGGACATGTTCATAAGCACGTTTGAGTCCCTGACCATCTTGAGCATGGCCTCTTTGTCGGACATTGAGCAGTAGGTAGCTACCGGCCCAAAGTTTTTGTTCAGTTCCTGGGCGAGCAGCTCGGCTGCTTGGTCAACTATGTCGACGACATATATCTTCTTGGCGCCGTGGTGGGCCAGGGTAAAGCAGACCGCCTTGCCCGCGCCCCCCGCCCCGCAGGAAAAGAAGCTGCCGCCGGGAACATCCACGCCGTTTTGTTTGAGGTCGGTTACGCAGCCCTCGCCATCGGTGTTGTACCCCTTGAGGTGTCCGTTCGTGTTAACGACCGTGTTGCAAGCGCCCATCTTTGCGGCAAGCTCGTCGACTTCGTCCAGGTACTTCAGCACTTCGACCTTGTTGGGCTTGGTGACCGCGAACCCGGGCACGTTCATCCACCGCAGGGCGTTTACTACTTCGCCCAGGTGCTCGGTGGTGACTTCAAGCGGGAAGTAGCAGCCGTCGAACCCGATAGCCTTGTATGTCGCGTTTTGCATCCGCGGGGCGAAAGACTGGCGCAGCGGGTCTCCCAGCAAGGGTATAAGCTTTGTGTCAACGGTTATAGGTACCAAAGGATGCACAGTGTTTTCCTCCTGTTTTTTAGAACCTGTCTTCATAAACGAAGAGTGCCGATGCGGCAGGGAGTTTTTAGCCAGGCAAGGAAGTTTTCTGCAGGAATACTGTATGTATTCCAAGGGAAGCTGACGTAGCATGGCGGAAAACTCGTAGCCGTAGCGGTGCGCTGAGTTATGAAGACAGGTTCTTAGTTTGGTTTTCGATCTGGCCGGTGGGCAACTCCCGGATAAGGTCGCGGCTGGAGCCGGATTTAGAGACAAAGCTCTCCGCCTCACGTCCAAGGCGCAGAACCGCCCACTTGCCGATATCAACAAGTGCAGCGAGGTCAACACCGGTCTCTACACCCATGGACTCGCACATATGGATTAAGTCCTCGGTAGGGACGTTCCCGGCAGCCCCGGGTATAAATGGACACCCGCCGATGCCAGCAAATGAGGCGTCGTACCGGGTAAAGCCCGCCTGCATACCCGCGAGTATGTTGGCAAGTGCCATCCCGCGGGTGTTGTGGAAGTGCAGCCACCACCGCACGTTTGGGTAACTGCTGCTCATCTGCTTGCAGATGTTGTAGACCTGTGCGGGGTGGGCTACCCCGGCGGCATCGGACAGGCTTATTTCGTCAATGCCGACCTCAAGGTAGGCCTCGACAATTTCCCCCACCTGCCCCACGGTAATTTCTCGCTCCCAGGGCGAGCCGAAGGGCATTGAGATCGAGCCGGAAATCTCAATGCCGCCTTCCCTAGCCAGGGTCACGCAACCCTTAAAGCCCGCCACCGACTGTTGAGGGGTGCGGTTTAGGTTCGCGAGATTGTGGGCGTGTGAGGCCGACACATTCAGCTTAACCTTGTCGCAGCCGCAGCTGGCGGCCCGCTCGACCCCTTTCTCGTTGGCGATCAGCGCGCGGTACTGCACACCCTCCCGGCGCGCGATAGCGCGGAAGACATCATCGGTATTTGCCATTTGGGGCACGGCTTTGGGGCTCATAAAGCTGCCCACTTCGATAACCTTTACCCCGGCGGCGACCAGGCGCTCAATAATCGAGACCTTATCCTCCACCGAGAGTATGGTCTTTTCGTTTTGCAGCCCGTCGCGCAGGCCAACCTCGCAGACAACTATTTCTTTTACCATCTCCATGTCTTTGCCCTCGTTATTTATGCTTGTCAAAAATAATATCGTCGCCGGAGGTGCCAAAGGCAAGTCGGCCGTCCTCAACATAGGGCTTGGGCGAGTAGATATCGTTGATGTTCCAAATGCCCTCTGTGGGCGTGGGGATATTTTCCATGGGCACGTCGATGAGATAAGGCTCATTGCTGTCAAGCGCCTCTTTGAGAATGCTCTTGAACTCGCCGGCGCTGGTGACCTTCTTGGCCTTGATGCCGTATCCCTTGGCAATCTGTGACCACTCGGGCGAGTAGCTCTCGCCGTCCCGGGTGAACAGGCAGCCAAACGCTGTGTCGTAATGGGCTTTTTCCAGCCCGGCTATGGTGCCGAAGGCGGAGTTGTTCATCACAATCCAGACAACCGGTATGTTGTGCTCGACCGCTGCCGCTATAACTGAGGGGTTGGCGCCAAAGCCGCCGTCGCCCACCAGGGTCACGACTTTTTTGTCCGGGGCTGCTAGCTTTGCGCCCATCAGCGCGGCGCTGCCAAAGCCCATAGTGCACAGGCCCGAGGGGTGGTGAATGGTGCCGGGCAGCGTGACCTCAAACTGCTGGCCCATGCCGTTTTTGTTCCAGCCCACATCGGTGACGATAATGCCGTCCTCGGGGAAGACCTCGCGGAAGTCGCCCAGAATGCGCTGTGGTGTCATGGGGAAGCGGTCGTCGGCGTAATAGGGCGCGCTGCGCTCTTTGAACTCGGCCTTGTTAGCTGCGATCTCTTTGATGACTTCTGGGCGCTTAACGCCCTGCGGGCAGAGCTTTTTGGCTGCCTTTAGCAGCTCTTTTAGTGCCGCTTTTAGGTCGGCGATAGCGCCTATCTCCACCGGGTAGTTGCGGCCTATCTCGGCGGGGTCAATGTCTATCTGTAAGAACTTTGTCTTGGACTGGTCAAATGTTATACCCTTGTACCAGCTAGAGCTGTCAGCCTCGGCAAAGCGGGTACCAAGGCCCAAAATAACATCGGCGTTTGCCGTGCGGTCATTGATATGCTTAACACCCCAGAAGCCGGTCATGCCCAGCATTAGCGGGTGGGTATCGGGCAGGCAGCCTTGACCCATCAGGGTGCGGGATACCGGGATTTCCAAATGCTCGGCAAAGGCCTTCAGTTCCTCGGACGCCTGGGCCAGCAGCACGCCGCCCCCGGCGTGGATAACGGGGCTTTTCGCCTCGAGCAGGCGCTTTACCATCTGCTCGGCGGTGTCGGAGCAGAGAGAGGGTTTTACGGTAACGCGACTGTCCATGTGGGTGCGCTCAAAGCAGGCGGTGTCGATTTCGCGGGAGAAGAGGTCCATGGGGACGTTTATCAGCACCGGTCCCGGCCTGCCGCTCTCGGCCAGCCTAAAGGCTTTGTCCAAAACCTCTGGGATGGCTTCCGGCCTGTCAAGGTTCCACGCCCGCTTGACGAAGGGGCGGTAGATTTCGTACTGGCTGCCGTCAGCGTGCAGGTTGAACTCCTGGTGTGGGTGTTTGCCGCGGTAGTAGGTGGGGATATCCCCGGCGATAACCACCATGGGGATCGAGTCCAAGGCGGCGTTGGCAACGCCGGTGGTGGCGTTGGTAAGCCCGGGACCAAGGTGGCTGAGCATTACCCCTGCCCGGTGTTTGACCCGGGCGTACCCGTCGGCCATGTGGGAGGCTATCTGCTCGTGGCGGACCGAAAGATATTTAACGCTTTTGCTCTGGCGCAAAGCGTCCATCATGGCGATAACGGTGTGGCCGGTAAGGCCAAAGACATACTCCACCCCACGCCTTTCAAGGTAGTCGACTATCTGCAGCGAAACAAGTTTCTTCATCTCTTACACCTCCATAGCTGGGTCGTAAAATTCGCCAAACAGCTCTCTATCGCTCGGTTTGTCTTCGGGTATAGGCCGAGAGACCCAAGTTGTGTTCATGTAGTGCTTTAGGCAGACGTTCTCGGAGATAATGTTGCCGCCCCATGTACCGCAGCCCAGGCTGGAGGTCATCGGCATACCGTTGTTAAAAGCGCCGGCGTTGGCTTTGGACTGCGGCTGGCGTATCATCATCCGGCTGGCGGGCGCGGCCAAGGCGATGCGGTGGATATGCTCGTCGTTGAAGGAATACACCCCGCACGAATGACCCTTGCCGCCCACATCGTAGATGCTCTTCATCATGGCTATGGCGTCTTCAAAGTCGCGGCCATAGCAGTGGATAGTTAGCAGGGTTGTCAGCTTCTCGCGGCAAAAGGCGTTCTCGTACCCAGGGCCAATGCCGTCGCTTTGGGCAATTAAGAACTTGCGGTCAGCCGGAATCTCAAATCCGGCGGCCTTTGCTATGCCTTGGGGCGCGAGGGCCACGGTGTCGGGCAGGCGGTGGCACTCCTGGTCCCACATGACCTTTTTCACCGCGGCTTGCTCCTGTGCGCTGAGCATGTAGCCTCCCACAGCCACGAGGGCCTCTTTTAGCGGCTGAGCGGCGTCCTCGTGGACTATGAGGTTGCCGTCCGCCGAGCAGCCCGAGCCGAAGTCCGAGGTCTTGGAGAGCATGGTGTTTTGTGCGCACTCCTGTATATTTTGCAGGGCGGTCTCGTCGATTACCATAGTCGAGTTGCCCGCCCCCACGCCGTATGCCGGGGTGCCGGAAGAATAGGCGGTCTTGACAAGGTCTTGCCCGCCGGTGGCGACAACCAGGTCGGCTTCGGCCATCAGGGCCTTGGTCATGGGTATGCTGACGTTTTCGATACACTGGAGGATATCTGGCGGGGCACCTTGGCTTTCGAGTGCCTCACGCATAAGGCGGACAGTCTCAAAGCTGGTATTTTTGGCCCTGGGGTGTGGGGCGAAGATAACCACATTGCGGGCTTTGACAGCGTAGAGCGCGTTGCCTGCCGGGGTAAGGTCGGGGTTGGTGGTGGGTACCACGCAGCCGATAAGCCCCACTGGCTTTGCGTACTTGACGATGCCCTTCTCCGGCATCTCTTCAATGATTCCGACGCTTTTTTGACGCATACAGTCCCTGAGTATGCCGCGGATCTTAAAGCGCTTGTTGCCGCGGGTCTCGTAGTCGCCCAGCTTGCTTTCCTTTATGCTCATATCCACAAGGCGCAGGAAGGTCTTTTTGTTCGCCACGCTCCAGGCTATCGCCCTGCAGAGCTTGTCGATGCGCTCCTGGTCGTAGCCTTCTATTACCTTCTGAGCCGCCCTTGCTTTAGCGAGCTTTTCTTTTAGTTCTGCTGCCGCCTCGGGTTTAAGGGCTTCGTATACATCGGGTTTTGCGTAAGCCATATTGGGCTGGGCCTCCTTCTAGAGTGTTCTACATACCGTGTTTTGCGAAGTATTCTTTTGCGGTAACGAGGCAACGTCTGGCGTGCTCTGCGTAGCCAAACTCCGCCGTTCTTTGAATATGAGGCAGCTCAATGCCGAGCACCACATCTTTTGGCAGCTTGCCGATTATGCCGGCTATATCTATCCCGCCTTCGCCGACGTAGAGGCGCCCGCCTCTTATTATGCCGGTCAGCTCTTCGCGGTCGGTTATATCTGCTACGCCCTTTGGTCCGTCGCAGATATGCGCGAGCTTGAACTGCTCGGGCGGAATGCTGCCAAGCTCGTCCAGTGTGCTGTCCGAACAGGCAAAGTGAAGGGTGTCGATCATATATGTGGCGTTGGGGCGGTTTACCGCCTCGATTACCTCTTTTGCGGACGCGAGGTTGTTGACGGCGGCGATCGCGACGAACTCTAGGGCAACGCTCAGTCCATGTTTTGCGGCCAGGTCACAAAGCTGCCCGAACTTCTCGATATACAGGTTTTTGTCCTGTGTCCATATGCTACTGATGATGCACTTTGCGCCCAGCTGCGCGCCGACTATCATGGCGGGTTCATATTTTGCAATATCAACACCGTCGTGTATCCGCGCAAGTTCGATATCGTATACCTTCACGCCGGTATACTTCAGTGCGCGCTTCATTTGCTCAAATATCTCGGGTTTTTCCGAGGGGGTGTAGATGGGCTCTCCAGGCAGACCAAGGCGCATCGGGCGGATGCCAACGTAGTCGTAGCCACACATGCCGGCTATATAGATCATCTCCGAGGGAGAGCAGCCCATTGCGGTCAGGCGAGCAAGCGAATATTTTAGTCCCATGGGGGAGTGCTCCTTTCTAAAAAACCGGCCCCGCCTCAAATGACGGAGGTGGGGCCGGTATCATCATTATTGTGGCTTTAGCTGTGGCGGGCAACAGAGTCGATGAGCGCGTTGTAAAGAGTATCGCCCACTACTTCGCGGATCATGTCGTAGACAGGCTGTACGGCTTCCAGCATTTCTTCCCTGAGTTCGGGGGAGATGTTCAGAACAGTGGAGCCGGAAGCTTCGATAACGTCGATGCGCTGCTGCACGCGGGCGTCTGCCTGTGCGCGTGCCCAGGGAATAGCAATGGCAGCGGCCTCCTCGAGCACTTGTTGCTGGGCGGGGGAGAGAGCGTTAAAGTTATTGTCGTTGCCCACCAGCGCTATAGTGTGGAGTAGGTGGTTGGTGTGGATGATGTAATCCTGCACTTCGTAGAAGGCGTTGGCAACAATAACTTCGTGGGGATTTTCCTGTGCGTCAATGGTGCCCTGCTGCAAGGCTATGAAGACCTCAGCGAAGGCCATGGGGGCCGGGGAAGCGCCCAGCGCCGACCAGAAAGCCAGGTGGTAGGGGTTTTCCATGGTGCGGATTCTCACACCGCTAAAGTCGGCCATGCTGTGAATGGCAACGTTAGAGCTCATTACGCGGTAGTACTGGTCTGCAAAACCGAAAAGCCTGTACCCGGCGGCCTGGTACTCTGCGCGGATAAGGTCCATAAATGCCGGGTCTTCAAAGACTTGGCGGGCGACTGCCGCGCTGGGGAAGGCTACCGGCAGGTCAAAAATAGCGAGGTTGGGTATGGTGGGAACCTGGGGCGCGGTGGTGCCGACTATAAAGTCGACTTCGCCCACGCCGACGTTGGTGAAGATTTCAGCGTCGCCGCCCAACTGAGAGTTGGGGAAAACGTCTACAACCATGGCCCCGCCGGAAATTTCGCCGACAAGGCGGGCAAACTCGTGGGAGAAAAGGCCGGTAACAGTATCGTCCGGGGAGGCGTTTGCGAGAATGAAGTTAGCGGGTTCTACGCCTTCAACCACGTCGCCGGCATCGGCCGCGGGAGCGTCAGGGGGAGCTGCCGGAGGTGTAGGGGCCGGGGCCGAGGGGCCGCCGCAAGCGGCTACCACAAGGGCAAGAACGAGCGCGAATGCGACAAGCGTGATTTTTCTAGTTTTCATTTTTTAACTATCACCTTTCGATATAAAATTTTTTATCTCAGCGCGCCGCAGTGCGGGCGCGAGGCTGAACCGTAAACTGGGCGGCTATTAAATCAGCGCTAGGGTGAACCAAGGCACAAACGTTATGAGCACAAGGGCAATAAGGAAGGTTATTAGCGGTACCATACAGTGCCTTATAATCGTCATCATGGGCAGGCCGGTTATCGAGCTGCTCACAAAGATATTTACCCCCAGCGGCGGTGTGACAAAACCTATCGCTTTGTTGATAACCATCATGACGCCGAAGTGCACCGGGTGCATACCCATGGCGACGGCTATGGGCAAAAACAGCGGGGCCAGTATAAGTATAGCCGGGGTGGTGTCCAAAAACGTGCCGACAAACAGCATGAACAGATTGACTATCAGCAGTATCGCGATGTATGTGGTGAAGGTGCCCAGCACAATCTCTGCTACTTGCTGTGGGGCGCGCATCAGGGTAAGGGTACGGCCAAACGCCACCGCGCCCGCAAGAACAAACAACAGTGTAGAATAAGTATTCGCCGCGTTTACAAAAATTTCCTTGAGTTCCTTAAAGCGCAGGGTGCGGTAAACAAACACGCTGAGGAAGAGGCTGTAGATAACGGCAATTACCGCGGCCTCGGTGGGCGAGGCTATACCACCGTAAATGCTGCCCAGAATAATTACGGGGGCGAGCAATGCCAAAAAGCTATCCTTAAACACCGGCCAAAAGCCCTTTGTACGGACTTCTCGGTGGTACTGCATAAGCTTTTCTTTGTCCTCGCCGTGCCTTTTGCAGTAGATGTAGGCGTAGAGCAAGAGCAGCGTGATAATCAAAATAGCGGGGATGATACCGGCGATGAACAAATCTCCGATAGACGTACCGGTTGCCGCCCCAAAGAGTACGTAGGGAATACTGGGCGGTGAAATGACGCCAACCCCGCCGGTAACGGCTATAAGCGCTGTCGACCACTTAATATCGTACCCCAAGTTTACAAGCAGGGGTATTGCCATGGTGCCCACTGCCGCCACCGTGGCCGGCCCCGACCCGGAGGTCATGCTGTAAAAGAGCACGGACAGAATAACCGCACAGGGCATACCGCCAGTCTTGTTTGCGAGAAAGTAGGCAAAGACGTTAAACAGTTTATTGGAGATACCGCCCCTTGCCATAATGCCGCCCGCGAGGATAAACATGGGTATGGCAAGCAGGGTAAAAGCGTCGACCCCGTTAAAGAGGTTGCGCACCAGCACGGCCATAGAACTCATAAGGGCCGCGGAGTCGCCGGTGCTGAAAAACGCTGCGAAGTTAGGCAGAGAGGCTGATATAGCCAGTGTGGCCGAAACCGGCACGCTGATAGCCAGCAGCACGGCAAATGCTAAAAATAAAACTCCTATAGACATGAGCGCTTCCTCCTATTTGTCTTTATCGTCTTTGGTGTCGCTCGCCGGCGGCGAGGTTATTATCTTCGCGAGAACCTCCGGGTTCTTCTCGGGGAAGAACTCGAACACCAGCGCCTGTACACAGCGGATAACCGTAAGCACGAGGCCGGCAAATACCAGTGTGTAAAGGTAGGTTATTGGCATGCCCAGCGCAACGTCGGTGGTGCCGCGCTCGACGTATTGCCCCAGAGTAACCCAGGAGGCGGCCGCCAGTAAACTGAAAAACGCAAGCAGGATAACCTTGACAAGCAGCGTAAGCGCTTTGGCGGCGTGGGCCGGTATGGCTTTGATAAGCAGGTCAATCTTTAGGCTGCTGCCCCGACGGATACAGTAACTGATAGAGAAAAAGGTGGAGATAACCAAGCTGAGCTGTGCGACCCGGTCCGACCAGAAGGTAGGGCTGTTGAATATAAACCGCATAACAACCTGCAAGGAGAGGACGCCGGTTATCACTATTAGCAAAAATACGAGGATGTACTTTTCGAAGTTTTTGTCGAGCCACTTTATAGCTGTAATCATAATCCCTCATCGACCTTTCGTAGTTTTGGTATGTGGTTCTATGCTTGTCGAGCTGCGCTTACGAGGTGTCCTTGTCTTCTTTATCTCGCCTGTGCTTAGTTAGCTCGACGGCAATCTGCTCGGCGCAGTACACGGTGTCCTGGATTTTGCCGGGCAGCGCTTCGTCCATAAACCTGGAGGTCGGCCCCGACAGAGAGACAGCGGCCACCAGCCGGCCCGAGCCAAAGAAGACGGGGGCTGCAATGCCCACAAGCCCATCTTCCCGCTCACCCAGGCTAACGGCGTAGCCGTCGGTGAGAATCTTTTCGATTTTGTCGTCCAAGTTGGCGCCATCCAAGACAGCTTGGCGTTGGGTCAGCGGCATGTATGCCAGCAAGACCTTGCCCGCGGCGCCTTTAACCAGGTTGTGGCGCTCACCAATTCTGACAATATGCCGAAGATCTCGTGTAGACTCAACCGCCTCGACACAGAGCTTGTACCCGCCGTCGCGGACAAAGAGGCGGGCGGTCTCGTTGTATTTACCGCTCAGCGCCTCCATCGGGCGGGTGGCGGCGCAGCGCAGCAAGTCAAATCTGCCGCCGGTGTAAGCTCCTAGCAGCTCTCCGACTTTTTCACCCAGCGAAAATCGCTTGGAACCTCCGTCTCGCTTTAGGAAACCTCTCTTCTCCAAAGTTTGCACGAGCCGGTAGGCGGTGCTGACCGGAAGCTCCACCTCTCTGGCAATCTCCATCAGCATTAGGTTGTCCTCAGACATAAAGCAGTCCAGGATATCCAACATTCGCTCAGCAGAGCGGTTGGTTGTTTGGCGTGTCGGCATGAGACCATCTCCACACTTGGTGATTTCCATACAGTGAAAACCATTCCCCATTATTGCCATTCTACTTGCCATTGTAAGAGTTTTTGAGCATAATGTCAACAATTTTTTTGGAGGTTGCAAAGATTTTATTCTAAATTGATACTGTCTGTTTCCCCTATTGCCTTCTTAGTATATCCGGGTATATAATCAAAGTCGTGTGCAGCGCGCACGGAAGGGTATGCATCTATGGACAAGGCGAGCGTTTCCCGGGGGATTTTATTTTTTGTAAGCACGGCGTTTTGGTTTGCGCAGTACGCGTACACCCCATATGTAAACCCGGAGCTTCTCGCTATGGGTGCCTCCGCGTCTGTCATGGGGTTTGTGGGCGGGGCGTATGGCTTTGTACAGTTTGCGCTGCGCGTTCCCATTGGGATTGGGTCCGACAGGTGGCAGCGGAAGTTCTTTATCTGCGTTGGGAGCTTGTTTGCCGGGCTTGCGGCGCTTTGTATGCTTGTGTTTTACAGCCCGGCGGGGTTTCTTGTCGGGCGCGGGCTTGCGGGTGTGGCGTCTTCCGCTTGGGTTCCCTACACGGTGCTGTACGCGAGCTATTACAAACCCGAACACGCAACCCGGGCTATGGCAATGCTCAACCTTGCCAATAGGGCGGGGCGCATTGTCGCATATATGATGGCGGGAGCGCTCGCGGCAAACTTTGGGCCGAGAGCCGCGTTTGTACTGAGCGCAGCGGGGGGATTTGCTGCGTTTGCAATCAGCCTGTTTGTGCGCGACGAAAGGCTCCCTACCGACAGAAAACCCCTGACGTTGCGCGAATTTACCCACGTCGCGGGGGATAGAAATTTGCAGGTTACCACGCTACTGGCCACCCTTGCTCAGGTTGTGGCTTTTGCTACATACTCTACCTTTGCAGCAAACCACGCCGTTTACATAGGTGCGAGCGCGGCCCAGCTAGGGTATATGAACGTTGCGATGTTAGCCCCAAGTATTGTCCTCAGCTACTGCCTTAGCAAATATATTCTGCTGCGCGTCGACGCGAAGCTGCTTGTTGTCGCCGGTTTTTTTATCACTGCGCTTTATTGCGCGGTGCTGCCATATACCAGCACGATACCGCAGCTGTACCTCATGCAGTCTCTTGCGGGTATGGGCAACACCCTTACGCTTTCTCTGCTTATGGGCCTGTGCATACGCAACGTTGTGGTGGAAAAACGCGGGGCCGCGATGGGTTTTTTCCAGTCTATCTACGGTATTGGCATTATGGCGGGTCCTCTGGCTATGGGCTTTTTGACCGACGCTCTAAGTCTTCGCATGGGTTTTTTCGTTATGGCGGTGGTCGCGGGCGCTTCGATGCTGTCGGCTATGGTTTTCTTGGGCAAAAACAAAGAGGCAAAAGAGCAGGGCTAGAGTATGTCGCGCCGCATAACAAATCAAATGCCGACGATGGTTGCGTCATCGCCGGCATTTGATTTGTATTAACGAGACTTATCGGGAACGCCCAGCCCTGTAAAAATACTGGATATGGTCACCCACCCGCCCCATCACGTACTCGGCGCGGAAGAACAAGTGCCCGTCTACATCGGCGTAGCGGTTGCTGTATTGCAGCTGCCGCCAGATCTCTGTGTTCCAGCCCGGCTCGCCCCGCGCGTCTCGCCATGCGGCCATGCCAATATAGAGTTCGACGTCCGTGTCTTCCACCAGGTCTCGCCACCAGTGGAGCACGGTGGTAAAATCGGCTATTTCAAAGCCTATGCGCCAGTAGATCTGGGGGACGATATAATCCACCCAGCCCTCTTGAACCCAGCGCCTGGAATCCGAATAAATCTGGTGGAAGGACTCAAATCCACGGGTGTTGCTGCCCAGCGGTTGGTTTGGCGACCTGTTCTGCCAGATTGCAAACGGCGATATGCCAAAGCGCACCTCCGGCCTGGTTTCTCGTATAGCGTGCTGGGTGCCATGCACAAGGATGTTTACCTGATGCCTGCGCCAGTTGTGGATGCTGTTCCACCCTTCGCCGTGGGCCGCGAATGTCGCCGCGTCGTTAAAGTCCCGCCCGGGGTAGAAGTAGTCGTCAAAGTGTATGCCGTCGACATTGTAGTTACGGATAAGCTCGACAACGCCGTCGATAATCAAGCGGCGAGCCTCCGGCAAGCCTGGGTCTAAGTAGAGCGCGCGGCCATGGACCCGCGCCAACCGTGGGTTTATCCGGGCGGGGTTGTCTGGAGAAAGACGGTTTACGTCAGTTATATTGGAGGCCGCGTGAGTGACCCGATAAGGGTTTATCCAGGCGTGGAGTTCCATTCCCCGGCTGTGGGCGCCGTCTATCCAATATCTAAGCGGACTCCAGCCGTTTGCGGGGGCTTGCCCCTGGGTTCCGGTAAGATATCTCGACCACGGGAATATCGACGAATTGTAGATGGCGTCCCCCTCCGGGCGCACCTGCAAAAATATTGCGTTAATGCCGATCTGTGCGGCGCGGTCCAGAATAACATCGGCCTCGGCCATCATTTGCGCGTTGCTAAGCCCGGGCCTTGAGGGCCAGTCCAGGTTGACTACCGTAGTCACCCACAGCCCGCGCATCTGCTGCGATTCAGACTCGGTCACGGCTGCACTGGCCGTCGTGCTGCCCAACATTGTCAGAGCACAAACTATAGCCATGCTTATGCAAAGAAATCTCTTCAAGATATTGCCTCCCTTGTTGCCTGGTTGAGGTTTTCGGCTTGTATTATTTTTAAGTATAACAAAACATTGGCCATATTTCAATGTTCTTCGACAGCTGGTAGTTGACAAACATGTTGATACGGCTAACTGAATTTTTGAACTTGTTCGAAGGTCAAGGGCTTTAAGGTCAAGTTCAAGTTCAAGGTCCCAATACTAATTCTGCCTGCGGGCAGGTAATAATGTGCCGCTTGTGCCGCGGGGGCACTTACTTTTCTTGCTCCGCCAAGAAAAGTAAGCAAAAGAAGGCGGTTGGGGGGAGGACCGACGCTGCTTCGCTCACAGAGTGCGTTCGCTACGCGCTAACTCCCCCCAGACCCCCCACTGGTAGGTCAAGGTCACGCTTGTGGGGGGCGGTAAGTTTGTCCTATAGAGTGATGCGTTTTGCACTAGCCCTAGTCATCAGCGAGCACCTCACCGCGAAGACTCGTTACTTTATTACACCCGTGCTGGCATAGCCGCAGGGTAGGTTTGTTTTAGCACAGCCGGATACAGTGGATTCTCCACGCACTGTGCACTTGCCGGGTCAACTACTAACAGCTAAGGCAGACGAAGTCCTGCCGCCAGCCCCTCTATCGCTGTCCTTGACCTTTGCGCAAACGTAACCAATACGGAACCGCAGCTTACCGTACTCACAAAACGGTGCCTCTACCCACTAAAACCTTCCGCTCTTGCAAACGAATCCGGTTGTCAACCCAGCCTGCCAATCCCCACAAACCCGCCCTTGACCTACCAGTGGGGGGTCTGGGGGGAGTTAGCGCGTAGCGAACGTTCTTTGTGAGCGAAGCAGCGTCGGTCCTCCCCCCAGCCGCCTTTCTTTGCTTACTTTCTTTGGCGGACCAAAGAAAGTAAGTGCCCCC
>Ga0131853_10002906_pt1 | contig 30723 bp, 12 predicted proteins | sample TergutLab28metaG_FD_92764 | JGI IMG/M metagenome (GOLD analysis project Ga0131853, IMG submission 92764) | Labiotermes labralis P1 segment gut microbial communities from Petit-Saut dam, French Guiana - Lab288 P1 (version 2) (version 2) | ecosystem: Host-associated > Arthropoda: Insects >... | reverse complement strand
CTTTGCTTCACTCTAATATTGAACATGTACAAGATTCTTATAACAAAACCAACTAGATGCACTAATTTCTCAAATTTATTTTTGGAACGGAACTCTACATGTTTCGGACAGTCTCTCTGTCCAACATCAGGAGTCTAGTACTATATACATAGCAATAGGTATATGTCATACAGATTATGCTGACTGCTTGCCGCCCCCAAAATTTGAGAAATTAGTGCATCTTGTTGGTTTTTTTTTATAAGAATATATCACGATGCACGGTCTTCTGAATGTCAAAATATACAAGGTTGTTGTAATGCTAACTTCATGAATTTAAGCAGTAGCAAAAGTGGGTTTATTGCTTTTGCTAGAGAACCATATGTTCATTATAATACCTACATATTCTGGGACTCTGCTATAACCCGTACGAACAGTTTCGAAGGCGTTGGAGTGAAACTCGATTCGAAACTACATTTACTCGCACATGTACGCTAAATTTTCTCCCAGTCTGTAAAGGTGCTGAGCTTAATACGAACTATGACTTATTCCTTTCCTATTCATGATACATTATAGATATTGTATGTAAGTCTAATTAGGCTCAAACTTGAGTGTATCCCAGGCATATGGATCGACATAATGTCTACTGACGTCTGACAACTAGAACGCATTCAGAGGAAGTTCAGAGCCCTTTGTCAAGATCATTTATTTACTTCTGGTCATATTACGAGTATTTTCTCGTATTTCTAAAGCTTCGTACCCTGCACAACAAAATAGTTTATCCTGATGCTCAATTTTTATTTATGTTTTTTTCAGATTTACAATGTTGCCTGTCTGTTTTGGATACTTCGGGTATTTGAGTTTTCCCTCGTAATTTTAGAAACTCCACCCTGTTACTACTACTTTCAAGAACTGTCTATCTGCTAGATGTGTTTTGGCGGCTAACCGTGTGTTTAAATACGGCAGTATCTTCAGGAAACACATTAATTGCATTAAAAAATCTCCGCTTATCTGTGACTTTAAAAACAACTTTCCTATTAATAACAGAAGTTTTCGTCAAACACAACTAGTTTATTATAATTAGAGTGGCAACATGTTTCGGCCCTACTGGGACATCATCAGGCCTTCAATAAGAACCAGTTAACCCTTTAAAAACCGGGTTAAATCCCATCTGCCATCTGCTGGCATTATTAGGAGCTCACCATATTTTCCACGTTAGCAGGATAAGGGTTAACTACGCGTATGAAGCTGCGTACGCAGATTTTTTAGTTAACTGGTTCATAGTGAAGGCCTGATGATGACCCAATAGGGTCGAAACATGTTGCCACTCTAATTATAATAAACTAGTTGTGTTTGACGGAAAATTTTATTATTAATAGTTCCTAGTGAAAACACATCGGGATGGCTTCCATAAAAAACCAACTTACCTGTGCTTTTTCGGGGTTTAGGGCTTTTACTCTATTACTTTTTTATTTTGCCTTTACTTACCACATCCGTTTTGTTTTGTTTCTGTCTTGTTTTCGTGTTTTTGTACTTTTTTTGTGTTCCGTATCTTTGTGCTGGCTTTGTAAGAGGCACTTGTGCTTTTAAGCCTGCATGTTAATAAAAACCCATTGAATTGAATTACTGATATTATTACTGGCAGGGGAAACCGCAGCAAACTGTTTTAGTGCCACTTCGTCCACCACAAATCTTGTTTATCACTGCAGAATTATTGTACTGATTTTGAATGACTTCTCGAAATAATCCGTTTATTCTAATAATAAAACCAACTAGATGCACTGATTTCTCGAATTTATTTTTGGAATAAAACTCTACATGTTTCGGACAGTTCCTTTGTTCATCATCAGGAGTTTTTCACTGTACACACAGCAATGGTATATGTCATACAGGATTACGAGCAGGATCAGGACGGAACTGCAATTCCCTCCTGATCCTGCTCGCAAGGTGTCAGCAAACCTCTATGACATATACCATTGCTGTGTGTACAGTGAGAAACTCATGATGATGGATAGAGGAACTGCCCGAAACATGTAGAGTTTTATTCCAAAAATAAATTTGAGAAATTAGTACATCTGGTTGGTTTTATTATAAGAATTTATCACGATGCACGGTCACCTGAAAGTCAGATCCGTTTATTGTCGATATTGTTTGTGCTTTTCGTTAGCATTTGATGAATATGTATGTTACTGCACCTGCTGTGACTTTACACTTGCATAGCTGCCTATTACACATGAATATCTTTTCCACGCAAAATACACCGAATTGTACGCATATTTTATGAAACTGTCCATTTGTTCGTGTAGGCATTTCTTTACGCTTGCTTAAGTTGTATAATGTTTAATAGGGACAAAATCGAACATTAAAGACTCATTAGGATGTGGTAGAAAACCAAGAGGACTTATCGTTGGTGTATTATCCCAGAGTTTTCCTGGAGCGGCTAAGCAAACTTTAGGGCGTCCATTCTACAGCCATTCTATGGGCACTCCAAACACGAAGTACAGCACATGTTTACGCAGCCTTAACATTCGATTATTTTCTTCTAAAAGAGTGTTTTTGGTATCATTTGGATGAGTTATGTGTGTTAGTATTTTACTTTCTTATGAAAAAGTGTGATGAATATTTTCCAAAAACCTTTATGTTGTTATCAGTTATTATTTGCACCCACGATCTCTTTATAATCAAAGTAACAGAGCGCAATATAGCTCCATTGTATATGAAACGTAACGCCGTTCTAGTCCTATTTGATAACAGTATATTACACATAAGCTTCTAAGCGTCAACGGAGTCCCACAACAAACACGAAGGTAAATGGGATTAGATGCCAAGTTACACCTGGTCTGATGTAGATTTATTTTACACAGAATGTAGCGACTAAAATATGGCTTATTGCATCTGCTTTGAACTTTCCATTTTACGGTTTGATCCTTTAATATTTCAGTATTAGTTTAAGAATAAGCACATTACTCTAATGGTTCAGTGTAAGTCGGCGCGAGCTCCTCTCATACTTGCCGGATAAGGAGGTCAGTTTTAGACCGCGTGAGACTAAGTGAATATTGAACTTACTTGAAAGGACGAGACGACATTCGTAGACCTTGTAGTACTTTCCGCCCCTCATTGAATTTTCGGTCGATAAATTTTTTTAAGGTTTGCAAAAAAATTGCTTATTTCTGTACGGTTAGAGGTTATCCACTGTTCGGCTCCGTCTAAAGCACCCCTAAAACCATTATTGCTTCAACACAAAAACTTCGTTCTATAAAGTGATTAATTTCAGTCTCGTTTGCAATAAACTCATTAAGATTTCCCACGGTTTTTGAAGTTTCGATCCTGGAACACTGAATGAAACCAGCACAGCAGATAAATTGTTGGCGGTTTTTTTTTCAAATATCGGCCCGGAAACCGGCTAACATGAATTTCGGGGGTTTTATTTTGTTTATGTAGAAAAATACCGGGATGGAACTTCGGATAATATCACTGCTACGTCTTTCAACAATTTTACAATTTATTTTTTCTGTTCATAAATTTCTTTCCACGGTAGGATATAAATATGAGTAGATGAGTCGTCACATAAACCGAAAATAAATAATTTTCACATTCAAAGTATTATTTATTCAGCAACTGATGCAATAGTGAGTTGTCTAAAAAAAAAAGCAATATTAAAATTTCCATTAAAACAGCTCCGACATATTTCAGTGTTACAGTTGCATCATCATCAGAGAGCGCATTCATTTGTGCATACTAAATTTACAGTTGTTAAAACAGTCCATTAAAATACATCGGCGTATGGTTAATACGGTGGTGGTGATGGTGTAACTGTAACACCGAAACATGTCGGAGCTGTTTTAATGTAAATTTTAATATTGTTTTTTTTGAGACAACTCACTAGTGCATCAGTTAAATGAATAAAACGTTGACAAAAATAAATGGCTTCAACTCCATTGAAGAGAGTCCTTGAGAGCTTACATTTGCTCTGCTAGAAAAGAAATACTCCAAATTTTATGGATCCATAGATTGCATTTCAGTGTTCACACACGCCAGGCATTGATCCCTTTGTCAAGTCAAATGAATCCAATTCTCACTTTCCTATGCTGTTTTAAGATGGTTTATAATAACATTCTGTCATCGGACCCGAGGTCATCCCATTTTGTTCTTTCCCAAAGAATTAAAAAAAAACCAAACAAAATGAATTATGCTACTACAGCATTGACAAGACGATGAATATTATCATACAGTGAGTCATACCCTTTGTGTTAAAAGTGGTAAGATAAAAACGAACTTAAAATCCGTCACACATGTTATATAATATATTCTTTAAAGATACAAACAGCTACGTGTTTCAGCTAATCAGATAGCCAACGTCGGCTTGTACCCTTACTAAGATAAACTGTACAATTTTACTCCTGAAATTTTGTTACATTTGAAATGAAATATTGCGAAGAAAGATGTCTCAACTTAATAAATTGCATCCATAAAAATTCATATTTATCTTGTTATTTAATAATTGTCCAACAAGATGCGACTTATTCAGTTTATCACATTTCTGTAGACAGCTCTACATGTTTCGGGTGTTGACACCCATCATCAGGAGCTCGTACGACTGTAATTACAGCTTCTGGCACTGGACAACTGGGTCTGCTACCATCCGCTCTCGTTGTTGAGTTGGAACTCAACAACGAAAGTGGAAGTTAGCAGATCCGGTTAATCAATACCAGAAGCTGTAATTACGGCTGTACGAGCTCCTGATGGTGGGTGTCAACACCCGAAACATGTAGAGCTGTCTACAGAAATGTGATAAACTGAATAGAGTCGCATCTTTTTGGACAATTATTAAATTTGATTCACGATAAACGGACCCAAGAATATACGTAAAATTTATCTTCTTATGGGTACAGCACAACGATGGTTAACTGATTAGCCGAAAATTGCAGCTGTCTGTACCTATGAAGATTATACGTTGTGGTTGAAGTACTTCAAATGGTTTTTGTCATAGTATATTGTTCTGCTGTACATTTCAGACTCGGATCATCAAAAGATTGTTAAACCCACTCGCCTATTGCAACTATTATGTTGGTATTCATGTTTCGTTTAACTTCAGTTTTCGTTCTAATTTTTCTTTTCACGTCACATTTCTGATAAATTATCAATTTTAGTCATGCGTCAGAAACCAGAGCGAACCTAGTGTGTTGCAGAGAGCTGTGCGCTCTTTGTGCTCTTACGGTTCTATCGACACTCGGAAGACGCCAAACGCACCTAACGCAATTACGGAACTTCGCATTTCTGTTGCAGTTCTGCCAGCGTTCTGATGCACAGGGCTGCTCCGTTAGTGCTTCAGCAGCTCGAGTTTATGTCCCTTTTGTTTGCTTTTCTTATGTTTGCTGTAACTGCAGAAGTGACCTTACCTCTCTGTACTTCTTGTTTGGTTTGTCATTGCTGTAAAATTCACTTCAGTAGGAAAGTTTCTTTTACTGTTTGTGGTTCTTGTTATTTGAAACGGTAAAATTCAAAGACAATAGCACCAGCAAATATCGGCGGCATTATTATTATTATTATTTTGGTTACTACTACTACTACTATTAGTACCCTACTACTACCACTACTATTAGTACTACTACTACTACCACCACCACCGCACCACCACCACCACCACCACCACCACCACCACCACCACCACCACCACCACCACCACCACTACACTATTATTAGTAGTGGTGTTGGTGGTGGTGGTGCGGTTGTGGTGGTGGTGGTGGCGGCGGCGGCGGTGATGGTGGTGGTGGTATAAAAGTAATAACCCATCAGTATTTATACAGGCTACATAAAACTCTAACAGAGTCAATAAAACAGACATGGCACCATGTTGGTGTAGCCCTTCTGCTGTGTTGCACTGCAGTCAATGTACCCAAAGCCCATATCAACGTCACACACATGCCTGAAGCTGTCTGCCTGCAGTCAGTTCGAATAACCCAGTCTCATGCTGTATAACGTGTCGCCTGCACTACCGATTGATACTTGTATTGTGTTCTACCTTCACAAAGTGCAGCCCACGTACGTCAGCAAGACCTTAATATTGTTGTATCGACTACGGACTTGTTTTTACTTCTGAGAATCTCCGACATATTTATTGCGCCCATTTCTTGTATTCACCAATCACGTTACAGTCCTGCTCATTGTTCTGCAGTAATGTTTATAGCTTTTTGTGCGTCAAGAAAAAAAAATTTCTATTTCAGTTCAAGCCTGAAATTCCTTCATAAGTGAAAGTCATCATAGAAATTTTACTAATTTATAAGTTTTAAACATTCTCCCTGCTTTGTTATGAAGTGGACGGCCATGGTGTCTGCAAAATGTGCCACCTGAATTTCAAACTGACAGTAAGCTCCATTACGTTTCATTACGCTACCCTACTTTTGTCCTCAGGTATCAATAAAGCCAGATAAAGACGCCACGGTTTAACATCACAGGTTATTATTTACAAGCGTACACGTTCAGAAACGTCTGCACTGCCATCCAAAGAACGGTGTTCTCTGCCCCTGTTTGTCGTCTCCATAATTACTTATCAACTCTCGTTTTCATCTTCAATCAAGAAACTTAAGTGCTAGACAAACTTACGGAGCCACGGTAGGTAATGCTATTCCCCCTTTCGTGGTTTACTGCTTTACCTGACTTTGAAATAAAGAAGCTTGTATTTAATTAACTTGTAATTAAATTGTTGTTTACTGATCCTAAGATTACTTATTACGTCATGTCTGAATTAATTTATTTAAATTATAATGAATGAGTAAAGAACCTAACAAGATATGATAGTAAATTTAAAAAATTTCTTAGAGCACCCTCCTAATTGGAGGGCCCGCGTTGGCACAGTGGTTAAGGTGCTGTACTACAAATCGGAAGGTCGCTGGTTCGATCCCAGCTGGTGTCATTGGAATATTTCATTGACATAAAATCCTTCCCATCGCGCTATGGTCCTGGGGTCGACTCAGACTCTAACAGAAATGAGTACCAGGAGCATTTCATGGGGGTTAAAGCGGCCGGTGCGTAAGTTTGACAACCTACCACCATCCTGTGCTGTTGTCATGAAATCTGGGAACCTTAACTTCTTGGAACTCCCTGGGCCACTCCAGGCCTGTAATGGGACTGCTTTACCTTTACCCTCCTAAGAGGAATGGTTTTCGTATTTACGTATAGGTCTATCTCCTAATATTATCAGCTTTCGGGACACATCGCTTACAAATCAACACAGTTTCTGAGATTCCCTTTTTTAACTTTTTCAAGTCAAGTGTACGTGCGATCATTATTAAAGGTAAAGCAGTCCCGTTAGAGGCCCGGGGTAGCCCAGAGTGTTTCAGGAAGTTAAGGTTCCCAGATTCGTGTCTAAAGGCACAGAATGGTGGTAAGGTTGTCAGCCGTACACACCGGCCGCCTTTTCCCCCAGAAAATACTCCTAGTACTCTTTTCTGTTAGAAGTTGAGTCGACCCCAGGGCCATAGTGCGATCGGCAGGATTTTATGTCAATGAAAAACCCATTGACACCAGCTGAGATCGAACTAGCGACCTTCCGATTTGTAGCACAGCACCTTAACGACTGTGCTACCGCGGTCTTGGTTTACCATCATTATAGCTTCAGAAAAGTGTGGAACAGAGACGAATACTATGATTCATATGTATACAATGCTTCACGAGCAAATTTAAAGCGGAATTTTAACGAAAGATTAAAATCGCTGTTAAAGTTGTATTTGTGTGGAGCATAAAGTAACGTAAGACAAACCAGTTGCTGATTTGTTTGTCTCACACACATACACACACACACACACACACACCGTCTTAACCATTGTACTACATTTCCGTCTTATTCTCTCTGACTCAGTTCGTTTCACGTGTTTTCAGAACGGAAAAGAGTTTTCCTAAAAATGTGTTAATCAAATGGCGTCCGTTGACGTCCGGTGCGTCTTGGGTTACGTTTCCTTGCCGGTTTCTGCATTAACAGCTCTATCATTTCCACACCCCTTCAATTTCTCAAAGCTGCCGCACATTGTTTGCACCGCATAACATGCACTACTGGGTTCGGTTCTTGATGGTACATGTACATATGTGTGTGAAACTTGTTTACATTTGCTTCTACATCAGAGTACAGCCAAAACACCAAATTACGTGACGTTGCATTCAAAAAGTTATTTATCTTGTAGATCTACATCGTGAGAACCACAGATGACACCTTAATCACAAATAATTGTAGTGTTGAGACTGGAAGTCATATTTAGCTTTAAGATTTTTCCTCTTCGTGTGATATGTTTCGTATAAACTACACACATCTATTGGAATGTTTTATTTGTTCGTCATTTTTTTATGTTTGAGTAGCGTGCATCATTGATATAATAATATAAACAGCCGACTAGATGCAACAATGATAATTTTATTAATAATTTAAATCAGCTCAACATGTTTCAGGCGATAATTTCACCAAAATTATCGCCTGAAACATGTTGAGCTGATTTAAATTGGTAATAAAATTATCATTGTCGCATCTAGTCGGCTGTTTATATTATTATTTGTCATTAGTTTGGGTTAGAGTGCCACATATAGTTCAATTCTACTGTCGAAAAATGGCGAGGGTCTTTGTTACTTTCCTTAGAGTGTACCATATAAATTAATGTCATAATATGTATTTATAAACATGCCATCTCGTAGTTGTGCAAGAAATGTTAAAAACGTTATTATCATGCATTGATGATGGACGTCTTCTAAAGAATTAGAGTCGCAAATATATGTTGTTACTGTATGTTTTTTAACTAACCTGTCAGTATCTATGATTATATATTATCGGTGAGGAATGTATGAATGAATGTATGTGGACCATTTGATCCGGGGTAAACCGAAGTCTTCGAGGAGAAAAACCTGTCGTGGTGCTACTTTTGCCACTACACGGACCGGCCTGGAATTGAACCTGAGTCATAGCGGTAAGAGAAGAGCTACAGCATTTGAGCTATGGCACGGGCCCCCTCTATTTGTACAAACATCTCTTCTGATCTCAACCAAACTGTAAGCCGATATATTCCATTACGAGTTTTGTGGCTTCTGAAAAGAGTAAAACAACTTACCTGACATAAATTAATTACGGCCAAGAATAAATTTGAAAATTTATATGCTTGTGCGAAAAAGTGTCTAGAGACTGAAAGTGAACTCATTTTCCTTTATATTTATATATGTCTGCACACTCCTAGAAGGATTTATTTTCCGCCGAGTCGTTTCATGTTGTTGAAATTTCAATCTCTATGAAATCCATCCATCATCATTGATGGATTGCAGAAGGAAGCTGAGTACAGGTTTGATGTGAGCTTTGAAGGTTAAAGTGGAGATGGAAAGAAAATCGATAACCCGAATGAGTATATAAGATCGATGTAATGAACTACTCTACGTACTTGAACTTGGCACCTAAGTGGAATTTTATGTGTGGTGAAGTCCATTCATCATTCCGGCTGGCTTCACTCCGTTGCTTTTCGTCCGGTTAACTTTCTACACGGGCAGCTAGTCAAAAGTCTTACCACTTCACTTCGCAGACTCCCGTCAGCTCCGAAGTTAAGTCTACATTTTCTAATATTTTTCTCCTTAATGGATAACTCTTAAGTAATAACGAGATGTTAGTGCTATATTATGTTCTCTGTTCGCAAACTGCTTAACACGTATTATAACTTTTGACACACCCCCAAGGCCCTGTATAACTTTACATACCCTGTTCCTCTTTTACGATGCGGGGTTTTTAACCCCTTATCGAAATAGAAGCTGCAGGACCAATTTTCTCGGCTTTCCGCAACTTCCTTTTCAATATATTTTCAGCTACCCTGGATAAGCGGAGGCTGTCTTTTGCATCCACATCTTAACGCTAAATACTATTAGAGTGATAGCTTTGAGATGGATGAGGTTTGGGAAGTATTTAGGGGAGTAAGATAAACGCATACAGGATATTGATGGGGAAACCTGAAGAATAGAGATCACTTGCAAGACATAGACGTAAATGATAGATTAATGTTAAGTTGGATGTTAAAGAAATAGAATCGGATGACGAGAACTAGTTTTGTCTGGCTCAGGATAGGAGTAAGTTTGTACGTCGTGCAGGCTGCACGAAAGCGTCGGATGGCGAAAAATCAACGGAATGTCTGCACTGGCTGAAGATATTCATTTGAGAGTTTCTATTTTTTTTTAGAAATCTCTGTTTTACGGAGTTAGTAAATGTGTTAGACCTCGTGTTAATCTGTGACACCTCTGACTTATTACACGTCAACATATGTTGCGAATATGTTTATTCGCATGATCGATAGTTCTCTTAGCGCCTCCTGTTATGGACGCTATCCTCTCGTTGCAAGGGGAGTGCGACTGTGGGTGATAGGAGTCTTGGTCAGTATGTCTGTCTGTGGAGTCATCCAGGTGAGACCCAAAGAACCAGGTCAAACAACGAGAACCATGATCCAGCATTCATTCTGTAGAATGTGTGCTGGTCTGATACCTCTACCACGGAAAAAGATGTATTTCGATATCCAACCCTGAAAACTAGTGTGGGCGATCACTATGAGAAGGGCGAGGGTCCAAAATGACTTACAGCTATAAAAAATAAGGTCTGAACACTGTCCCTATTTGAGTCAGCATTCAAGTGTGTTTTATAATCACACATTAACTTTTGGCGCCGGAATTATTTTTTAAATTTTAGCACACTCTGTATATAAAATGTGAATAATACAGGAACCAAACAAGTTAGAATTATGAAACAAACTGCATTTTGAAGAGAAAAAAACGGAGAGTATACACCATGTTTAAAATATTTGGTACCTATAATTTGTTGAATAAATATATAAAATGCAACTTTAGTGGTTAGCGGTGCGGTACGAAAACTATAGTTGACGTTAGTCATCTAAAGGTTAAGTTTAAATACTGATGTTGAAACAAACTTGGGCTAAAACATACTTGTGACTATATAAGTAAATAAGATCGCTGAGTAACCGAAATCTGCTCAATAAAAAGACATCGGTTCCTGTTTTTGGAAACCCGAATAATTAGCCTCTTCACAAGAGACTGTTCACTATCCTGAGACATATGAACCCAGCACAAAACTCATCCTGTTTTATTAACACAAATTTCTGTGTCGTCCGCTGTACGTATTAACGCGTGCTCTGTCTTCGTCTGGCCCTTCAGACCTGTTAACAAATCGTTTGTATTTATTCAGTTATTTCCAATATTTTCCACACAAAACCCTTGATATCCTCCTTGGATTTATAAGGCCAGCAGTACTCACTGAAGGTAACTGACAAGAAGGTCATTTGTATTTTCCTACAATCTCTTGTTAATTTGTCACTTACAAACGCATATCAGCATTCTTATCAGCACCGTGTTCTCATTTACTCTGATCTGTGTTACTCCATTAGCGAGAAGGGCATGTTTTTTCACCTATATCAATAAAAGCTAGAATTGAAGACTTTATATCGGCCCACGCTCACGACAGGTAGCAGTGACGGTCTCAATACTGTAGATACAGTGATGTGAGCTCCTGATGATGGGTGGAGATACCACCTGAAACGTTTAGAGCAGTTTGCAGATATAAATAAACTGTATACTGTTGCATCTTGTTGGATAATTATTGACACATACACTGGTCATGTAATGATGATATAGCAAGAAAGTAAAAAAAATGTGAATAATATATTTTGTCTGTAGTGTAATAATACATGTGTATGAAAGGGCTGTATGTGTATCATTTCGAAGGAGGACTTAATACGACTTCGTGACGTAATAGAGAATGTGACGTCTTTTTAATCTGCTACTTTTCCTTTCTTGTAACTGCAGAAATTTCCGGACTTGTAAAGATAGTCTGTCCAGTTTGAAAGACGTATTTGGCCACGATATAAAGAAATGCAAGGAATTCAAATCTTCTGCGTGTTGAGAAATTAATCAGGAAGACGTTCCTTTAATTTATATTTTGTTGGTAAATTGCAAAATAGTTTGCATGAAGATTCTGAATGTAAATTGGGAAAAGGTTTCAAGGCTTTTATCTATAGCGTCATGTGTGTGTGTGTGTACACACATACACACACACATACACAGATGGAATACATACAAAAAGAATTGACTAAGTGACATTTGTAGTATGGAATTGTTAAGGAAAGCTTTAGCTCCTAAACCTTAAATATAGTTATGTAGTGGTGCACAGACTCTGGATGCCAGGTCGCTGTGGCGGCTAGATTTTGTGCGGTGGCTTCTAATATTAGTGGATCCATAGTATGAAGTTAGCCCTTAAAAATTACGTCACAAAATCTAGTTTCGTAATTCCTGACTACGAAAATGGTGACCACGCCACCTACCGATTCGAACGAATGGTGGTGCTGTTGTGTAGGTACTGCATTTCTTGAAATTTACGTATGTGTGTATGTGAATATATGTAAGTACTTATGTGTTACTGAAATACATATAGCTTATGTTATCGTTATTTGTTTAGCAAAGAAGCGTAAAATGTGGACCGGTTAGCTAAGTCGGTATAGCGACTGACTACGGGCTGGAAGGTCCGTGATCGAATCCCGGTGGGGACGAGATTTTCCGCCCGTCCAGACCGGCCCTGGGGCCCACCCAGCTTCCTGTAAAATGGGTACCGGGTCTTTGCCGGGGGTAAATTGCGCCCAGGGCGTGCCACTGACGACTCACCCCCTTCTAGTGCCGCGGTCATGGAAGAGTAGAGCTATATCTCTACCCACCCTCTGGACCACACTGGGCCTGTAACGGGATCACTTTACCTTTATAAGTTTAAAATGTCATTAAGATAAACACGCTGATACAAATCGTGGATTAATTTTAAATCTATTACATATTCGTGAGCACTTAGATAGGGACATGAAATTTGGTTAAATGGCAGATAATCTAACAAATTGTCCTCTTTCCCAGAGTAGCTGTACGACTGTTAAATTTTTTCCCGTCTTTCGGTATAGTCCGGAAAGCAGAATCATTAAAGCGAGTGGGCAAATATCTTTCGCCGTACAGGACGTGGTTTAAAATTTTCAACGCTTCGGAACACTACAGACCAGTTCTGGCTGACTTCAACTCACGGGAGGGCCGCATAATTCTTTAAGAACTCTCCTGCGGGCCGCGCTTGTGTATACATATATTGATACGGGGGGGAGGGGGAGTTGGGAGTGCTTGAATTAACCAGAAGGCCGCTTCTTACAAAAAGTAAGTTGCACTAACAATCCGGTTGAACTACAAGACAGTAAGACGAACTGCACTCGATAAACACAAAGCAATGTTGATTCACCGTGTGCTGTTCGAGCAGTTGTGAGTTGTAGTTTGTAAACATTTTCTCTGCTAATACATTTGGCATTTTAAGTTGTGTTTATATAAATATGTGTATATATATATATATGTTAAATTGTTTTACTGAAACTATTTAGGTGGGCGATGGCCGCATTTTGGCCAGTCGTGTTGTAGAGAATGGCATAATATCACGTGACACTAAGTACAACCTGTATACAGAGAAATGTTAAGTGACTTTTGCTTCACCCTGTGCACAGTATTGTGTATTTTAAGAGTGTGACGAAGAAAGAGTAACGGGTGTGAAATCGTGAAAACTACAAGGGCAAAGCAAAGACTAATTTCAGTTTGTGAAACGCTATGGCATCTGCAACCTGTAAGAAAGAATATGTTTAGAAAATTCTAGTCTGATTATTGTTACTAATTAGAAGCGTTATTTGTGTTTGTGCGCGCACATGTCGTTATATATTGCGCGCGTACTATGTGCGGTGTGTTTAACAAAGTCTGTGCTTGTCCTATCAGAACAAACTTTCCCGGACATATTCATACCTCCATGGAGTTGTTTGAATACTGACGTCACTAGTAATGCAACTGCTACGGAAGGAAACGTTTTGTGCAGATGGATGAGGATGATCCATTAGGGAAAGAGACATATTTCATATTCTGATAGGACAGCTGAAGGGAAAGACGCGTATAAGAGAAAATGATTACTCGTCATCCTGAAGAGGGAACGAGAGAGACTGTTGCGTGTCAGGACAAGCGAACGTTTTCATCCCCACTTCGTTGGTTTTCCCTTCGTCTCATGAATGGTCCCGGGGACCTGATGCAATGTAATTTCAAGGACCATTAGTTACTACCCTAGGGTCGTAAGGTCCTCCAATACTTCGTCGCCCCCGATACACAGCGGACCGATATGGACTGTAGATCCCGGTCATTGTTCCGCTTTTGGGGGAAGAAGTAGGGGGTTTATATACTTACCATTTGCATACGCAATACAACTCATAACGTTCTCTTGTGGTTTTTTTATATAATCAGTAACAGAGTGATACAGATGTTGCGAATTGGAGGGAGCCGTGTTCAAACCCCTGAAACCAGTAAAACGCGAGAAAGTTGTGTTGAATTGATGCAGAATTTCTGTGGGAAACTAAGTGATGTGGCTTGCGAACAGCAGATTTTTTTTAACTAATAACCATTTGTGAGTCACGGGTCAGACACTGCTGTGATCAGCTGATGGTTGAGCAACTACGTAAAATCTCATTGTTTAAATCAGACGTTATGAAATATTGAAACATTAAAAATATCCCCATCTAGTTCCAATGCCAAACAAACAAACAAACAAAAAAGCACACAGTGTTTACAAGGCATAGTTAAATACTTCAGTCTTGCAGAAGGCCCATATCTTGTCTCAGGGAGTTAGTGACCGGCCTTCACCACAGAGGTCAGAGTTCATTGCCGGTCATTTGTGTATGGGATTCGTGATCGACAAAGTGACACATGGACAGGATTTTACAGATTATTTCGGTTTTGTTTGCCAGTATCATTCCACCAGTGCTGCATGTCCACTCAGTCTAACCCAGACGCTTTTTAAGGTCAGAAATTTAGAGCGTTGTTAAACAGCGCATAGAGCAACTTTAGAGAAATTCACGGCTTTGTGTTCAGACTCCTGCTTAGGCTCTGTGGAAAGTTTTAGAGCATTAATTCTGGTATCTTACGCCTGAGGGACGGAGGAGAAGTACGAAATACCAGATGGTGAATATAAATTTCCCGGGTCAGTATTCGAAACCTGGTGCCAAGGTTTTAAAGTGCGATGCCCGGTCAAAGAATTTGGCTGGCGAATTAGGCTGTTCAAGTCATTTGTCAGTAAAAATGCTAAAACACACAGATATATATGACTACAAATTTTCGGTGCAGGCTGTAACTTAAGACTGAAACGATGTAAGATAATTTATTCTGTTTCATTTCTTGTGACTTATCTTTGCTCAGTACAAAGTCTGTGTGGAATTTAAATAAATTTAGAACATAAAGGGGAACTGAAGACAATGAGAGTAGCAGGTACTTAAAAGAATAAATGTAAAGATTTTAATTAATGCCGTGACAAACTCCAACACGGAATTAATAACAGAAGATTTCTGCTTTCATTCTCTCAAATTAATTTCGACATGATTTCTACAGTTTGTGAGATAGACGTTTATAATGCTTTATAATGGATAGCAGAGCTTACTCTATTTAATAGCTCCGAGACTCTCCATATATTGCAATAATTTATAAAAGAAACACTTCTTGTAGTTATGACACAATAAGCTACTTGCCTCGAGAGGTTTACAAAAGAGCATTCTCTCCATTAGATTTGCAGTGGCAATATATACAGGCGCTGATAACCTAAAGAAGAGATTTTATGTGATGAGTGCATACTTGTGTTTTCTTACATTTATTGTCCACACTTTTCGTTTGAAGCAAGACGAGGGCTTTTTATAATAGGGAGGGTGTTGGTAAAGGTAGAAGAGCGGGGAAGTAGTGGGAAGGGGAATGAAATGGGGGGAATGAAAGAACGGAAGAGATTAGGACGGAGGGAAGTATGGATGGAGCAATTACTGTAAGAGCACTTTTGTTACTTTCAGGTCTACTGTTGCACTTGTTATGATGCACGCCATGTCCCGAGTTTAATCTACACGACAGCAGGGAAACTAAGTGAATCCTTGTAATTTGAATGTGAGATTGACATGCTGGGAGTAAATTTTTCTTTCAGATATGTTCGAATTTCTACCAGAATTTGTGATGAAAGCCACGTTTCTATTTCTGTTTTCTATGCACGACTATAAAATACTTTGTTAATTGGCGAGCTTATTCATTGGACTTAAAACAAGAAAATGCTGCAGCTCTTTGAGAGAAGTGTGTTTTTGTGCGAAAGACTTAAGACTGCAAGTTGTCATTTGGTGTTCAAAAATAGCAGCCCCTAATGGGACAGGACCCTTATTATCGAGGCTTCACGATCACACTTAGACACCCCACACTCGACAGGACTCCTCTGGACGAGTGATCAGCCGGACGCAGAGACCTCTACCTCACAGCACACTGAAATCAAAGAGAAAACGTACATGTCCCCGTCGGGATTCGAACCCGCAATCTCAGCAAGCGAGCGTCCGTAGGCTCACGCTTTAGACCACGCGGCCACTAGGATCGGCGTCATATAATTGTACTTTTCATTATTCATTTCGTACTGATAGAATAGATTTTGCATGTGCGTTATGAGAATTGACGGTTTAATTTCGTTCAAGGAAATAACCGTTGTTTATTACGAAAATAATATGAAACGCATAAATAAACTTCGCAGAAAAATGCGTAATTCCTAAAGGTTAATGTTAGTGGTACAGTATATTTGCCACAGTGTTTTATAGGACTGACATGCAGGGATTTGTTTGAGATTTCCGGCTGTCGTCCACTAAGTGTGGCGTAGCTGATAGCTTCGTGCATCAACAGTTTAATTTCATTGCAGAGAGGAAATGTAATTCTGTCACATCTGAGTTCTGTCGTTTTGTTCGCCAGTCTGTGTACCTAAATCACGGTTTAATGCATTAAGTAGGCTGCGACCGCTTCCTTCAGAACTAATGATCCACATTCGCGCTTATGAATCCCGAAAATATATTGTCATATATTCTGAACACGAATGCAGTCCAGACTTCACGTAATATTTTTTAAATATATTTTAATATTATCCTCGTGTCAGCATCTCTGTACCTTCTGTCATCTCGTCCCTTCCGGTATCTCAGTTTAAAGTTTATTTCCTATCTCCGTCTGTGCGCAGAATTTATTACTCCTGTACGTATACTTGTATTTACTTAATATGTACTAATATACTCAGGGTACTTGATGGATTGAGGCTATTTTATTTGGTGTGTATCTTGTACTGTGGTTGTTTTAACTTGTTTTGTAATGTTTGGGTATGTGAATATGTGGGTTTTGTAATGTGTGGTTGTTTTGACAATTGTGTGGTTGTTTTGGTAATATGTGTACATGTATTTATTGTGTTTTTGTATTGTTTCATTTATGTATATTTATTTTTTACTTGCTGCTAGAGTAAGGACTACTGCCACCGAGTGAAAACTCAATTGCAGTAAACAACAAAAACGATGATAATAATAATAATAATAATAATAAATCAAGACGTAAGAAGGACGACAATTATCTTGGTTAAATTTCCTTTCAACTGTGTCTCATTCGTGTGTGTATGTGAGTATATACAGGGTGTCTGAGGAGGAAAATGCCATACGTCGGGGGAATCTTCTTCAGATTCATTTACATGGATGTAGCAAAACACACTTGTATCTGATGTTGAAGGTTTACAGAGGTAATGACGCAAGAAAAATGCGGTCGTCTTGCCCTTCCACGTACTGGACCTGTTTAATAAGATGTAACATCCGTGCACTGCTCAGGACCTTCCAAGAGCCGATATCCAACTGTGTAAATTTTGTGGAACCGTAATGTCAGTTTTTGTGAATATTTGTGGGGTTTGTCTTGTTTGATCAATGTATTTTCAGTTCTCATATGTGTGTTACATGGAAGTGGGAGTGTTAATTATATTATTATTATTATTATCGTTGTTATTTACTGTAATTGAGTTTTCACTCCTTACATTAGTAACGAATAAGAATAAATCTTCATAAACGAAACAATACATAAACACAATAAATACATGTATACATATTACCAAAACACCCACACAATTATCAAAACACCCACACATACACACACCCACATATTACAAAATAAGTTAAAACAACCATAGTACAAGATACACACCAAATAAAATAGTTACAATACAGTCAAGTACCATCAGTATAAGGTCATTCTAATGTGCATGGTACAGGAACTACAAATTCCTCTTCGTTCTTATACGTATTTGGCAATCAGTAAATGAATTACAGCTCTTTGTCTCGAAAACGTATCTCACAATTATATCCGTAACCGTTCAGTTTCCTTTAATGCTACTTCTGGTTATATCGATGTATGACAAATTTCTCTTGAAACATCCTGTAGGTATATACATACTCAACCCACAGCAATTTTTACATTATACAACATGGTATAAAACCAGATGTATTACTCTTACACGAAATAGCTATTTCGTTTGACAAAAATCTCCAGCGTGAAGTGACCAAGAATTTTCTGTGCGCTGTTTCTCTGTACACTAACAATGTTTCTGTGTACGTATCGTATTTGTTCTATGATGGATTGTAAGTGTCATGGCGTTATAAATGGTTTCAAGAACATAGAGTGATGTGACACGCTGACAGTGGCGAAGAGCAGTGGACTGTATTCTGAGACAAGGGCAGGTCGGCCTGACAGACTGTGTGAAAGAAACACCGAAGTAACATTCAGTGTTGGTAATGTGAGTGTCGTGTGGCCCGTAATGGCGTCATGTATGTTTGCAGGGGAAAGTTCTTTGTTATGAATTAATTTTATTTCCCATTTGTCGGTACGTAAAATTTGTATATGTAATTATATGTTATTATATGTAATTATGTTATTCGGGGACCAATATTGACGGAGATAAACTTGAAGTATTTATATAAAGTAACTAACTAACCAACACTGTACATCAGTAAAATATATTTTATGGGATAAACAAATTAGTGTATATGGTAAGTCCTTTATTTGTCCAACAAAAGCAAAAAGATTGTTATAAAATTGTTAAACAGTTCAAATCATTTAAAATTATAATAGTTGCTCCAACATGTTTCGGTTTACATAAACCATCATCAGGGAGCTCTCAGCCTGTGCTTCGCTGAAGTTATAATGTTGACTTCGGTTATATATCGTTATTTGAAGTTATCGGTACTGTGGCTGCATATACAGCCACAGTACCGATTTACGGAAGCACAGGCTGAGAGCTTTTACGTGATAACGTCATGTATGTACTCCCTGGTGATAATCCCATATGGATCGAAACATGTTGGAGTCTTATTTTAGTATAAATAATTGCAATAAACATATGTTTGATTTAGTTGGTTGTTAAAAATATGTTTATCATACACAGAATGAATAATATAGAAACGTAAAATACCGTGTGTTAGAAGCAAAGTACAAGGTGCCTAATTTGTTGATTTTTGTATCTCGGCTGGCAACCCCGGATACAGAAACGTAACTTCATGTGAACAGTTCAGTTTCATACAAGCTCAACACAGCGTAACAGAGTTATCGGGAGGTCCTTCAAGTTCAGTATGGTGTTCGTGACCCCACTCTGTACATCCGAGACACAAGTCCTGTCCCCCCGCGATGGCTGTACACAAGTGATAGACTATTGTCACCTGCACAAAACGTACATCCTTGTACAGGCACTGAGGCTCTGTACAGGCTGTACGGCCCATAGGGGGGGGTTGAGATATAGCTCTACTCTTTCTTCACCACGGCACTAGATGGGGTGAGTGGTCATCACCACGCCCCGGCCGCTCTTTACCCACGGGAAAGACCCGTTACCCATTGTACATGAGGCTGGGTGGGCTACAGGGCCGGTCTGGACAGGTGCGGGAAATCTCGCCCCCGATCGGGATTCGATCCCCGGACCGTCCTGCCCGTAGCCGGTCGCTATACCGTCACCTGAACGAGGTGTTCACTAATTTGTTATAACAAACATTGAGACGTTTTAGTTTTTGTGACAATCGCGCAATTCGTTATTACGAACAGCACACACAAAAGCCATCCTTTGTTTCGTCACACATGAGCGGTTACAGTTTCGTTTTACGCATGTACAGCCGCTACCGCGCTTTTGACCCATAACCAAGCTAAAAGAATAAATAAAGTTGAACGGCTTTACACCTTTTAAGTTCCGTGTGTATGCAAATCCAATATTCCAATACTTTTATTATCCCCACCCTGGCAACGGCCGTAAAATGGAGTATAACAGGAACAGATATTGATCAGTTGTTGAACATACATCACGTTTAATAAATTGCATAGAACTGTTTATGTTGTGATCACAAATATTTACAACATATCAAAGAATTAGGAATGTCAGGGCGTAAGTAAATCGAAAAATTCTCTACAGGCTCGCTCCTGTATGAATTACACCTTCTGTATTTTGTTACATACAAATATTCCGAAAGTATTAATTTCATTGTAAAAGAATATCCGCTTTAAGCAGTTGAAAACAAAACTTAAATTTCCCGCTATTGTTCACGATCGTTTTACGCGATTTAAGATGAACATTAAGGCCTACGAGCCTCTTGTGCCGCTCCAGGGTTCGAGGCCCAGTTACAAATCTCACCTGTAAAACTTTCAGGTCTGTGGTGTGTGATTATGTTTATGAATTCTGGATCATTACTAAATAGTACAATGGAGTTGGGCCTGTATTTTTATATCTTTGAAAGTATTAAATTCCCACGTACGAATACCCATTCCTGAAATTGGACTTGCTGCCTGCACTTAACTTATGTAATATGTAATACTTAGGCCACTTATATATTGAAACGGTTTGATTCCTGAGAGACGAGCTTGGTGGGGTTGATTACGTTTAGCGTAACACTTGGAGCAAAATTATAACGAAGCTTCACTGGGAAGACATTTCAGAGACAGACATTTGTGTGTATAAGCTCGTGCCTTTGAACAGACGGGGGGCTTGATAGCGATGACAGTGAAATGGTGCAGCAGCAACAGCAGCAGGAGGGCTAACAACTCCAGTCTTTCAACCTGTAATCATTCAATACACAACGGAGATCCGCGTTTCTTGCTTTGTTTAGTGTGCTCTGTTGTAATTCCCTTTTGTATGTCGTCATATATTACGCGTGGTTACGCCCAGGCATTTCAGAAGTATTTATGGATGAAAGTTGAAGGATAAAATGGCAGCTGATTTGATGGGGCTCAGCATCAATATGAAATAACAAATTTCAACTCCAGGTATCTTATCCCCGTGAAATATAAGTGTTCCATTTTAGACAAGACTAGTTAGACCCGTGACGCTTTCTCGAAACTTGGACACATAAAAAAAGTTTGAGTTCTTAATTACTCTATTGAATTGATAAATTATTTGTAAGGGTGTTAGGTTCGGTTAGGTTAGGTTAGGTTCTGTTGGCTTGGGTTGGGTTGGGATGGGTTGGGTTGGGGTGGGTTGGCTAGGTTAGGTTAGGTTAGGATAGGTTGGGTTGGGTTGGGTTGTGTTGGGTTGGATAGGTTAGGTTAGGTTAGTTTGCTTTGCGTTGGGTTGGGTTGGGTTGGGTTGGGTTCGTTTGGTTTGTTTGTATTGTTTTCTTTTGTTTGTTTTGTTTTGTTTTGTTTTGTTTTGCTATGGTTGGGTTAGGTTTGGTTTGGGTTGGGTTGGGTTGGTTTAGATTAGGTTAGGTTTAAGTTTAGGTTTAGGTTTAGGGTTAAGGTTAGGTTTAGGTTTGGGTATAGGTTTAGGTGTAAGGTTAGGGTTAGGGTCAGGGTTAGGTTTAGGTTTAGGTTTTGGTTTTGGTTTAGGTGTACGTCTAGGTCTAGGTCTAGGTCTAGGTCTAGGTTAGGTTGAGTTCTTTTGGGTTGGGTTGGGTTGAGATGGGTTGGGTTGGGTTAGGTTAGGTTAGGATAGGTTAGGTTAGGTTATGTTGGGTTGTGTTGGGTTGTGTTGGGTTAGGTTGGGGAAGGTTGGTTTAGGTTGGGTTAGGTTGTGTTAGGTTGGGGTGGGTTAGGTTGGGTTAGGATGGGTTAGGTTGGGTTAGGTTGGGTTGGGTTAGGTTACGATAGGTAGTGTTATGTCAGGTTGGGTTAGATTAGGTTGGGTTACGTTAGGTTGGGTTGGGTTGGCTTGGGTTGTGTTGGGGTGTGTTGGATTGGGTTGGGTTGGGTTGGGTTACGTTGGGTTGGGTTGGGTAAGGTTAGGTTAGGTAATGTTAGGTTATGCTATGTTAGATTAGGTTAAGTAAGGTTAGGTTAGGTTGGGTTGGGTTGGGATAGATTAGTTTGGGTTAGTTTAGGTTAGGTTGGTTAGGTTAGGTTGGGTTAGTTTATGTTAGGTTAGGTTAAGTTAGTTTAGGTTAGGTTAGGTTAATTTAGCTTAGGTTAATTAGGTTTAGTTTGGTTATGTTAGGTTAGGTTGGGTTATGTTAGATTAGGTTAGGTTAGGTTACATTAAGTTAGATTAGGGTACTTTTGTTATGTTGGATTAGGTTAGGTTAGATTAGGTTAGGTTAAGTTAGGTTAATTGAAGTTAGATTATTTTAGGTTAAGTTATGTTAGGTTAGGTTAGGTTATGTAAGATTAGTTTCGGTTAGTTTGTGTTATGTTATATTGAGTTTGGTTATGTTGGGTTATATTAGATTGGTTTTGGTTTAGTTTGCGTTGCGTTAGATTTTGTTGGGTTAGTTTAGGTTATGTTATGTTAGGTTACGTTAAGATAGGTTTGGTTAGTTTCGTTTCCGTTATTTTATTTTGGGTTTCTTTTGGTTGGGTTAGGTTACGTTGGGTTAGGTTTTGTTACGTTACGTTAGGTTAGATTTTGTTAGGTTAGGTTTGTTTACGTTAGGTTGGGTTATGTTATGTTGGGTTGGGTTATGTTAGGTTGGGTTAGTTTTTGTTGATTTACGTTAGGTTGTGTTAGGTTAGGTAAAGTTAGGTTGGGTTAGGTTAATTTAATTTTGGTTAGTTTAGTTTAGTTTATGTAAGGTTAGGTTATGTTAGGTTAGGTTGGGTTTGATTTTGTTGGTTTAGATTAGGTTAAGTTAGATTAGGTTAATGTAGGTTAGGTTAGTTTAGGTCAATTTAGGTTAGGTTAGGTTAGGTTAGAATACGTTGTGTTGGGGTAGGTTACGTTGGGTTAATTTAGGTTAGGTTGTGTAGGTTAGGTTAGGTTGGTTTAGTTTAAGTTGTGTTAGGTTAGTTTGGTTTTTGTTAGGTTACGTTAGGTTGTGTTATATTAGGTTAGTTTAAGTTAAATTAGATTAGGTTTTTTTAGGTTAGTTTAGTTTAGGTTACGTTATTTTGGGTTAGGATAGCTTATGTTTATTTAGTTTAGGTTAGTTTATGTTAATTTAGGTTAGGTTGGGTTAGGTTAGGTGAGGTTAGGTTAGTTTATGTTAGGTTGGGTTATGTTAGTTTGGATTAGGTTAGGTTGCGTTAGGATAGGTTGGTATGGGTTAGGATTTTATTTGGGTTAAATAAGGTTGGTTTAGGTTAGATTATATTAAGTTAGCTTAAGTTAGGTTTAGATAGGTTAGGATAGATTAGGTTAGGTTAAGTTAGGTTAGGTTGGTTTAGTTTAGGTTAGCTTAGCTTAGGTTAGGTTAGGTTGTGTTAGGTTATTTTAGGTTTTATTGGGATGGCTTAGGTTAGGTTGGGTTATTTTAATTTGAGTTAGGTTTGTTTGGTTTAATTTAGGTTGTGTTAGGTTATGTTGGCTACGGTTATGTTTGTTTAAATTAGGTTAAGTTTGGTTAGGTTAGATTAAGTCAGTTTAGGATACATTAATTTATGTTATGTTAGGTTGTGTTACGCTAAGTTGGGTTAGGGTAGGTTGATTTAGGTTAGGTTGTGTTAGGTTAGGATGGGTTATGTTGCGTTAGGTTAGTTTAGGTTAGGTTATATTCGGTTTGGTTAGGTTAGGTTAGGTTATTTTAGGTTCTTTAATTTATGTTATTTTGGGTTAGTTTCAGTTGGTTAAGGTTTGATTTGGTTGGGTTAGGTTAAGTTAAGTTAGTTTAGGTTATGTTAGATTAGGTTAGGTTAGATTAGGTTAGGTTATGTTAGTTTAATTTGGGTTAGTTTAGGTTAGTTTAGATTTTGTTAGTTTAGGTTTTGTTAGGTTATGTTAAGTTAGGACATTTTGGGTTGTTTAATTTATATTGGTTTAGTTTGAGTTAGGTTGGGTTGTGGTAGGATATGTTAGGTTATGTTAAGTTGGAATAGGTTAGGTTTGTTTAGGTTAAGTTAGGATGTGTTAGGTTAGGTTAATTTAGGTTAGGTTAGATTAGTTTTAGTTAGGATAATTTAGGTTAGGTTAGGTTAGTTTTGTTTGCGTTGTGTTAGGTTCGGTTAGTATGGTTGGGTTAGGTTATGTTAGGTTAGGTTAGTGTAGGTTAGCTTGATTCGGGTTATGTTAGATTAGGTTGGGTTAGGTTGTTTTGGGTTAGATTAGGTTGTGTTAGGTTAGGTTGTTTTTATTTGGGTTAGGTTATATTAGCGTAGGTTAGTTTAGATTAGGTTAGTTTAGTTTTGTTTACGTTACGTTACGTTAGGTTAGGTTTGTTTAGGTTAGATTAGTTTAGGTTAGATTATGTTAGTTTAAATTAGGTTAGGTTAGGTTATGTTAGGTTAGGTTAGGTTAGGTTAGTTTGGGTTAGTTTAGGTTGTGTAAGGATATTTTGTGTTATGTTAGGTTGGTTTGGGTTAGGTTTGGTTGGTTTAGGCTATTTTGAGTTATGTTAGTTTAGGTTAAGTTAGGTTAGTTTAGTTTAGGTTAGATTAGTTTAGGTTAATTTAGATTGGATTAGGTTGAGTTAGGTTATTTTATGTTTGGTTAGGTTAGGTTAGTTTTGGTTATGTTGTGTTAGGTTAGGTTAGATTATGTTAGGTTATGTTGTGTTAAGTTAGGTTAGATAAGTTTAGTTTAGGTTAGGTTAGTTTAGTTAGTTTAGTTTGCGTTAGATTAGGTTGGGTTAGTTTAGGTTGGGTTAGGTTAGTTTGGGTTAGGTTAGGTTGGTTGTGTTAGGTTAGTTTGCGATAGTTTGGTTGGGTTAGTTTAGGTTATGTTAGTTTAGGTGAGGTTAGGTTGGGTTAGTTTAGGTTGGGTTAGTTTGGGTTGTATTAATTTAGTTTCGGTTGTGTAAGGTTGGTTTGTGTTATGTTGGGTTGAGTTTGGTTATGTTAGGTTAGGTTGTGTTAGGTTAGTTTGGGTTAGTTTTGGTTGCGTTAGTTTAAGTTAGGTTCGGTGATTTTATGTTAGGTGAGGTTATGTAAGTTTAGATTAATTTAGGTTAGTTTGGTTAGGGTTGTTTAGGTTAGGTTAGGTAAGTTTGGGTTTGGTTAGGTTGGGTTAGATTAGGTTGGGTATGGTTAAGTTGGGTTAGGTTATTTTGGGTTTGTGTATGTTAGGCAAGTTTGGGTTCGATTACTTTGGGTTAGGTAATGTTGGGTTAGGAGAGATTGGGTTAGGTTAGGTTGTGTTAATTTAGGTCAGTTTATATTATGTTACTTTAGTTTAGGTTACGTTAGTTTAGGTTAAGTTAAGTTAGGTTAGGTTTTTAAGGTTCATTTAATTTAGGATAGGTTAATTTAAGTTAGGTTAAGTTGGGTTAGGATAGTTTTGGTTTACGTTAAGTTGGATATTGTTAATTTGGTTTGGGTTAGGTTGGTTTGTGTTAGGTTAGGTTGGGTTAAGTTAAGTTAGTTTAGGTTAGGTTAGGTTAGGTTATTTTATGTTAGATTAAATTAGGTTACAATAGGTTAGTTTAGGATAGTTTAGGTTGGGTTAGGTTAAGTTATGTTAGGTTAGATTGTGTTAGGTTAGGTTAAGTAAGGTTAGGTTAGGTTAGGTTAGGTTAGGTTATGTTAGTTTATGTTTGGTTAGTTTAGGTTAAGTTAATTTATGTTAGGTTAGGTTAAATTGGGTTAGGTTAGGTTGGTTTAGGTTAGGTTGGGTTAGGTTAGGATGGGTTGAGTTAATTAATTTAGGGTAGTTTAATTTGTGTTAAGATATTTTAGGTTAGGTTTGGTTAGGTTAGGTTTTGTTGGGTTATGTTATGTTGGGTTATGTTATGTTGGGTTAGGTTAAGTTGGGTTGGTTTAGTTCGGGTTGGTTAGGTTGTGTTAGTTTAGTTTACGTTACTTTAGTTTGGGTTAGGTTAGGTTGGTTTAGTTTAGTTTGGGTTAGTTTAGCTTAGATTAGGTCAGTTTAGGTTAGGTTAGTTTAGGTTAGTTTGGTTTAGATTAGTTTCGGTAAGTTTAGTTTGGGTTACGTTATGTTGGGTTACGTTAGGTTGGGTTAGGTTTGGTTGGGTTATGATAGGATAGGTTATATTTGGTTATGTTTGGCTAGGTTAGGTTAGGTTGGTTTTAGGTTGGTTTGGCTAAGGTTAGGTTGGGTTAGGTTAGTTTGGATTAGGTTAAGTTGGGTTAAATTAGGTTGATTTAGGTTAGGTTTTGTTGGGTTAGTTTGGGGTAGGTTAGAATGGATTAGTATAGTGTGGGTTAGGTTAGGTTGAATTAGGTTACGTTGGGTTAGGTTTGGACATGTTAGTTTATGATGGGTTAATTTAGCTTGGATTAGGTTATTTTAGGTTAAGTTATGTTAGCTTAGGTTAGGTTAGGTGAGGTTACGTTAGGTTAAGTTAGGTTAGGTAGGTTGGGTTAGTTTAATTTAAATTAGGTTATGTTAAGTTGGTTTAGTCTAGGTTAGGGTAGCTTAGGTTATGTTAGTTTAGGTTAGGTTATTTTACGTTAGGTTAGGTTATAATAGATTAGATTATGTTAGGTTAGTTTAGGTTAGGTTATGTTAAGTTAGGCTTTGTTAAGTTTGGTTAGGTTAGGTTAGTGTAGGTTAGGTTCGGTTAGGTTAGGTTAGGTTGGTTTGGGTTACTTTAGGTTAGGTTAGGTTAGGTTGGGTTAGCTTAGGTTAGGTTAGGTGAGGTTATTTCGGGTTGGGTTAGTTTATGTTAGGTTAGTTTAGGTTATATTAGTTTAGTTTGGTTTAGGTTAGGTTGGGTTAGGTTAGTTTGGGCTAAGTTAGGTTGTGTTAGGTTAGGTTGGGTTGAGTTATTTTCGGTTGTGTTAGGTTGTGTTGTGTTAGGATAGGTTGGATTATTTTAGGTTAGGTTAAGTTAATTTAATTTAGGTTATATTAGGTTAGGTTATGTTAGTTCAGGTTAAGTTAGATTTGGTTTGGTTATGTTAGTTTGAGTTAGGGTATGTTGGTTTAGGGTAGGTTAAGTTAGGTTAGTTTAGGTTAGGTTAGTTTTGATTAGTTTAGTTTAGGTTAAGTTTTGTTAGGTTAGATTAGGTTAATTTACGTTAAGTTAGGTTAGGTTAGTTTGGGTTATGTTAGGTTGGGTTATGTTAGGTTGGTTTAGGTTAGGTTAGATTAGGTTAGGTTGTGTTAAATTAGGTTTGGTTATGTTGGGTTGGTTTGGGTTAGATTAGGTTAAGTTAGATTATATTATTTTAGTTTAAGTCATTTTAGTTGATATTAAGTTCGGTTAAGTTAGGTTAGGTTAGGTTAGTTTTGGTTAAGTTAATTTAGGTTAGGTTAGGTCGATTTAGGTTAGGTTAGGTTAGGTTAGGTTAAGTTAATTTAGGTTAGGTTAGTTTGAGTTAGATTAGGTTAGTTTAGGTTAGCTTAGGTTAGGTTAGGCTAGGTTAGGTTAGGTTGTGTTATTTTTGGTTGGGTTACGTTAGGTTGAGTTAAATTACGTAGTTTTGTGTTAGTTTGGATTGGGTTAGTTTGTGTTTTGTTAGGTTAGGTTTGGTTAGATTATGTTAGTTTAGTTTAAGTTAATTTAGGTTTTGTTAGGTTAGGAGAGTTTAGGTTGGGTTATTTTAGTTCAGGTTAGGTTAGGTTAGGTTGTATTAGGTTAGATTAGTTTATGTTAGGTTGTGTTAATTTAGGTTGGTTTAGGTTAAGTTAGATTACTTTTGGTTAGTTTGGGTTAAATTATGTTAGGTTAAGTTTGTTTATATTAGGTTATGTTAAGTTATGTTATGTTATGTTAGGTAAGGTTATGTTAGGTTAAGTTAAATTAGGTTATTTTATTTTAGATTGTTTTGTGTTAATTGAAATTGGTTTCGGTTAGGTTGGGTTAGGTTAGGATAGGTTAGTTTAGGTTAGGTTAAATTAGGTTAGTTTGGGTTAGTTTAGTTTGGGTTAGGATAGGTTGGGTTGGGTTAAGTTTGGGTTGCGTTATGTTGGGTTAGGTTAGTTTAGTTTAGGATAGGTTGGGTTAGGTAATGTTGGATTAGTTTAGGTTGTGTTAGGATAGGTTATGTTAGGTTATGTTAGTTTATGTTAGGTTGGATTAGGTTAGGTTATGTTAATTTATGTTAATTTACGTAAGGTTATATTAGTTTATGTTCGGTTTTTTTATGTTTGTTTATGTTGTGTTAGGTTAGTTTTGGATAGGTTATGTTAGGTTAAAATATGTTATGTTGCGTTAGTTTGGTTTGGGTTATTTTAGTTTGTGTTCGGTTGTGTTGTGTTAGGTTAGATTAAGTTAGGTTCGGTTAGGTTAGCTTAAGTATTTTGGGTTGCGTTGTGTTGGGTTGGTTTGATTTGGGTTGGGTTCGTTTCGGTTAGTTTAGTTTAGATTATGTTAGGTTAGTTTAGGTTAAGTTGGTTTAGGTCGGGTTATTTTTGGTTAGGTTTTCTTATGTTGCTTTATGTTAGGTTGGGTTAAGTTGTGTTATTTTGCGTGAGGTTTGGTTAGGTTGCGTTCGATTATGTCGATTTCGGTTGTGTTGGATTTTGTTGGGTTGGTTTAGCTTGTGTTCGTTTGGGTTCGTTTCGGTTGGATTATGTTGTTTTGGTTTTTTCTAGGTTAATTTAGAATAGTTTTGGTTAGGTTGGTTTGGTTTCATTTCGGTTGGTTTGGTTTGGTTTGGTTTGTTTTATATTAGGTTAGGTTAGGTTAAGTTATGTAAGTTTAGGTTAGGTTATGTTGGTTTAGTTTAGGTTAGGTTGGGTTAGATTGGGTTAGTTTGAGTTGGGTTATATTAGTTTAGTTTACGTTATATTATGTTGACTTAATTTGTTTTAGCTTATGTTATATTAGTTTGGGTTATGTTGATTTAGGTATTGTTGGTTTAGTTTGGGTTATGTTGGTTTATGTTAGGTTGAGTTATTTTTGTTTAGGTTATTTTATGTTAGGTTATGTTAGGTTAGTTTATTTTATTTTGATTAGATTAGGCTATTTTAGTTTAGGTTAGCTTCGTTTGAGTTATTTTTTTAGTTTGTGTTGGGTTGGTTTTTGTTGGGTTAATTTAGGTTAGTTTAGGTTTGGTTAGGTTGGGTTATGTTGGATTATTTTATTTAAAGTTAGTTTAGTTTAGTTTAGGTTTGTAAAGTTTAAGTTAGGTTAGGTTGGTTTAGGTTGTGTTACGTTTTTTTAGGTTGAGTTTTGTTAGGTTGGGTTATGTTGTGTTATTTTGTTTAAGTTTGGATTAATTTGGGTTAGGTTGTGTTAGGTTTTTTTAGGTTATGTTAGCTTATGTAAGTTTAGTTTAAGTTATGTTTGGTTAGGTTAGCTAGCTTAGGTTTATTGTCACTTAATTCATCACAATAATTCTTTTAATACTCTGTATGACTGACTAATCAATCTTCCTTTTTTTACTTCTTCCATCGTCTGATTCTTTTAACCTTCACAATGTTCGGGAAGTCGGCTGTTCGCTTAAGGATATGTTTTACACCACATTGATCCTCTTCAGTCCAGTGCTCATTCTGACCAGACGATCCAGACCTCGAACACTGGCTTGAGCATTAGAATTTGCCCGATCTATTTTGTTCACTCTGTCTCTGATTTCTACCTATCCTCGTAGTCAATGTGTTTTCTTTCACCGGAGCTCTTTTACCTGAACATGAATTTGGCAATGTACCTCCGTCTAGTGCCGTGGTTAAGAATGGACGCATCCAAATCTCTGCTTCGATTGCGGCCCTTCATATCCTAGACAGACAGAACATTACATGGACATGCTTACAAGATGATAATTTTGTGCCCTGGAGATATTTTTGGATGTGACTTTCTAGAGATTAGTAAAATGTGCATCTGCTATGTTTGGTTACATTTTTTCGAAAATTGAATGAAAGACCTGGTGAAGACCAGGAAAGACTTTGGACTCTCGTTTTTCAACAGTTACGATTTCCCTTAATACATGCTACAAGAAAACCACTAAAAGTTTAGAAGAATTCCGCTTAGATGCGGAGCATGTAAAGTGTCATATTGTGTATACGAGATATACGCTAAGGGAATGTGAGTGATTAATATTGGGGGATTGGAAGAAGGTGTCATTAGCTCATTGCCTTATGTAGTGGCGGGCTTGGATATTGGCAGCCCGTGATGTTTGAATTCTGTTTGTACAGTTTTCATTTATAATTGTTTCACGTTTTCCTTAATAAACCTTTACCTACGGAATTTAACAACTTTGACGTCTCTCTGTGTTTTCAGGTCTGATTTCTGCCACCACCTTTCACCGTTTAAAAAATGGAGTGCCGGAGGTGCCACGTGTAGTCACATGGTAAGTCTATGAATTCACGCAACACTGTACTGTACGTAGAGCCTACATTATAGGCACTTTCTCCTACGTCGTAGGCTTGCGGGAAGTGTATGTAACAAGGCCGGGCGAAAACATCATCATAAACATCCAGTGTTGGGCCATTTGGCCCGTTCCGTCTCCAGAGTTACAGTTCTCTCCATCGCTTCTTTGGTCTCCCAATTGTTCTCTTTCCTTGTGGGCTGTAAAGGTATGATTTTAAAGGGATTCGGTTTTGTGGCATTCTTTGTAGGTGTAAAAGCCAGTTCCTTCTGT
>Ga0131853_10002905_pt1 | contig 30728 bp, 23 predicted proteins | sample TergutLab28metaG_FD_92764 | JGI IMG/M metagenome (GOLD analysis project Ga0131853, IMG submission 92764) | Labiotermes labralis P1 segment gut microbial communities from Petit-Saut dam, French Guiana - Lab288 P1 (version 2) (version 2) | ecosystem: Host-associated > Arthropoda: Insects >... | reverse complement strand
CTGATGCAGCAATACATAAAGTCTGTAAGGCACTTGAAATTCCAACACCATCGCGTGGATATTGGGCGAAAAAGCATGCTGGCCAATCGCCCCCTATTGTTCCGTTGCCAAAGAGCGAAGAGCGCTCACGGAAATTAGGTATTCGTACCGGGCAGACTAGCCAACCCAAAATTGAAGGTGAGGCGCTGGCATTTTTGGATGAAGAAGAGAAAATGGTGATCTTTTCTGTCGCTTCACAAGTGCTTCTACCCGATGAAAATGCCAGAATGCATACAAAAATCATTGCACATCGAAAAGTGATTGCGGAATGGAAGAAGCAACCAAGAAACGATGGGCGTAGAGCGTGGAATAGACGGGATTCAGATTCACCGCCCTACTTGACAGATTCTGTTTCAGCGGAAACTCTTCCGCGAGTTTTGCGGCTAATTGATGCGCTTATTAAAGCACTGGAACCACTAGATGGTGCCTTGACAGAGAGCCTTGGATTTGTGGTAAGTGGAGAGACAGTTCGACTCCATTTTTCCGAGTCAAAGGACAAAGTGCCACACGTTCCTACAAAAGAGGAAAACATGGCGCTTTTAAAATATGAAGAAGACAGGAAAAGATATTCTTGGGCATCAAAACCACAAATCCGGAAGTATGACCATGTTCATAACGGTAAACTCAGTGTATCAGTTGGCGGCCAAAGGAGTTATCGGGACTGCAAGTCGTATATTGTGGAAGATCGCCTCGGCGATATTATGATCGAGATGTACCAAGAGGCCGAAAACCTTAAAAGGGCGCGGAAAGAACGTGAGGAAGCAGAACACAAACGGCAAGAAGAAGCACGACGCAAAGAAGAATTGCGTAAGCAATATGATGCTGAAGTGGATCGTACACAGGCACTGGTGAATTGTGCTGAAGACTATGAAGTAGCCTGCAAAATAAGGCGCTATATTTCAGCTATTGAGGCAGATGGCTCATTAAAAGAAAAGACTGAAGATTGGCTTGAATGGGCAATGACGAAAGCTGATTGGTATGATCCAACAGTTGCAACGGAAGATGAGTTTTTTGGAAAGCGCCAACATACGGCAAGCACTGAGAGAAAAATGCTTAAGCATAAGGGATATGGGTGGTAGTGCTATAATTCTTTGGAATCACATTTGCTTGATGCAACAAAAAAGGTCGAGAATTTTACACTCTCGACCTTGCTAGTATAGATTGCGTTTTTGATTTTGTATAGAGGAGCAGGATACACGCTTCATTCTGTTGTAATATTTAATCCTGCCATATTTACAGCCACGCTCACGGTATATTTATTGATTACCTCTTTATTCTTATAGCGTCTGCTGACTGTCTTGTTCTTAACAAAGTGCGTAAATTCAAGGATTACAAGCAATTTCTCAAATGCGTTCTTATTTCCTACGACAACTGTATGTCCTATTCAAAAACAAAACTTTAACGCTGTCTGCCGAAAGGGAAAATCCCGGACAACAGGGTTTTGCCATACTGGCGGCGGACAGGCTGCTTGGGGGAATAGGGGGTATGTTTGAAGCACATTCCCCCCACAATCCACATAGAATACAACAAATCACGCCTATTAGGAGGTATTCAGTGTGGGAACAGGTTTTTTAGTCCTACAAGTTCATAACGAGAGCGATGCACTCCCTATCGCAAACGCCCATGTCATCGTGTCCGATAAACACGGCAAGGCACTGTTCGAGACCCATACAGACGCAAACGGCAACACCGAACCCCTAGAACTCACAGCACCCGACAAAGAGCATACCCTAGACGAAAACTATAAAAAGCCGACCTATTCCGAATGGAATGTGGAGGTAAAAAAAGACGGGTTCCTCACCGCCCACATCCGTAACGTAGAGGTCATTGATACTCAAACCGCCATCCTGCCCATCCATCTGCACCCGCTAGTAGACCAGCCCGGCACACCAACGGAAGAGATGATTGACATCCCGCCGATGCTACCTGTTTTACCGGTAGAGGCCCATCAGATACCCTATCAAGAAGACCGGACACGGCAGGCGGTGCCGGCGGTGTTTGCTCCGGCAAATCCGCACCGGATACCAGACATGGCTATCCCCGTCGAAGCGGCAGGTGATGACCCTCCTGCCGCCGCCCCAAGGCGGACGGTATTTATCCCGGACTTTATCACCGTCCACTTAGGCGCACCCACCAACACCTCCGCCCGGAATGTGCGGGTGCCGTTTATTGATTATGTGAAAAACGTAACCTCCAGCGAAATTTATGCCACTTGGCCGCGGAATTCCCTCATTGCTAATGTTCATGTCATCGTGACCTTTGCCCTAAACCGGATTTTTACCGAGTGGTACCCCAGCCGTGGGTTCAACTTTGATATCACCAACTCTACTGCCTTTGACCAATATTTCCGGCCCGGTGCCCAGATTTTTGACAGCATCAGCCGGGTGGTAGATGAGTATTTCAACGTCTATGCCCATCGGCAGGGATTTGTAAACCCCTTCTTCACCTCGTTTTGCAACGGCACCACCGCCACCTGTCCGGGGCTGTCCCAATGGGGCACGGTGACCTTAGCTAACCGGGGAATGACGCCCATTCAGATTTTGCGACATTACTACCCCAACGACTTGATGTTGACCCGGACAGACAACGTGCAAGGCATCACCCACTCTTTCCCCGGCACACCCCTCCGGCTGGGCAGTTCCGGAGAACATGTGCGGCGGATGCAAAACAATCTCAACCGGATCCGGATCAACTTCCCCCTTATCCCACAGATTCAAAATCCAAACGGCCAATTCGGGCCGGACACCGAGGCGGCGGTGCGGGCCTTCCAGCGGAGCTTCAACCTGACCCAAGACGGTGTCATCGGTCGTGCCACTTGGAACGAGATCACCCGTGTGTTCACTGCCGTCACAGGGCTTGCGGCCCTTGTCAGTGAGGGGGAACGGTACACCATCGGCGAGAATCCGCCTAATGTCATACTCCGCCGTGGCTCTCGGGGGGCCGATGTGCGGCAGTTGCAGTTTCTGCTCAATTTTATTGCCCAGTTTAATAATGCTGTACCCACGGTTATTGAGGACAGTGTATTCGACCAGCGGGACGAAAATGCGGTCATGGATTTTCAGCGGGCTTATGGTCTGCCGCCGGACGGTGTGGTGGGGCCCGCCACATGGAACCAGCTGTACAGCGTGTACCGGGGCATCCGGGAAAATGCGCCCCTGCCATCGGTGCCGCCTGTGACGCCACCGGTAACGCCGCCTGTCGGTGCGCCCACGCCCCCTTTCCCCGGCACGCTATTGCGGGTGGGTTCCCGTGGGGAAAATGTGCGGCTGATCCAGACATACTTAAACAGCGTCCGTAGCCGGGTGCCTGGTATCCCGCAGTTGGCGGTAGACGGCATCTTCGGCCCCATTACCCAGAGTGCCGTCATTGCTTTCCAACGTCATTTCGGTCTCGCTCCCGATGGCATTGTTGGCCCCATCACTTGGGGGGCACTGATTCGAGAGTTTCAGGCAGGCACCGCCACGCCACCCACACCCCCAACCACACCGGGCGGCCCGGCCTTTCCCGGCACCCTGCTCCGGGAAGGGGCCCGCGGGGACGATGTGCGGCGGGTGCAAACATGGCTCAACAGCGTCCGCAGCCGGGTGCCCGGTATCCCGCAGTTGACGGTAGACGGCATCTTCGGCCCCATTACCCAAGGGGCTGTGACTGCCTTCCAACGTCACTTCGACCTCACCCCGGACGGTATTGTTGGCCCCATCACATGGGGAGCACTGGTGCGCGAAGCAGAGCCCGGCACCGGTGCGCCGCCGCCCACTCCGCCTGCACCAAGCGGCCCGCCCTTTCCCGGTACACTGCTCCGGGTCGGCTCTCGTGGGGACGATGTACGGCAGGTGCAAACATGGCTCAACAGTGTCCGCAGTCGGGTGCCCGGCATTGCGCAACTGACAGTAGACGGTATCTTCGGCCCCATTACCCAAGGGGCTGTGATTGCCTTCCAGCGGCATTTCGGTCTCACCCCGGACGGCATTGTAGGGCCGATTACTTGGGGGGAATTGGTGCGGCAAGCGGGTTGATTGTTGTGATGTAAATGGTAGAAAATGTGCTATACACAAGGGGACGTCACAGGCTGGCGGCCCCTTGTGCGGTTGTGCTTCAAAATAAAAATTGTGAAATTATCGTGAAATTGGAACAATAGAAATAACCTTCCAAGGGTAATTTGGCGTTCATTGGGCCATATTAAACTTAGCTCGAACAGGGCCATGAAGGAGGAATCATTTTGATTTTATATATAGAAGGAGATGCGCCGTGATGAAAAACAGATATGTCCGGCGTACACGGGCCGCTATGGCGGCTTTTATGCTGTTTTCGTTTGCCACCACGGGGGCATTTGCCGCCATGCCCACGGAGTTGGTTCCCGTGGGGCAGACTGTCGGGATAGACATTAAGTGCGATGGAGTCATGGTGGTCGCGTTAGGCGAGGTGGACACAGAAGGCGGCACCGTTTCCCCCGGTACCATGGCCGGTTTGCTTCCCGGAGATGTGATTACCCAAGTGGGCGGGGCAAAGATCACCTCCGCAGACGAGTTCAAAGCCGCCCTTGCTAATACAGAGGACGGCATCGTACCCGTCCAAATCACCCGTGGCGGCCAAGTGTTCCAGATAAGCCTAACCCCAGCAAAAGACCGGACGGGGAAATATGAGCTGGGGCTTTGGCTTCGGGACGGTATGGCGGGTATTGGTACCGTAACATTTTATGACCCCAAAAGTGGTATTTTCGGCGCATTGGGTCATGCGGTCAGTGACGTGGAGACCGGGGCCCTTATGCCCTTGGGTACAGGCGCTATCATGCCTGCCGCCGTGGCCTCTGCCAGACGCGGTGCGCCGGGTGCGCCGGGAGAATTGCAAGGGGAGTTTGATTTCCAGACCACCCTTGGCACCCTATACGCTAACACCCCCACCGGTATTTTCGGACACACGGCAGACGGCACAACCTTGGGCCGGGGCGATCCGCTCCCACTGGGCAGCGTGGGAGAATTGGAGTTGGGTGCCGCCAAAATCCTCGCCAACATCAGCGGGACGGAGATACAAGCGTTTGACATCGAAATCTCTCGTATTTTTGCCGGTGGGACGGATCGGAACATGATGATCACCGTCACAGACCCAGCCCTGTTGTCCGTCACCGGCGGAATTGTCCAAGGCATGAGCGGCAGCCCCATTGTGCAGCACGAAAAACTTGTGGGGGCTGTGACCCATGTTTTGATCAACAACCCGGAAAAAGGCTATGGGATTTCCATTGATAGTATGTTAGCAAACGCATACGCTATGCAAGGGGTAGCGGCGGCATAGGGGTTTGGGGTTCTTGTAAAAAATTTGATTGACAGGGACTGTTCTATCCAAAAAGCCATTGACAAAGTCGTCTGTTCTGGCTATAATAGCATGTGTTATCAAAATAGGTGCATATGCGCGAGTGCTGGAATCGGTAGACAGGCATGTTTGAGGGACATGTGTCCTATGGCGTGGGGGTTCAAGTCCCCCCTCGCGCACCAAATTCGCTCACAGAAAACCCCTGATGTTTCAACGGTTACAGCCGTTTGTATCAGGGTTTTTCTATGCCTATTTTTCTGCCCGGGGGACTATTAGGGGACTCCGTTTGATGACGTAGCCGAGGGCAGATGGTACGCACCATATATCGCATGGGCGCATTCCAATGGCATTGTCCAAGGGGTAAGCGAAACGAGATTCCAGCCGCAAAACGCAGTATCACGGCAAGAATTTGCCACCATGATATACCGCTTCGCACAGTTTGCGGACATGGATGTAACCGTCCCAGATGATTTTGCGCTTGCGTTCCCCGACACAGACCGTGTCGGCACTTGGGCCGAAGATGCCGTGGCTTGGGCGGTGTACAACGAGCTTATCCAAGGCACAGGCGGCCAGCTTGTACCGACAGGCACGGCCACACGAGCACAGGCAGCTACAATCCTCATGCGCTTTGTTCCGATGCTAGATTAATTGCAGAATGAACCCACCGCCGCATTCCGATATCAGGAATGCGGCGGTGGCTTTTTTATGGATATGGAATGCGCAGGGGCGAAGGGCCGGGCGATTGATGACCGCCCCTACACGGTGGAGCAACATTACATTTGAAAAACGGATGGGCCTGTGGTATACTCTTCCTAGCTAATGATTGGGAGGAATGGGCCATGAAACGTGAAATCTATTTCGCTGGCGGGTGTTTTTGGGGTGTTGAGAAATTTTTCTCCCTCATTGACGGTGTGTTGGAGACCGCTGTGGGCTATGCAAATGGCGAGAAAGTTGACCCGACGTACGAAGAGGTCTGTCAAAAAGACACGGGCCACGCAGAGACCGTGCAAGTGGTCTATGACGGGACGAAGCTACCTCTACCCTTTCTCTTGGATATGTTTTACTCTATCATCGACCCCACCAGCCTCAACGAACAAGGCGGCGACATCGGGCCTCAATACCGCACGGGCATCTACTTCACCGATCCGGCGGATGAGGCTGTGGCACGGCAGTCCCTAGATACCCTGCAAGCCAAATACGACGCTCCCCTTGTGGTGGAATTAGAGCCGCTGAAAACATTCTACTCCGCAGAAGAGTACCACCAAGACTACCTAGACAAAAACCCAAGCGGGTACTGCCATGTGCCCCTTCACGCATTTCAGCGGGCCAGAGTTGCCCGGCCGGATAACGTAGCACCGGCACAGGAAGGAGAATCCCATGCGTAATACGAAGTATTTGGTTATTGCCGCCCTTTGCGTGGCGCTCGGCATTGTTTTGCCCATTGCGTTCCATACTATTCCCAACGCCGGGCGCATCTTTGCACCCATGCATATCCCGGTGCTGCTTGCCGGACTTGTAACGGGGCCTGTGTATGGCTTGATTGTGGGTGTGTTAACACCGATGTTATCCAGTCTGCTCACCGGTATGCCACCCACGCCGATTTTACCCGCCATGACGGCAGAGTTGGCTGTGTTTGGCCTAGGCGCGGGGCTTCTCATGCACCTATTGCGGAAACTGCACTATATGCCGGCAGTGTACCTCTCGTTGTTGGGTGCGATGCTGACGGGCCGGGTGGTGGCCGGGGTGCTCAATGCGCTGATTTTCCAGTTGGGTGCATACTCATTTGAAATCTGGATTACCAGCTATTTCGTCACGTCTCTGCCGGGGATTTTGATTCATATTATCACCATACCCCATATCTGTTTTGTGTTACAACAAACCGGTGTGATGGTACTATACCCTCGGTCATTGCCAAAACCGGCCAGACACGATATACTATGATTGCGTAATTTCGCCAGAAGGAGATACTGATATATGCGTCATATTCCCAATATTTTGTCCGCATTCCGCATCATTCTCATCCCCTTTTTGGTCTATCTTGTCGTAGAAGGGGAAATGTTTCAGGCGGCTTTGCTCCTGATTCTATCCGGTATCACGGATCTAGTAGACGGATTCCTCGCCCGGCGGTTCGGCTGGGTGAGCCGGGTGGGAAAAGTGCTAGACCCCATGGCAGATAAATTGACACAGATTACGGTCTGTGTGCTATTCGCTGTGGTCTTAGGCGGACGGTTTTGGATATTTTTTGGGTTTTTGGTCTTTAAAGAAGCGGTCATGCTGGGCCTAGGGGCCTATCTATGGCGAAAAGGCGTCAAGATTGAGGGTTCTCGCTGGTTTGGCAAGGTGACCACGGTGCTGTTCTACCTGTCGGTGATTGTCATCGCCCTATGGCCAGGGCTGCCGGACTGGGCCGCCTATGGGTTATTAGGGGTGACATCGCTGGTGGCACTGTTTGCAGGGTTGAAGTATATTCCGGATTTTCGGGGATATCGCCAGCAGGCGGAAGAGATTTCGTAGAAAAAAGCTTTGAAGGCATGTCTGCTTTCAAAGCTTTTGATTTTTTCAAGGAGGTTGATTATATCTAAACAAAACAAAAAACACTTGCAAATTTCAAACAATATGCTACAATAGTGCTATTGTTGTGTCACAAGCGATTTCAACATGAAGAAGAAAAGAAAAAGTGAAGAAATTTGGGGGAACTTAATTCATGGAACATATGTTTTGGCTCGGCCTTGTGGGCGCAGGGGCTGCATTGTTGTTTGCCCTTATCCAAAGCCGTAAGGTGCTCACCTTTCCTGAGGGCACAGATGAGATGAAAAAGATCGCAAAGTCAATCCAAATGGGCGCAAATGCGTATCTCAAACGCCAATTTCGGACGATTTCTGTTTTCTACGTTATCATGGTTCTGCTCCTTGCAGTGCTTGCGTTTTTGGGGTATGCGTCTCCGTTTATTCCATTTGCGTTTCTAACCGGCGGGATTTCCTCACAATTGGCGGCGTATATCGGTATGAAAATAGCAACCAAAGCCAACGTGCGAACAGCAAATGCGGCGCGGGGCAGCTTGAATCAAGGGCTCAAAGTTGCCTTTGCATCCGGTACCGTCATGAGCTTTTCCGTTGTGGGTCTGTCCTTACTTGACGTAACGGTTTGGTTCTTGGTGCTCCGCTTTATCTTCCATGCAGAGCCTGCTGTCATTGCGGAAAACATGGTCATGTTTGGTGTCGGTGTATCTGCTTTTGCGCTCTTTGCCCGTGTGGGCGGCGGCATCTTCACCAAGGCCGCTGATGTGGGCGCTGACTTGGTCGGCAAGGTCGAAGCCGGAATCCCGGAAGATGACCCCCGCAACCCCGCTGTTATCGCAGATAATGTCGGCGACAACGTGGGCGATGTTGCCGGGATGGGTGCGGACTTGTATGAGAGCTATATCAAAGCAATGCACGCCGCAATCGCACTGGGTTGGGCGGCATTCGGCACATCCGGCCTCGGATTTAACAGCATGTTCTTGCCGATTGCCCTTGCGGTTTCTGGTATTTTGGCATCCATCATCGGCTCGTTCTTTATCCGTACAGGCGAGAATGCAACCCAGAAAGACTTGCTGGCCACACTGCGCCGGGGGACATATATTGCGGCAATCTTGGCAACCATTGCGGCGGCTCCCCTCACCTATTTCGTGATGGATGGGAACTGGGGGCTGTTTGTGTCCATCCTTGTGGGCGTGGTTGCCGGGTGTTTGATTGCGTTTTTCACAGAGTACTATACCTCTGACCACTATAAACCAACACAAAAGCTGGCGGCGGCCTCTGAAACCGGCCCTGCTACCATCGTCATTGCGGGAATTGCCTTGGGTATGAAATCAACCCTTGCGCCTGTTCTGATTATCTCGGCTGCGGTTATGGTGAGTTTCATGGCCGCCGGCGGCACATTCGCCCAGTATGCGGCTGACGGTAGTTTTGCCCATGGGCTTTACGGCATCGGCCTTGCTGCTGTGGGTATGCTCTCCACACTGGGTATCACCCTTGCTTGTGACGCATACGGCCCGGTTGCGGACAACGCTGGCGGAATTGCGGAAATGGCAAAGTTAGAGCCAGAAGTGAGAGAGCGCACAGATGCGCTGGATTCCCTAGGCAATACCACAGCGGCGACAGGGAAAGGCTTTGCCATCGGCTCGGCGGCACTGACCTCTCTTGCGCTGATCGTCTCCTTTATTAGCATTGCGCAAGAGCGTCTGCCGTATCAAATGGACTTGAGCTTGAATAACCCCACTGTCCTAGTCGGTATGTTCTTGGGTGCGGTGCTCATTTTCCTCTTCGCGGCACTTACCATATCTTCTGTCCAACGGGCAGCGCAAAGTATCGTCATTGAGGTGCGCCGTCAGTTCCGTGAGATACCAGGTCTGATGGAAGGGACAGCAGAGCCGGATTACACAACATGTGTAGACCTCTGCACCAAAAGCGCCCTGCGGGAGATGTTATTACCCACAATCGTCGGTGTAATCGCACCGATTTTGACAGGGATTGTCTTAGGTGCAACCGGCGTGGTTGGAATGCTCGGCGGTGCCACAGTTGCCGGATTCTTGGTCGCAAACTTTATGTCCAACGCCGGCGGCGCATGGGACAATGCAAAAAAATTCATCGAGGGCGGCGCATATGGCGGCAAGGGCTCTGACAGCCACAAAGCCGCCGTCATCGGCGACACGGTGGGTGATCCGTTTAAGGACACATCCGGGCCGTCCCTCAACACCTTGTTCAAGCTGCTTTCAACGATTTCGATTACCTTCGTGGGAGTCATCACAGCGTTCTCGATTCTGTAGAGAAACTGAAAACAACCCGCACATCAAAAAACCGCTCCTACGTAGGAGCGGTTTTTTTGATGTGCAATTTCGCCTATTCCGGCGAAAATGCGGCCTTTGCGGCACCGCAAAGAGGACAGGTATAATCGTCTGGGACGTTCCCCCACGTCGTGCCCGGCTCTACGCCGTTTGCGGGGTCTCCGGCGGCCTCATCGTAGCGATAGCCGCAGATATTGCATACATAAACCATGAAAAAACCCTCCAATTCTTGTATTATGACAGTACTATACCATGTCCCATAAATTAGCACAAGAGCGTCTGCAAACATTTTCTTGCTTCCGTGGAGAAAATGTAGTAGAATAGAAAAGCAAGCAAAAGTCTTGACCTTGGGTAAGGCCGCACTAGTTGGGGAGTTAGCGGTGCCCTGTCACCCGCAATCCGCTACAGCGGGGATGAATCCCGGTCGGAGGCTTTGTCGTGTGTCGTCTGCCCCGGAAAAGCGGCGTTGAGAGATCGGTCTTACGCGACGGGAACCTGTGAACCATGTCAGGCGGGGAACCGAGCAGCATTAAGCAGGGCCTCTCGGGTGCCGTAAGGGTGCCGGTTTTGAGTTGGCTAGTCGGGTAACGGACATATGGCACTGTCGATGGTCGGTGTGCGGTCTTATCGAGAGTCAAGAATGCAGGGGCGGGGTTTCCCCGTCCCATTTATCTATACAAAAGGAGCCGCTATGTACCAAGCGTTGTACCGCAAATGGCGACCGAAAACATTTTCTGACGTGATTGGACAGCCCCATGTAACAGAAACCCTCCGCCATCAACTGACTGCGGGGCGGATTAGTCATGCCTATCTATTCATCGGCACCCGTGGGACAGGCAAAACCTCTTGCGCCAAAATTTTAGCCAAAGCGGTCAACTGTGAAAACTTGCAAGACGGCGACCCCTGCAACACCTGTCCCGCCTGTGTGGGTATTGAGAGCGGCGGGATTTTAGACGTGGAGGAGTTAGACGCAGCATCGAACAATGGCGTAGACCATGTCCGCGCCCTACGGGATGAAGCGGTGTTTACCCCAGCGGTGGTGCGGAAGCGGGTGTATATTGTAGACGAGGTACACATGCTGTCCACAGCGGCATTTAATGCGCTTTTGAAAATTTTAGAAGAACCACCGGCCCACCTCATGTTCATCCTAGCCACCACCGAGGCCCATAAAGTACCCGCCACCATCTTGTCCCGTTGCCAGCGATACGCCTTCCGGCGGGTGGGGGCATCGGACATTGCCGGACGGCTCCATGCCGTGGCGGCAGCAGAGGGGCTGGAACTGCAAGAGGATGCGGGCCGCATGTTAGCAAGACTGGCTGACGGCTCCATGCGGGACGCATTGGCGCTCTTAGACCAGTGCGCCACAGACCGGGCCATTGATGTACCCCTCGTGCAAGAGTTTGTGGGATTGACGGGGACAGAGGAAGTGGCCAAACTGCTTACCGCCATCGGCGGTCAAGACGTGGACGGTGCGTTGGGCATTGTAAACGGTCTCTACTACGCAGGCCGGGACATGGGGGCATTGTTAGGAGAGCTGGGCACACTACTCCGAGACGTGCTCTTGACCCAAATTGCGCCCGGTGGGGCGAATGATTTATTAAGCGGCAGTTTTGATCGGGGGGTAATTGAACCCTTCACCAGTCTCCCGCCGGAGACACTGTTGTTTGCCTTGGGACAGGTGACGGATGCCATGGGTGCGCTGGCCCGTAGTACCAATCGGAAACTCACAGTAGAGATTACCGTGATTCGGCTGTGCGATGTGCAATTATCAGAGAACATAGACGCCTTGCAAGCCCGTGTGGCCCGGTTAGAGCAACAAGTGGCGACAGGTGCGCCGGTGCAGGTACGGCAAGCACCGACAGTACAGGCACTGGTGGCAGAACCAGAGGCGGAAGACGAGTTGCCGCCTTGGGACGTGCCGCCACCGCCGGAAACCGATCATTCGGAAGAACAATTGGTTCCGATAGAACCGCCTGCGCCAGTAGCCAACACACCACCGGCCAGCGGGGATGGGGTTTGGCGGCAGATATTAGACAAGGTGCAACCCCAATTGGATATGAGCATATTCAGCCTCATCAGCGATAGCAAAGAAGTGACAACAACCCTTGACAGCGGGAGTTGTAACATATATATTGAAAATGACTTCACCCGCCTGATGGTGGAGACACCAGAGGTGTTGGCCGCCATTGAGAAAGCGGCGGCTGAGGTAATGGGCAAGCCCATCCGGGCCAAGGTTCACGCCGGGTCTCCTGCGGGTGAGCCGCCGATAAATAAATTGGATGCACTGACCCAAAAAGGGTTTGGTAATATCACCATTAAGTAAATTAAGTAAAAATTTGCAATAGGAGGCAAACAGCATGGCAAAAGGAAAAGGATTTCGCGGCGGAGGCATGGGAATGCCCATGAACCAAGCCAACATGATGAAACAAGCCCAGAAGATGCAACAAGAGATGATGAAAATGCAAGAAGAGCTAGAAGAGCAAACCTACGAAGCCACCGCCGGCGGCGGCATGGTGAAAGCAATCGTCAGCGGCAAGAAAGAGCTGACCAGCCTAGAGATTGACCCGGAAGCGGTTGACCCAGAGGATGTTGAGATGCTGCAAGACCTCATCATCGCCGCTGTGAACGAAGCACTCCGCACCTCGGAAGAGGCGGCATCGCAAAGCATGAATAAGCTGACCGGCGGGCTAGGGCTCGGGTTTTAGGTGGAGTTGCCATGCCTCAAATGAGGTATGGCATTCTTTTTATTCTCAATTGAACTTCGTCAAAGGAGCCATCTAACACTATGGAAAAACAAAGAATCGTTCTCGCCCTAGGCGGCAATGCCTTGGGCACCAACCTTCACGAACAAATGCTGGCGGTTCGTAGCACCGCCGCCGCTATCGCTGACCTCATCGAAGCGGGCCATGAGGTGGTCATCGCCCATGGCAACGGCCCCCAAGTGGGCATGATTACCCTCGCCCTAGAGGCCGCCGGAAAAATAGAGGCCAAAACCCCCTACATCCCCATGAGTGTCTGCGTGGCCATGAGCCAAGGCTACATCGGCTATGACCTGCAAAATGCGCTACGGGAAGAACTAAAAAACCGTGGCATCCCAAAGCCTGTGGCAACAATCATCACCCAGACGGTAGTAGACGGCAATGACCCTGCTTTCCAGAACCCGTCCAAGCCCATCGGGGCCTTTTACACCGAGGACGAGGCAAAAGAGATGGCAATCCGGGGCTACACCATGAAAGAAGACGCCGGGCGGGGCTATCGCCGGGTGGTGCCCTCGCCAAAACCCATCGACATTGTGGAAAAAGACACAGTGGACGCACTGCTCAAAGCGGGGCAGGTTCCCATTGCCGTGGGCGGCGGGGGCATCCCCGTACGACAAGTGGCAGGGAACCGACTCAAAGGTACCTCTGCCGTGGTGGATAAGGATTTCGCCGCCGCCAAACTGGCGGAGAGCATCGAGGCGGATGCACTTATCATTTTAACAGCAGTAGAGAAGGTGGCAATCCACTTTGGCAAACCGGACGAGCAGTGGTTAGACCGCCTAGACAGCAAAGCGGCAGAAGCATATATCAAGTCGGGCCACTTTGCCCCCGGCTCTATGTTGCCCAAAGTGGAGGCGGCTTTGGAATTTGTCACATCCGGCCCCAATCGGCGGGCACTGATTACGATGTTGGATAAAGCCAAAGAGGGCATCCAAGGCAAGACAGGCACCACCATTGTGCCATAAGGAGGGTTTACCATGCTGATTACACAAGGAACAGTGGTAGCAGAGGGGTTCACAGGCATTGCCGACCTTCGCATTGAGGGAGAGATTATTACAGAAATTGCCCCGCATATCGAGCCAAAACCCGGCGAGGAGGTCATTGACGCTACAGGTAAGCTCGTCCTCCCCGGCGGGGTGGATGTACATACCCATATGAGTTTAGACCTAGGCCATGTGGTGGCCACTGACGACTTTTACACAGGCACCGTGGCCGCCGCCTGTGGCGGGACAACCACCATCGTAGACCACATGGGCTTCGGCCCTCCCGGATGTACCATTTTGAGCCGGGTAGAGCATTATCAAGGCATGGCAAAGGACAAGGCCGTCATTGACTACAGTGTCCATGGGGTAACAAACCGGGTGGATGCAGATGTCTTGGCGGAAATTGAAGCGCTCATCGACGTTGGCGTTACCAGTTGCAAGGTGTACACCACCTACGGTGGGAAACTGCCGGATAAGGACATCTTCGCCATCCTAGAACGGACAGCAGAGCTGGGCGTGATGATTTGTGTCCACCCGGAAAATGACGGAGTAGTGAATTATCTGCGGGAAAAATTTGTCCGAGAGGGGAACCTAGGCCCCGAGTACCACCCCCTCAGTCGTCCAGCGGAAGCGGAGGCGGACGCCATTCACCGCATCGCCCTCATGGCCCATCTAGCGGGGGACGCGCCCCTGTATATCGTCCACCTAACCTGTGCTTTGGGGCTTGACCTGATCCGGGAGCGGCGGTTAAACGGACAAAAACGACTGTTTGCAGAGACTTGTCCCCAATATTTGGTGCTGGATGAGTCGCTTTACTCCAGACTAGACGGCCTCAAATACATCATGAGCCCACCCTTACGAGCAAAGGAAAATCAAAGCGCCCTCTGGCAAGGGATGATGACAGGAGAAATTCAGACCGTGGGGACGGATCATTGTCCGTTTTTCTACAACAAGGAAAAGCAACTGGGCAAAGATGACTTCACCAAAACCCCCAACGGCGCACCGGGGGTGGAGGCGCGAATGGCCATTACCTTCTCCGAAGGCGTCAGCCAAGGGCGGTTGAGTTTGGAACAGTTTGTAGACCTGACGGCCACAAATCCGGCAAAACTGTTTGGCATGTATCCCAAAAAAGGTGTGCTAAAACCCGGCAGTGACGGGGATGTGGTGCTGTTTGACCCGGACAGAGAAGATGTGATTTCCTGGGAAAAGCTCCATGAGAACGTGGACTATACACCGTATGAGGGGCTGGAAACCAAAGGTGTGCCAGTGCTCACTATCTCACGGGGTAAGGTTGTGGCGAAAGATGGTGTATTCACCGGCGAGGCTGGGGCCGGGCAGTTTATCAAGCGGGGGTTGCCGATGGTGGATGGTTGGGAGATGTAGCTTCTTTGTTCGGCGTTGCCGCCGAGGGTTTTCTTGGCGGTTCCCGCCAGCGTGTATGTCCTGCCGGACGGGCCATCTTTTTGTCGTTGAACAAAAAGAAGCAAAAAGTCAACACAGGGGCTGCGCCCCTATGTACCCGCTAAGGTCAAGGTCCAATGTAGAGACCGTTTTCATGTTATGCTCTGCACTGGCGACATGAGTCACCTACCAGAAGCCCGGTTGCCTCGGAACCTAGAAGGGCGTTTTTCGCCGCCAGATTGATGTACTATTGAAATGCGCTCAAAAACGGCAGTCATATACTACCCATTCATGAGCAAATTTCAATAGCACATCAATCCGGCGGCCCCACCTCCCTTGACCATTGGGGCTTCGAGCACTATTACATCTGGCGTGAGGGTTTTGGCACCAGTGCAGAGTATAAGGTGCGAAACCGTCGTCACTCTGCACTTGACCTTGCGGGTACATAGGGGCGCAGCCCCTGTGTTTCTTTTGCTTCTTTGCGAAACCGCAAAGATGGCCCGTCCGGCAGGACATAAGCCCTCGGCCTACGCCGAGATAGAATCGGCGGCAACGCCGAACAGAAAAAACAAAAACTAGGAGGAAAACCATGAAAATTCTCGGTAACGGCATTGTCATCACCCTAGACAACACCCTCGGCGTACTCCAAAACGGAGCAATCGCCTACAAAAACGACAAAATCATCCAAGTAGGCAACACAACAGAAATCCGAGCAACATACCCAACAGCAGAATACACCGACGTAGGCGGCAAAATCATCATGCCGGGGCTGACCAACACCCATACCCACATCTACAGCGCCATGGCCCGGGGCATGTTTTTAAACAACGCCAAAGTGAGCCGCAACTTTAATGAAGTACTGGAAAACCTCTGGTGGAAAATGGATCGCGCCCTGACCTTAGACGATGTACGCTACAGCGCCTACCATACCTATATGGAAGGTATCCGCTTCGGCGTAACCACAGTGTTTGACCACCACGCCAGTTTCCGCCCCGGTGCGGTGCTAGGGTCACTGGAAGAATTGGCGCAAGCGGAAAAAAAACTAGGCGTGCGGACGTCCCTGTGCTTCGAGGTTTCCGACCGAAACGGCCCGGAGCGTAGCCGAGAATCAATAGAAGAAAATATCCGTTGCATCAAGGCAGTACAAGCAGAAGGCAACCCACTATTAGGAGCCATGTTCGGGCTTCATGCGTCGTTCACGGTGGCAGAGGACACCATGGCGCAGGTGGCCCAAGCGGGCCATGACTTGGGCGTGGGCTTCCACGTCCACACCGCCGAAGGCTCTGCGGATGCGGCTCACTGTAAGGCAACCTACGGCAAACCCATTGTCCGGCGGTTTTATGACCATGGGCTATTGGGCGAGAACAGCATCGCCGTCCACTGTATTCATATTGACGAGGAAGAAATCGCCCTGCTCCGTGAGACAGGGACGGTGGTCGTCCACAACCCGGAGTCCAACATGGGCAACGCTGTGGGCTGTGCTAATGTGCCGAAGTTGCTGCGTGAGGGCGTGTTGGTGGGGTTGGGGACGGATGCTTACACCCAGGATATGTTCGAGTCGTTAAAGGTGGCCAATATCCTCCACAAACACCAAGCGGGCGACCCATCTGCCACCGGCGGGGAGATTCAGGGGCTTTTACTGCACAACAACCGCCTGATTGCCGGGCGGCACTTTAAAACCCCGGTGGGGCAACTGACCCCCGGTGCCGCCGCTGACCTTGTGGTGGTGGATTATACGCCGAATACACCCATTGACAGCGTGAATTACACGGGACATATCACCTTCGGGTTCAGCGGTGCCATGGTGTCCGGTACCATCATCGCCGGTGAGACCGTGTACTGGAACCGACAGTTTACCAGAGTAGACGAAGAAAAAATCTACGCCGAGAGCAGAATACACGCAAAAAAACTTTGGCAACGGCTAGAGGCCGAATAAGGGGGATAACATGGGACATTTGATGCATCCAATTGCCTTTGATAAGCTTATCAGATGGGCCAGAAAAGAGTACGCTGACCGGGGGGCCGTCTTCGGGATTCGCAAGGATAAATTTTTCACTCCGGCCCATCGGAAAAACTGGTTCGGCGAGCGTTTGGGCACAGTCTTAGGCCCCGCTGCCGGTCCACATTCCCAGTTGGCGCAAAATATTGTGGCGGCCTATTTGACAGGGGCACGGTTTATGGAACTCAAAACCGTCCAACAGATGGACGGGGCGGAGCTTCGGGCCTGTATCCCCCGGCCCTGTATCAATGCACAAGACGAGGGATATAACGTAGAATGGTCCACAGAACTCACGGTGCAAGAGGCTTACGATGAGTATGTCAAGGGCTGGATTGCCCTCCATGTGCTACAAGTAGAGCTGGGCTTGGGTTCAGAGCGGGATTTTGTGTTTAATATGAGCGTGGGGTACGATTTGGCGGGGATTCAGTCACCGAAGATTGACGGTTATATCGAAGGGCTGAAAGACGCCTCGCAGACCGCCATTTGGCGGGAATGTATGGCTTGGCTGGAGGCCGATGGCTTTGATCCCTCCAAGATATCGCCAAAGGTCTGTACCTCTATTACACTCTCCACCCTCCACGGCTGTCCGCCGGAAGAGATTGAGCGGATCGCCCAGTATCTGCTGGCGGAAAAGGGCTTGACCACCTTTGTCAAGTGTAACCCCACCCTATTGGGCTATGAAACGGCGCGGGGCCTGTTAGACGAGATGGGGTATGGGTATCTAACCTTCGACGACCATCATTTTAAGGCCGACCTCCAATTTTCTGATGCAGTACCCATGCTAAAACGCCTGCAAATATTGGCAGAAGAGCGGGGTTTGGGGTTTGGCGTGAAGCTCACCAACACCTTCCCGGTGAAACAAAAGCGGGGCGAGTTGCCGGGGGATGAGATGTACATGTCCGGCAGAGCGTTGTTGCCGCTAACCTTACAGGCGGCCCAGCGGCTTAGTGCGGCCTTTGACGGAAACCTGCCCATCAGCTACTCCGGCGGGGCGGATGCGGGGAACATTGACCGGATTTTTGCGGCGGGCATCTACCCCATCACCGTGGCGACTACCCTCCTCAAACCCGGCGGCTATGAGAGATTGACCCAGATGGCGGAGTTGCTGGCACCTTTGATGAATATCGCAAAGGATAAGGTAGATACCAGTACTGTTCAGGCTTTGGCTGAGGGCGTGATTGGCGAATTTCCCTACACCAAAGCGGCCAGACAATATGAAAGCCGCAAAACTGATAGCAAACTGGGCCTTTACGACTGTTTCATGGCTCCTTGCAGTGAGGGCGGCTGTCCCATCGCACAACAAGTGCCCCAATACTTAGAGTTGGTCGGCCAAGGGCGGTTTGACGAGGCCATAGCGGTTATTGCCATCGACAACGCCGCCCCGGCCATCACCGGCGCCATCTGCGCCCACCCCTGCCAGAGCAAATGTACCCGCATGGATTATGAAAGCCCCATTCAAATTCGGGGCGCAAAGCGGGCGGCAGTAGGACAGGCCATGGACAATTTTTTAGAAAACCTGACTCCAACGCCTGTCCGGACAAACAAAAAAGCCGTTATCATCGGCGCTGGCCCCGGCGGGATTGCCGCAGGGCTGTATCTGCGGCGCAACGGCATGGATGTGACGGTACTAGAAACCAGAGCGCGGCCTTTCGGTATGGTGGAATATGTGATTCCGGCATTTCGGATTGCTCCGGAGACCATAGCGAAAGATTATCAACTGGCAATAACATCCGGGGTCAAGTTCCGATTTGGCGTAACCCCGGACTATGACGTGGCAACCTTACAACAGACCTACGACTTTGTCATCATCGCCACCGGCGCGTGGGGGCCGGGACGGCCTCCTGTGCAAGCGGGAGCAGAAAAGTTGGTAGATGCCTTAGTATTACTGGAAGATGCCAAGCAAAACAGCGGCACCAGCGACCTTCTCGGCCAGCGGGTCGCCATCATCGGCGGCGGGGACGTGGCTATGGACGCAGCCCGTGTAGCGGCCCGGAATCCGGGCACGAAGGAAGCCGTCATCATCTACCGCCGGACACAAGAATTCATGCCCGCCCAGAAAGAAGAACTCCGAGAAGCATTGGCCGATGGGGTGCAATTCATGGAACTCGTCAGCCCCACCGCCTATGACGGCAAGGTGCTGACTTGTGAAGCCATGACACTGGGCGACTACGACACCAGCGGCCGCCGGGCGGTTGTGGGAACCGGGAACATGGTGGAACTACCCTTCGACACGGTAATCACCGCCATTGGTGCCACGGTGGACACCGCTCAGATGACTACAAACGGCATAGCCTTGACACAGGAAAGCTACCCGGCCCTAACAGGTGTCGGCGAGACCAATGTCCCCAATGTCTACGTGGTGGGCGATTGTCGCCATGGCCCCGCCACCATCGTGGACGCCATGGCGGATGCCAAGACGGCGGCTATGGATATTCTACGGAAAGCGGGCCTTGACCACGATTTTATAAAGGTGGACTTGCCACAGCCCCAAGGGGAGCTTTATAATCGAAAAGGCATCCTGTACAAAGACCTGCCCCAACCGGCCCAAGACAATGTGCGCTGTCTCGGTTGCGGCCAGCTCTGCGAGATATGCAACGATGTCTGCCCCAACCGGGCCAATGTGTATGTGGTACTCCCGGACGGTAGCCATCAGGTACTGCACTTAGACGGCATGTGCAACGAGTGCGGCAATTGCGCCACGTTTTGCCCCCACGCAGGCAGTCCGTATTTGGATAAGCTTACCGTGTTTTGGTCTGAGTCGGAGATGATGGACAGCCAAAACCGAGGGTTTCTAGCCCTCGGCGATGGGCGGTATTTGGTTCGTACAGAGTGTGGGGATGTGATGGAGCATCAAGCCGGGGCTGAGGGGCTTGACCCGCGGATGGCGTTGGTGATTGATGCAGTGGCGGGGGATTGTTTGTATTATCTGGGGCTGTAGGGTTTTGACCTTTTTTTCGGCTTGCGCCGAGGATTTCTTGGCGCAAGCCGCCAGCGTGCATATCCTGCCAGACGGGCCTTCTTCGCCCTACAGGTATTAACTCAACTAACCATTTGCGGGAAGTTCGCCCGCAAAGGTCAGTTTCGCTAATTTGATGGAAATTAGATTGACATGTTCTAGAGTGTTGAGGGATGGAAATTTAGCAGGAAGTGTGGTAGAATTATGTTCCACACAATGATGATTGGAATCGCAGGAGACGGGAAATCATGAAAAAAGCAATGACTGAACAGCAAAAGGAAACACTTATTAAAATCTACAGAGTATATGATGTGGTTGATTGGATAATAGCTATCACAATCATCGCAACACCTTTATTATTCGTAATCGTTCCTTTACTCCCAGATGTACTCCAAGGCGGAGGCATTGACGAGGTCGCCGCTTTCGCATCTTTAGAAGCATTTATGAACTCTATTGCCCATATACCGCCTGTGATTATTGTGCCAATATTCATTGTTTATACAATGTACACGATATTCTGTTTCACTCTTTACGTTAAAGTATGGCCGATAAAGGAGATACGAAATCGGTTCACATATTGGTTCGACTGGGTTTTGACGATTGGATTGACGGTATATGAGTTGTTCATCTTCTATATTATCCTGTTTGGATAACGTTCAGCATACTTCTACACAAGGCACATCTCACCCAATAAAAACAGGTCGGGATTTTCAAGCGTGAGCGAGAAAATTCCGGCCTGTTCTCTTGTTGTCCTATTCTTCCACTACTGCCGCAGCCTCTAGTCGTGCGACCAAATCCTCCCGCCCTGTCCCTTTTTCTGCCGAAAACGGAATAATCGGCGTTTCTTCAAACAACTGCAACGTCTCACGAATCACCGCCAAGTTAGGTTCAATTTGGCTTTTCTTCAGCTTATCCACCTTGTTGGCCACCACCACCAGCGGGCAGCCGGTCTGTAAAAACCATGAAGCCATCACACAGTCGTCCGCCGTTGGCTTGTGGCGGGAATCCACAATCATCACGCCCAAATCAATTAACCCGGCGGCGAAATACTGTTCCATCAACCGCCCCCAACGGGCCCGCTCGGTTTTAGATACTTTGGCGTAACCGTAACCGGGCAGGTCAACGAAATAACACATCTCGTCAATCATAAAATAGTTGATGTGTATCGTCTTCCCCGGCTTCTGGCCTACCCGTGCGTAATTTTTCCGCCGGAGAACACAGTTGAGCACACTGGATTTACCCACGTTACTTTTGCCCGCAAATACAATCTGGGGCAACTCGTCCGAGATAAAGTTCCGTGGCTCGGTGACGCTTTTTAGAAATTCCGCGTTATGTAGATTCATGCAGTACCGCCTTAGGGGATGAATTGTCATCCAACGCAATCGCTTTTTCGGCGATAATTCCGCCAGCTTGCGTTGAATTTTTTGAAATAAAGCAATTATTCCTACTAAAATTCGCCTTATCTGGCGAAACTATCACTCGAAAATCCGACCACGCTGGATGTCAAAACATCCCCTAGAAATAAGCTGATAATAAGGCCCCAAGGGCTTCACTTTCACCAATGACATAGCCGGGATCACCATTGCTCCCGGTTGTGCCAGTAAAGCGGAAAAAGTGTTGACCGGTCTCTGTGCTTTGGATTTCTGCAACTGTTTTGTCGCCATCTCTAATGGACAGGACAAAGCGGGGGTCAGATTGCTGCGCCTCATGGTGGGCCGGTGCAAGCACCTCTTCCGCCTCCATCGTAGTCAGAATCCGAAGGGCTTCTTCCGCATCTTCCGGGCTGAGGCGGTGGGTGGTATGACTCATATCCGTCACATAGATGGCATCCCATACCAATTCCGACGCATCTAGGATACCTATGACCGTTGTCCGTGGCGTGCTACAGATTTGCTCTGCCAGCTCTGATAAAATGAGTGAGCCGTCATAGCCGCTGACCGCAAGGGAAAACTCTCTGAACACATTTTCCGTGTCTGTAAACGATATTCCCCGGTTTGGAATGGCACACTGGGGCATCCATGTGATAACGAAGGGCGTTTCCGGCAACAATGTATCTAGCGTGTACAGATGCCCTACAACCTCCACATCTTCATCCCATCGGAGTTCGGTAAATGCAAAGTCTGATACCGGAGCGTCTGTGGTAACCACAACCCTGATGCCGTCTGGATCCTCTACAAACTCATGGTAAGAGTCAAACTGGCTTAACAATTCGTCTGTCGCAACATGCACTTGCACATTTGCAGGTGTCGCTTCCTCGAATGGATCGTCCGGTGTTTCCGTGGTTTCTTGTACCTCTGGCTCCTCCGGAAGCTCTGGCTGGTCAATCACCTCCGGCAACGGCTCAACCGCAGCAGAACCATCCGCCTCTGCTCTGCACCCTGCAAACAAGGTAATCAGCAATAATACTGCGCCAAATAGTGCTACATATCTTTTTTTCATCTTCGGTTCTCCTCTCTCGGGGAAAGGTATTTCCTCTCGCCTTGCCTAGTTAGACGGTTCTTGTTGCCATTTGTTCCATCAAACACTTATTGCTTGATCGAAACCTCGCCGTTTTTTGGCGGTTCCGGTATCAGCGGGGCTTTCGCTTTTGGCTTTCTGCCTGGCTTCTTTTTCGGTAGGCATAGGGCGGTTTCTAACACACTGTCCATGTGATCCACCAATATAATCTGCAACGCACCCCGGACTGTGGGGTCAATGTCTTCTAAATCTTGCTCATTTTCCGCCGGGATAATCACCGTGCGGATATCCCCCCGCAGGGCGGCCATGGTCTTTTCTTTCAGCCCGCCAATCTCCAACACCCGGCCCCGCAGGGTAATCTCCCCTGTCATGGCGATGTCCCTGCGCACCGGCGCACCGGTCAGGGCCGACACCATGGCCGTAGCGATGGCAATCCCCGCCGAGGGCCCGTCTTTCGGGATGCCCCCTTCCGGGAAATGGATATGAATGTCCTTGGTCTTATAAAAGTCCGACTGGATGCCCAGCTTTTCTGCACGAGACCGAATATAACTGAGTGCCGCCCGTGCCGACTCTTGCATAACACTGCCTAAGTTCCCGGTGAGAGATAGTTTCCCGTCCCCGTCTAAGACTGCCACTTCCACCGTCAAAATCTCGCCGCCGACCCGTGTCCAAGCCAAGCCGTGAACCAGACCGACTTCATCCGTTGCACCCAGTTTTTCAATCTTATATTTCCGTACCCCCAGCAGGTCATGGAGGTCGGCGGTAGTAACCGTCCGGCTTTTCACCTGCCCTTCGGCAATCTGGGCCGCCGTTTTGCGACAGATTTTTGTAATCTCCCGCTCTAGCTGCCGTACCCCGGATTCTCTGGTGTACCCGGCAATCATATCCCGCATGGCATCGTCCCGCAGTTTTAACTGCCGGGCCATGAGGCCGTGGCGTTTGCGCTGTTTCGGGAACAGGTGCCGCTTTGCGATTTGCAGTTTTTCTTCGTCTGTATAACTCCCTAGGGTGATGACCTCCATCCGGTCTAGCAAGGGCCGGGGGATGGTGTCTATGGTGTTTGCCGTGGTGAGGAATAAGACTTCGCTGAGGTCAAAGGGCATCTCTAAATAATGGTCGCGGAAGGTGTTGTTCTGCTCCGAGTCTAGGGCCTCTAACAGTGCCGCTGCCGGGTCGCCCCGGTGGTCACGGCCCAGCTTGTCGATCTCGTCTAGTAACAGCAGGGGATTTTTGCTCTTGGCCTGCCGTATGGCCGCCATAATCCGACCAGGCATAGCACCCACATAGGTCTTACGATGGCCCCGAATCTCCGCCTCGTCATGAACACCGCCTAGGGAAAGTCTTGCAAAGTTCCGCCCCAAGGCTTTGGCCACGCTGGTTGCGATACTGGTTTTCCCCACCCCCGGCGGGCCGACCAAACAGAGAATCCCGCCTTTGACATCCGGTGCCAGTTGGCGGACGGCCAAAAACTCAATAATCCGCTCTTTCACCTTCTCCATGCCGAAGTGGTCTTCGTCTAACACTTGCCGGGCCTTGTCAATGTCTAGGCGCTCTTTGGTGGTCTTGTTCCACGGCAACTCCAGCACCGTGTCCAAATACGTGCGAATTACCGCCGCTTCTGAAGAGGTATAGGGTTGTTTGGATAACCGGGTCAACTCTTTGAACAGCCGCTCTTGGCTCTCTTCCTCTAAGTCCAGCGCCAGTATTTTTGTCCGATACTCTTCTATTTCGTCGTCCAGCTCGTCCCCTTCGCCCAGTTCCGCCCGAATCACCTTGGCCTGTTCCCGCAGAAAATACTCCCGCTGGCCTTGGTTAATCAGGCTGTGGGTTTTTTCTTGAAGGTCGTTTTTGATCTCCAACACTTCAACCTCACGGGTGAGGATGCGAATCATCCGTTTTAGGCGCATCAAGGGATTTTTTTGTTCTAAAATCTCTTGTTTTTCTTCGTGCCGGATGAAAATACTCTGGGCGATATAGTCCGCCACATAGCCGGGGTCGTTACTGGCGAGGACTGCCAAACTGTCGCCGCCGCTGTCGATTAAAGTTGAATAAGCCTCAAACAGTTCTTGACACTGGCGGAGTATGGCCTCTGTCCGGCTACTCCACCTCGTGGCGGGTATGTCCGCAACCAAGCGCACCGTGGCGGAGAAATACGGTGTCAGGCCGGGCAGGTCTATCATCTCGGCGCGAGAGACCCCCTCCACCATGACCCGCATCCCGTGGCCAGGCATACGGAGGATTTGTTTAATCACGCAGACCGTACCCACACGGTATAGTCCGCCCTCATTGGGCATGTCATCGAAAATGTCTTTTTGGGTCAGTAGAAATACCCGCTGGTCTGCCGCCATGGCCGCATTGATGGCCGCTACGGACATGCTACGTTCCACGTCGAAGTGGAGTAGCATGTTCGGGAACGCCGTCATGCCCCGGAGGGCGACCATTGGCATGGTTTCGGTTGGTTGGGTTTGGTTGGTTGGTTGCATGATAGGTTACCTCGTGTTTTGCGGTGGGTGGTGAATTGGGTGTTCTCTGTCCTTCGTAGGGGACGTGCCCCTGTGCGTCCCGCGCCCTTGGCCTTTCTTGTTCGGCGTTCCGCCGATTTTGGCTTGGCGGGCCACCGCCAACTGGTTTTGTCCTGCCGGACGGGCTTTCTTTTTGTCATTGAACAAAAAGAAACAAAAAATCAACTTATGGGCTTCGCCCCTAAGAACCCCAAAGGTCAAGGTCCAATATAGAGACCGTTTCAAAGGGATAGCCTGTACTGGCGACATGAGCCATCTACCAGAAGTCCGATTGCCTCGAAACCTATAAGGGCGGTGGTGTCAGCCAGATTGATGTCCTATTGAAATGCGCTCAAAAATGGATCGTATAGGGTCAAGAGAAGAGAAAAATTATTTCTTTGCTTTATGGGCGGTTATTATTGTAAAACTAGACGCATTGACGGTTATTACGGCATTATCTGTATGCACATACCAGTTCTTTCCTTGTTTGGTAATATTGCTTGCAGTTCTGATTTTATCTTTACACCACGCAATAATATCTGTGTCAGCTAAATCTAAATTTTTCTTAATTCGCACAACTCCAAGCTCAGTTGTATGCATTTTATCAAGATTGGCTAATAAATTCGCATCCATCTTATTTGTCTCCATCTTCACTAAAAATCCTCTAGCGATAATCAAGGGCGGCATCCCTGCCGCCCTTAAACGGAATATCTACAGTTTACGACACGTTCTCTTCCGGCCCGGGAATGTTAATCTCTACTTTCCGCTTCGTCGTCTCCGGCGGTACGCCATCTCGAACGCACTCTTCCGTAATCGTAATCGTATCAATGGTGTTGTCTGATGGGGCCATATACATGATGTCGGTCATGATCCCCTCCATGACGCTCCGCAGGCCTCTCGCGCCGATGTCTAGGTCAATGGCTTGGTCTGCCATGGCGCCGATGGCTTCCGGGGTGAATTGCAGGGTGACGTGATCATAACTCAAGAGCGTTTTATACTGCCTCGTCAAGGCGTTTTTCGGCTCGGTTAAAATGCGGGTTAATTCTGTTTTGCCCAGTGACTCCAACGGCGCAATCACAGGGATTCTGCCGATGAGTTCGGGAATCAAACCGAATTTTAACAGGTCACGAGATTGGACATGTTTTAATGTCTCGCCCACATTCTTATCTTGCTTGCCTTGAATATTCGCCCCAAAGCCCATGCTTTTGGTGTGGATGCGCTTTTCGATGACTTTTTCTAACCCGTCAAACGCACCGCCGCAGATGAACAGGATATTGGAGGTATCCATGTGGACAAATTCTTGATGGGGATGCTTGCGCCCGCCTTGGGGCGGCACGTTAGCAACGGTACCTTCTAAGATTTTCAATAACGCCTGCTGTACCCCCTCACCAGACACGTCACGGGTGATAGAGGTGTTCTCGCTTTTCCGGGAGATTTTGTCCAGCTCGTCAATATAAATAATTCCCCGCTGGGCCAGCTCTACATCGTAGTTTGCGTCTTGCAACAGGCGCACCAAGATGTTCTCCACATCATCCCCCACATACCCGGCTTCTGTCAGGGTGGTGGCATCAGCGATAGCGAAGGGCACTTGAAGTACTCGTGCCAGCGTCTGGGCAAACAGGGTTTTCCCGCTGCCCGTGGGGCCGATGAGCAAAACATTGCTCTTCTGTAGCTCCACATCCTCTCCGCCGCCGAAAAAGATGCGCTTGTAGTGGTTGTACACCGCCACAGACAGGGCGATTTTCGTCCTCTCCTGGCCGATGATATAGTCGTCTAGTACCGCCCGAATCTCTTGGGGATGCGGGATTTTTTCAGGCGCACGGAACGTGCTGGACACAGGGCCAATGCCCCAGTCCTCTTGCGGCAACTCGTCCTCTAAAATCCCCATGCAGAGGTCAACACACTCATTGCAGATACAGGAATCCCTGCCTGCAATCAGGCGATTGACTTGATCTTGGGTTTTGCCGCAAAACGAGCACCGTACCTGTTTCGTATCATCATGTTTAGGCATCTATGCGCTTTGTCCTTTCGCTACCGTTTTTCGATTACTTTGTCTAAAATCCCGTACTCTACGGCCTCTGCGGCACTCATGAAGTAGTCCCGCTCACAGTCACGCTCGATCTGTTCTACGGTCTTGCCCGTGTTCTCGGCCAAGATTTGGTTGAGGTTTTTCTTCATCCGCAAAATCCGCTCGGCCTGAATCTGGATATCCGTAGCCTGACCACGGCTCCCGCCGGAGGGCTGGTGAATCATAATCTCGGCGTTAGGCAATGCCAACCGCTTGCCCTTGGCACCGGCGGAGAGCAGAAACGCCCCCATACTGGCCGCCATGCCGATACAGATGGTGGACACATCCGCCTTAATATACTGCATCGTGTCATAAATCGCCATGCCAGAGGTGATAGACCCGCCGGGGCTGTTGATGTAAAACTGAATGTCCTTGTCCGGGTCTTGAGCCTCCAGATACAGAAGCTGGGCCACAATCAGGCTGGCGGTGGTGTCATTGACGTCCTCTGACAGCATGACAATCCGGTCATTGAGCAGGCGGGAGAAAATGTCATATGACCGCTCTCCACGGCTGGTTTGTTCTACTACATATGGGACTAGGCTCATGGGATATACCCTCCTTTACGACTGTTACATATTAGCCAGACAAGCGTGAAATTATTCTTACTCCGCCGTGTCTTTCTTGGTTGTTTTCTTTGCCGCCGGCTTTTTGGCGGCGGGTTTCTCTGCGTCTTTCTTGGCGGGCACTTTTTTCGCAGGGGCTTTCTTTTCCTCCCCATCGGCGGCTTTTATGGCCGGTTTCTTGGCAGGGGCTTTCTTCGCCGCCGGCTTTTTTGCCGGGGCCTTCTCTTCTGCTACGTCCTCGGCCTCGTCTTGTTTGGCGGCTGCCTTTTTCACCTTGGCACTGTCGTACACCAAGTCCGCCGACTTGCTCCGCTTAATATCCGTGGTCAAATTCTCCGGCGTAATGGATTTCTTAATTTGCTTCACATCTTGCTTATACTGCTCGGCTAGGCGAACATACTCTGCCTCAATGTCCGCTTCCTCTACGGCAATAGCCTCCGCCTCGGCGATGGCATCCAGCAACAGCCCGGTCTGGACACGAGCTAACGCCGTGGCACGGCTACCTTCCCGGAAGCCCTCTATATCCATGCCCATCATTTGCAGATACTGGTTCGGATCCATCCCTTGGGCAGAGATGTTGTAGTAGAAATCTTGCATCATGCCGTCTAGCATTTGGTTCACCATGGCATCCGGCACATCGGCTGTCATGTTCTCTACGGCCTGTTTCATGATGTCCTCTTTGAACTGGCCCTCCGCTTTATCCGTGCGCTCTTTGGTCAAACGGGTTTTGATATCTTTCTTATAATCCTCTAGGGTATCAAACTCGGACACATCTTTGGCAAACTCATCGTCTAAGTCCGGCAACAACCGCTCTTTGACTTCTTGACAGGTCACTTGGAACACAACATCTTTTCCGGCCAAATCAGCGGCATAATCCTCCGGGAAGGTGATGTTAACCGCCTTTTCGTCTCCCGCTTTCATACCGATGACCTGCTCTTCAAATCCGGGCACAAAGGTGTTCGAGCCAAGGGTCAACTCATGCCCTTCACCCTTACCGCCATCAAACGGCACGCCTTCTAAGAAGCCCTCGAAATCGATGATGGCTGTGTCGCCATTTTTGGCTTTGCGCTCTACAGACTGGACGCGAGCATTGCGCTTTTGCAGAGTTTCAAGCTCGGTGTCAATGTCTTTTTTCTTCACCGTCTCCACCGGTTTTTCCGCCGATAGGCCCTTGTATGTGCCGAGGGTCACAGCGGGGTACTTGCCCGTGAGAAATGTTAGCGTCAAGGTCTTATCCTCCGCCACGTCTACATCCTCAATACTGGGTGTACCAACTGTTTTGAGCTCTTTTTCCTTCGTCGCCTGCTCAAATGCATCGGGTGCCAAGTCATTGATGGCATCCTCGTAGAAAATAGAGGTGCCGTACATCCGCTCAATAATCTTCCGCGGGGCTTTCCCTTTGCGGAAGCCGTGAACCAATATCCCGCCCCGGTTCTTGCGGTATGCCTTCTCCAACGCCACCTCAAACGCCGCTGGGGCCACCTCTACGATGACCTGTAATGTGCTTTTTTCTTTCTCGTTTACGCCGGTTACTCTCATGTTGTACCATTCCTCTCTTCAGGTGGTCATACTACCCCACCTTACAATATCTGCCAAGTATTGTACCAGATTCTCTTCCAAATTGCAAACTATAATATCTTGTATGGCCGAAATTCTAAATAATCCGCCGATATCATGGTGTAGTGAACCCCCTCTACTTCCCCCTGCACGGCATACCGATGACTGGGCCCGTGGAGGTGACCGTAAAAACACTGCTTCACTCCGTAGGCATGGAGCACATCTACAATCTCCCTGCACACATAGTCCCGATACCGGGGCGGGTAGTGAAGAAAACAGAGCTTTTCCCGGCCCTCCGCCGCCTTGAGGGATGCTTCTAAGCGGAGCACTTCTCGGTCTAAAATTTTCTTGTCGTGGGCTTTGCCGGTTTCCTCTTCGTAAAACCAACCCCGTGTGCCACAGATGGCAATGTCGCCATAGAGGTGGCAGTTGTTGTGGAGGATTTCGATACTGTCAATCCCATTGGCCCAAAAAAATTGTTTGGCTTTGGTCACTGTCGTCCACCAATAGTCGTGGTTGCCTTTGAGCACAATCTTTTTCCCCGGCAGATTGTGGATGAATTGAAAGTCCATGAGACTTTCTTCTAACCCCATCCCCCAAGTCAAATCCCCGCAGAGAACGGTGACATCCTCCGAAGTCAGCTTAGAAAATCCTGCCAAAATTTTATCCATGTATCCCGCCCAACGCCCGCCAAACACGTCCATGGGCTTGTCTGTTGCCAGAGAGAGGTGTAGATCGCCGATGGCATATAAAGACATTGCATATTCAACCCCTTCGAGGAAAAAATGTTTATGTGGGATGTACACACCCCACTGAAAGGAGAACCAAATGATAAAAGCGAAAAAGACAACCGAGTGTTTGACCGGCGTGCATTGCGACGTGGTGAGCTGTGTGTATAATGATGACGACCACATGTGTCACGCAGATCATATTCAAGTGGCAAATCAAAAGTCTCGCTGCAAGGATGAGACGGATACGTTTTGCGGTACGTTTGAAGCAAAGTAGTTCGGGTGTATTGGGCGGGGGAAACCCCCGCCCAATACAAGCGTATCTACAATATATCACATACATTCCACAATAACAATAATTTTGCGCAATATGAGGCTGGTCAATCATTTGTTCATTCAGTCATGACCACCCGTAAAACGGGTGGCCTGCTCTGAGCCTATAAGGCTCTTTTACTAGCAAAGCCTCAAGGCTCATGAATGGTTTTGCCAACCGCATCCTGTTCTCATGACGGCCCCCTAACGGGGGCTGTCTTTATTTGCCTTTCTTCACAGGCTCACCCGTAAACTCTTTCAGAGATATTTGAT